>Ga0075434_100003156_pt1 | contig 14689 bp, 14 predicted proteins | sample RhiMethybrSRZTD3_FD_75298 | JGI IMG/M metagenome (GOLD analysis project Ga0075434, IMG submission 75298) | Populus rhizosphere microbial communities from Tennessee, USA - Rhizosphere MetaG P. TD hybrid SRZTD3 | ecosystem: Host-associated > Plants > Roots > Rhizosphere > Soil | place: USA... | reverse complement strand
ATGGGCAAAGTCCAAGGTCGTGGTGCCGTAGCGCGCCATATGCGCCGTAGCGATCGGACCAAACGACGCGGCCGCATGGTGGATGCCGAAAGGGGTAGTGAACTGCGCGTCGCCTTTGACGTCGTTGGCGCGCTCCGCCCGCGCCGCGCGTCCCTGGCTGTAGCGATTGCGCGCTTTGAAAACCAAAACTTTCTTGCAGATTCCCGCGTGCACGAGCATGGCGCCGGAGAGCACCGCGCCGCAGTTCCAGCCACCACCGCCATCGCTGTAGAATTCAAAGTTGCATTTTTTTAGTCCCAGCGCGCGCACCAACTCGCGCACCATCTGACCTTCCGGCTGGCGGTGATAAAATGAAACCACTCCGTCGATGTCCTGGACGTGCAACCCGGCATCCGCGATCGCTTTGAGACTTGCCTCTGCGGCCAAGGTCAGAGTTGTGACGCCGGAATTACGCGAGAACGCGGTCCAGCCAATTCCGACGATTGCTGTCTTGTCTTTGATTGCTTGCTCCGGCATTTTTACCCCAGATCTATGTTGTGAAGCATTGTGCAAAAACAGTTCAGGAATCCTCGACAAAGCTCAGAGCCCGCCCTGACTTTATTGATGGGGCGAACGGGCGGTTCCCGTTCATGCTGATCCCTCGACAGTCGAGCCGCCGCATTGAGCCAAGTCGAAGTGTCGAAACGTTTCGAATTGTTCGGCACCTAAGCTTCAAAAATTTCGTCAGTTCGAAAAAATTGCTTTCATCAGCTTCGAGTCTTCGTCGAAATTTTCCGCCCAAGCAGGATCAACGGGCACGATCTCGGCGCCTCTTACTTTCATGCTCTCGTCTTGCGGCAGGTCGGTTCGCGCGACCAATCGCCCGGCGTTTTGGTAAAGTTGCTGCCCTTCTCTCGACAGCAGAAAATCGACGAGCAACCGCGCCGCCGCGGGATGCGGCGCTTGCGAGACCAGACCCACTCCGACCATAAGACCGGGCAGGGGCCCGAGCGCAACCCAATCGATAGGAGCGCCTTTTTGCTTCAACCGGTTCACCGTCACGCCGTTGGCGTTAATCTGGAGCGCGGTCTCACCGGCGGCGACCAATTGAGTTATCAGAGTCTGGCCGATCCGCAGCATCGGGTCCTGCCGTGATAGATCTCTCATGTACTTAACGCCTTGTTCCCTCCCCAAAATGTGCAGCATGGCCGTAAACCAATCGATCTTGTCCTTCTCCAGAATCATTTTGTTTTTCCAGAACGGAGCCAGCAGATCTTCATAGCGCGTCGGCAGGTTTTGAGCCGGGACGAGTTTCGTGTTGTAGAGAACGACGTAGGGATTGTAGTAAGTGGCCGTCCAATATTTTTCTTCCTTGAAGCCGCGCGGAAAAAAGCGATCTTCGGCCGAGGAATATGCGCCGACAATACCTCTTTTTTTGAGCGAGTGAAGATAAAAAGCCGGAGTTTGCAGGACGTCGACCAGAGACTTTTTCGCACGCGTCTCCTGCAAGACTTTGGTGACGATCCTTTCGCCTTCCGAGCGGTTGATGTTGACGTCGAGAAACGGATACTTGGCTTTGAAGCGGGCGCTCATCGCGCTGGCCTCTTCCAGGTTGCTCGTCGTGTAAAAAACTACTTCACGATCTTTTTTTGCCGCCTCGATGAGGTCATCTCGTGTCGCCGCCCTCGATCCTCGAGCAAAGGCGAGCAAAGCAGCAATGGAGAGGATCAAACAGATAGGCTTCATGTGATCAGTCGCCGACTGGATTCCGACGATATCCAACAATCGAAGCGCGCGTCAACCTGATGATCGTCAGCGCTTACGTTGACTTTCTTCGTAGACTGCAGCTATGAGACGTAGAGAAAAGTGCTTCGGGAGATAAGCGATGTTTGTTCGATATTCATTGATTGCCGTATTGCTTTTTATCTGTGGTCCTTCAGGAAAAGCGGGAGCTCAAAGTACCAAATCTCTGACTCTGAGTGATTTGGCCAAATACAGCAGCGCCGATCGCGCGCGCATCCTTTATGACGGAGCGAAAAAAGAAGGCAAATTTTCGTGGTACACATCGCTGATCGCGAACAAAGAGATCGTCAAGATCTTCGAGTCCAAATATCCCGGTGTCACGGTCGAGACCTATCGCGCGAGCGGCACGCAATTGGCTTCCAGAGTTTTGGCCGAAGCGCAGTCAAAGCGTTATCTCGGCGATGTAATCGAGACCTCCCCGCCGGGTCTGATGGTACTGCGCGACAACGAACTTCTTCTGCCGTACGCCTCGCCGTTTCTTGCCGAATATCCGGAGGTAGCCAAGCAAAAAGCTGCAAACGGTCTGACGCTTTGGACGACCGACCGCGAGTCGTACATCGGCGTCGGCTACAACACGAATGTTCTCTCCGCCGGCGATGTACCGAAGAGCTTCGATGATCTATTGAAATCGGCACTAAAAGGCAAGCTCGCGATCAGCAACGACGATGTTGCGGCGCGATTGGTCGGCGGCATGATCAAAGCGAAGGGCGAAGCGTTCGTAAAAAAACTAAAAGACCAAGACGTCAAGGTACACGCGCTTAACGGTCCGGGGTTCAATGAGCTGATCGTTTCCGGCGAAGTACCGATATCGTTCACAGCGATCCATAGCAACATCGGTCACGCCGCGGACAAAGGCGGGCCGGTGGCATGGGTTCCGATGGATCTGGTGCCGGCGATCTCCGGCGGTGTGGCGCTCTTCTTCCATGCTCAGCATCCGTACGGCGCGTTGCTGTTGGTCGATTTTCTGCTGAGCCCGGAGGGTCAGAAAATGCTGATCGAGACATTCAAGCATGGTAGTGCGACGAAGGATTATGGATTCAAGCGATGGTATCCCGAAGAGGGCTTGACCACTTCGCAATACGATCAGACGATGGATAAATGGCAGAAACTGGTCGCGGAATTTATGCGGAGATGATTTTGTGTCGTGTCGGTGCGCGATCGTGCGGTCGTATGAGTCTTCGATAAAATGACTGACCAGATGATCTTAAGCAATTTAGCGCCGGCGAGGGCGCCGAAGAAATAGCCCAAGTTGGTTGGACAACAACAATGAAGGTTAGTGCCGTACAGGGGTGGCTCGTGATCGGTGTGCTCTCAGCGGTCTTGTGGCCTCTGAATGCGAGTTCGGGTTCGTATGGGCCTTTCAGCTTGCAGGACTTTCAAACCAAGGCAGCTTTCGAGTTGGTTGTTACCGACTCTAAGGCTCTGAAGCCCGGTACGAGAAAGATCGCGGCTCAAAGCGCTTATGTTACGCTCGCGCACGGCTTGGTCCGGGGAAATGTCGATGGACTGGAAATCCAGTTTTTCCCAACCCAGGCTACAGAGAAAGTCAAAGCGGAGATCCTCGAGAACGTGCGAGCCAAGCCGTGACGGCGGCGAGCATGCAGGTGCTCGGTTCGGACATGGCGCCCGATGGGCGCGGGCGGTTCTTCGGTTTCTGGCGCTTGATCGGCGAGATCGGCGGCCTCGTGAGCTCGGCGCTCTTCGGTGTTCTTGCCGAGCAGATGGGTTAGTTGATTTCATTCGCGCTGATCGATTTGTGCGCGCTCCCGACCGCAATGCTCTTGCCTTTCTCCATCAAACAAATCGTCAGCGGTGAAACCCTTCTCTGTCGCCAAACAACAGCCGTTGGGCCTGAGGGGGAAGGTGTGGCTCGTGAACTCTAAGGCGACCACGATGCGGAGTTCAGCCCATGTCTGACACTGCGGACCGCACGCCGAAGCGTTATCCGTTACGCGCCATTTTTTCGACGTCTGCGATGGTGAGCTTATCCATCCGAAAGGCGCGGTGCGGATTCCATTCGAGAACTTCCATGGTGCGGATGCCGCGCCGGTGATGCGAATCCTGGGCGGCGATCTTTTTTGCTTCGTCGAGACTTGACGCCAGCATGATATAGATTCCATAGGCGCCATCGGTGGTCGGCCCGGAGAACAAAAGCCGTCCGGCCTTGTGCTGTTCCTCAAGCCATAGGCGATGTTCGTCGTAATGGGCCTGTTTGTCCTGTTCCGTTTCCGGCTTCGATCGCGAAAGAACGATGTACCACATGATCGGTTTTTCCTCTCTATGAAATATGTCAAGGGTTCCGCAAAGTGAAGGTGAACTCTTGACGTTGAGCCTTGGCGTAAATTTCTCGAAATTCTTCTTGCGAACGGTATTTGATCTTCGGGATCAGCTTGCCGCGCACGCTCACGCGCAGCGGTGATTCGTCGAACGGGTAGGGATCGACACCGACCGTTCGTCCGTCCAGGACTCGAAGCTGAATCTGACCTTGTTCATCGCCGAGTTTTGATGGCGTCGGTTGAATCGTCGCGCCGTAATAAGCCTTGCCTTCTCTGGTGTGCGCGCCTGCGACGGCTACCGCCGTGATGTCGAAGTTCGAGCAGAAAAACAACGATAGCCGATCAAAGACTTGCATCAAAAGGTAATTGTGCCAGATGTGCTCTTGGCTGGTGAGTCCGGCGTACTGTTCCATCCGCCTTAGTTTCTCGATCATTTGCTTGTGCGTGGGTTCACGCTCGGCAATAAATTTTTGCGAATAGGGATCGTCGCGGTCGACCATCGTCGGCATGGTGCCGTAGCGCTTTTGCGGCAAGCCGACGCCGTGCATGCTGACCACCAGACCGGCATAAGGATCCCGCGCCGCGACGTTGTCGATGCCTTTGCCGTAAAATGTCGACCGAAATTCACGGGACGTGCGGGTAAACGGTATGGGCGCGCCTTGCTCGTCGATGGAGGGATAGATGTCCCAATCCCACCAGCCGTTATCGTGGGTTTCCGCGGCCAGAACCATCGATTGATAGGGCTCGAGCTTCGCGAATTGCTCGTTACCCCAATGGGCGGCAAACTGCCCGGCGAGATCGCCGTGATCGTTTTGCGAGATCATTCGATAGGATTCCGAATTTTCCGCGATGATCATGGATAACTCCTTTCGCAGACCCGTATATTCCCCTTTTGCTTTTTGAGCGAGTCAATCAGCCTGGTCAAACTGTGATCTCCATTTTAAATTCGCTCCAGATCTCGTGATAGAGGTCGGTGAAGCCTTTTTCGTTATGGATCTCGAATACGTTGCGCGGGCGCCGAAGCGGCACGTCGAAGATCCGTTTCACCGTGCCGGGCCGGCCGGTGAACAAAACCACCTTGTCCGAAAGCGCGATCGCTTCGGTGAGATCGTGGGTCACGAACAAAATCGTTTTCTTGTTCGCGTCCCAGATCCGCAGGAGCTCGTCTTGCAGAACCAGACGAGTTTGCGCATCCAGAGGCCCGAAGGGCTCGTCCATCAAAATGATATCGGGATCGTAGATAAGCGTTCGAATGATCGAGCCGCGTTTCTGCATGCCGCCGGAAAGCTCGAACGGATAGTGAGTCTCAAAGCCGGTGAGCTGCATGGTGTCGATGAGCCTTTGCGCGACCAAGGCGCGCTCGGTTTTGGCCACGCCGCGGATCTTCAGCGCGAGCTCGACGTTTTGGCTCAACGTGAGCCAGGGAAAGAGATTGCTGTCCTGGGTGACAAAGCCGACGTCGGAGTTGATCGAGGCGATCTCGCGGCCTTTGTAGTTGAGGCGCCCTTCGTAGGGGAGCGAAATGCCTGCGATAATTTTCAGCAACGTGCTCTTGCCGCAGCCGCTCGGCCCGATGATGGTGGTGAAGGAGCCTTTTTCCACCGGTAGCGTGACATTTTTCAACGCCAGAACGCGTTTGCCCTTGGAGCGATAGGTCTTGGTGACATGAGCGAGGTCGATGATCGGTTCCATTGGGTTCGCTCACGCGCCGACGTTTTTGGCTTCGACTTCCGGGCGCCACTTCAACAGTCGTTTTTCCACCAGCGAAAGCAAGCCGTCGAGAACGACGACGAGCAAAGCCAGGATCGTGACCCCGACGAAAATTCCGTTGGTGTCGTAGGTGCCCTGGTTATAGTTGATGAAAAACCCCAGTCCCTTGGTGGAAGCGATGAATTCTCCCACTACGGCGCCGATGACCGAAAACGGAATGCCGGCGCGAAGTCCGACCATAATGAACGGCAATGTGGCCGGCAAAAAAACTTCGCGCACGACTTGCCAGCCAGACGCGCCCATGATGCGGACGATGGCCACGTAGTCCTCGTTCACCGAGCGCAGGCCGGCGAAGGTGTTGATGAACACGACGAAGAAAACCATCGTGATGATGATCGCGATCTTCGACATCAAACCGATGCCGAACCAGATGACGAAGACCGGCGCCAGCGCGACCTTCGGGATGCCGTTAAAGAGCGTGATGTAAGGATTCAAGATATCGCCGAGCCATTTTATCCGGCCGCAGAGAAAGCCGAGGGCCACGCCGGTGACAGCTCCGATCACGTAACCGGCCGCCATTTCTTTTATCGTCGCATCGAAGTGCTGCCAGATTATACCGGTGGTCACGACATCGACGATCCCGCGGCCGATCTCGATGGGCTGGCTCACCAGGCGGGCAACACTCGGCCATTGCCAGGCGGCAAGTTCCCAAAGCAGAAGTGTGCATAGCCCGGGGAGAAGGACTTGAAGGCCGCGAAAGCTCGCGAGCGCGAAGGTCCGTTGCGGCGATTCGGCGGGGTTCTTATCTGCCAAGCCGGTGGACGCCGAGCTTGTGGCGGTGCGATCTTTCATAAAGTTTGTTTATCGACTTTCGTCCGTGCTCCTTCAAAAATCGCTTTGGAGAAAGATCTCTCACTTCGTTTCGAAATATAGGGAGTGTCATTCCGAGCCGGAGGCGAGGAATCCTTCCTCTAGCATTTTCATTGCTCGAGGAGAGCGCTAAGTCATGAAAACTTTCTGGAGTTCAAATACTTTCAACAACGATCGATTTTTTCCGGCTATACCGGCCTTCCGCTGCTGGGTCACGATGAACTCCAGGCGGGGTCCAAAGAGGGCGTATGGCCATACACCCCTACGAAATTCCCGGATTCCGGGTTGCGCAACCCCGGACTCTGATCCGGGGTTGCCCGGAATGACGACGCATTGTGTTGGCTAGTTCAGTTCCCATACCGAAGCCGGGACTATTGATACAAAGCAAAACGGAAAGATTCCTCGTCGCTTCGCGCACTCGGAACGACAAAGTTGTCATTTCGACTTGAGGAAGAAATCTTTATTAGATAGTCCGTTGCTTTTGTTCGGTCCATGAATAGTTCGGACTACGGTAAATACTGGTTGGTCCAGAACTCACCCTCGGCGGTATTGAGGTCGGATTTGAGCAAGCCCACGGCGACGAACACCTTGTGCATGTTGTCCCATCCCGATTTGGTCATTCTCAAGTTACGCCGAAAGGTCGATCTGCTGTGGCTCATGACGGTCTTCAGAACCGTTGGGTTGATTTTAGGAAACTGCTTGATCAAGAGATCATCGGACTCTGCCGGGTTGTCGATGATCAAATTATTGCCGCGCGCAATCGCCCGCAGCAGAGCTCGCGTCGCGTTGGGATTTGCCTTGATGTAGTTATCCAGAGCATGCACGGATTCGTGGGGGTAGTCTTTGAAGATTTCAATCTCGTTACCGAGTCGGATAAATGTGTAACCCCAACCTTCCAATTCCGGCTGCTCGGTATCGGGAATACCGCCGACGATCATGTCGACCTGGCCGTTCTTGAGCGCATTAACGCGCGCCGCGCCGGCGCCCACCGCAGCGAAGCGCACGTCCGAGTCGGGTTTGAGATTATTCTGCCGCAGTAAATAACGAACCACTTGCGCGGGAGCGCCGCCGACGGTTACGGCACCGATGGTGGTGCCTTTGAGCGCCTGGATTTTTTGTGCGACCGTCATCTTGGCAATCTGACTCTTCACCAGGCCCCGGCTTTCGAGCCATTTGTTGTTGGTTGCGATGTGCCATTCGAGGGAAGCGGGAAAAATGCCCACCGAAAACATGCGATCGCCGCGTGCGCGGGCAACCAGCACGTCGGATGCGGCCGTCGAAACAAACTGCACGTCGCCGTTCATGACTGCCGCCATAGTGACCGCGCCGCCGGTGGTCAAGATATGCTCGAAATCGATGCCTTCTTCGTTGAAGTAGCCCTTGCGCTGGGCAATCCAGATGGGCGCGAAGTCGAGGCCCGCGGTGGAAGTTGCGAGTCTTACCTTAACCGGCGTTTTTGCTTGTGCCCAAAGCGGCGCCGGTGCGCTCAGGAGGATCAACAGAAATGACGAAAGGGCGAGATGTCTAGTCGATCGTTTCACTCGAGCGCCTCCTGAACGCATCACTGCGGCTAATTCGATGATAGCAAATAATTGATCGCCAACTTTTCAGCGCCATAGTACTCGCGCAAAAATTCTTCCTGGCCTGCATAGCGGCGCTTGGGTATCAACCGGCCGTGAAACGAAACGATCAGTGGATCGATATCGAACGGGAAGGGCGCGACCCTGGCGCGGCTTTCGTCTTTGATCGTAAACGTCAGGATCGTGTCCTCCTTGCCCGGCCGGGTGGGCACGGGGACGTTGCTCATGGTGTTGCTGGGACCGTTTTTACGCTCGGTGCTGTTGAACGGGTAGCGATTGCAAACGAACTGAGCCATCTGATCGTAGACTTCCATGAGCTTGAAGTTGGTCCAGAGTTGTTCTTCGGAGACGAAGCCGCTGTATGCCGGAGAAGTTTTCAATTGCGTTATGAGCTCGGCGCGGTAGTTTTCCTGCTCGGCGAGAAATTCCTTCACCTCCGGGTAGATCGTGTAGTCCGGCATATACGGCAGCAGCCCTCGGCCCTGTGTGAGCAAACCGTCCGAATGCAAGGAAACGATGTAGCCGGAGTAGAGATCTTGCTCGGCGAGGCGCTCGATCCCGTGGCGATAAAAATCCAACCAGACTTTGCCACCGAGATGCTTGATGCTGCCGATGTAATCGGGCGGCAATCCTTCGGCATTCAGCTGCGGTTTAATCTCCCAGTCCCACCAGCCGGTGTCGTGCTCCTGCGCGGCGAGAACCATCGCGGCATAAGGAGAAGGGCGGGCGAAATGATCGTTGCCCCAGTGTGCCGCAAGCCAACCGGCGATTTTCGAATGATCTACCTGCAGGATCAGCAGCAATCGTTTGTCATCGTACGGACAAACCATCATAAGCTTGACCTCCATCCTCGTCGCTGAACATTTTCAAACCCGCTGGCGCGACCCGTGTTGCCGCGGACTAACTTTTTCGTTCAAGGTTCCAAGTGCCAAGTTCAATGTCCGATTCTGACTTGAACCCTTGAACATTGATCGTTGAACAAAGTCGCTACGCCATCAATTCGCGTACCGTCCCGGCAAAAATACTATCAAGCTCGGAGCTCGGCCATGCGGTATTTCCTAATGCGGCGACTGTGTCCTTTTCGGCGTTCGGCACATGCGGCACGTCGGTGCCGAAAACGAGCCGGTTGACTCCCCACGTGGCACGAGCGCATTCCAGGGCTGGACCATGAATGCATGCGGTATCGAAGTAACACCGGCGCAAATAATAGCTGGGCGGATGCGGGCAATTGGAAAATCGTCGATAGCCACGATCGATCCGGTCGACGATCATTGCCAAACTGCCGCCCAGGTGAGACCAGACGATTTTCACGTCGGGACATTCTTCGAGAACACCGGCAAGCGCAAGCCGGGTTGCCGCCATTGCGGTCTCGCCGGGGTAACCGACGGCGAGAAAAGTTCCCGGATCGTTCTGCGGCCCGTCGCAGGGGGAGGTCGGATGGACCAGGACCATGAGCTTGCGCCGGCTCATCTCGCGCCAGAAAGCACGCAGCTCCGGAGCATCCAACGCTAAGTCGCCGATAGTGGTGGTGATGCCGATGCCGGCGGCGCCCGCGACGAGCGCGCGATCTAACTCCCGTAACATCGCGTTCTGGTCTGTACAGGGCAGCACGGCGACGAAGCGAAAGCGCGTTGGGTGCTGTCGGCAGACGGCGGAGAGTCCGTCGTTGATGAAGCGCGCCGCCGTTTCGTCGCTCGATCCAGCCCAACCGACATTCAGTGCGCCGACGGAAAGGATCGCCGTAACGATCCGAGCTTTATCCATGGAGGTCAATCGCTTTGGCAAATTATCCTGCTCAGCCGGCACCGACATGACGTGGCTACCGCGGTAGAGCAGGGACTGGCCGCGCGGATTATCAACGAGCTTGAAGTCAGCCCGGCTTTTGATCACCTGGCTGAGGCAACCTTCGGGATAGATGTGCGCATGAACGTCGATGATTTCGTGAGCAGTCATTAAATTATTCTCGATCTGTCATTGCGGCTTTTATTTTGCGGCTTCCGCTTGTTTTACGAGCTCGAGAACGTAGTCGGGTTTGAGCGGCAATTTTTTTACTTCGACGCCCAAGGCGTTAGAGACCGCGTTGGCCAATGCCGCACCCGCCGCGGTGATGCCGCCTTCGCCGGCGCCTTTGACGCCGAGGGGATTATGCGGGCTGGGAAAATCTTCCGTAGAGATCAACTGGGCTTTGGGCATCTCCATCGCCGTCGGCAACAAATAATCCATGAAGTTGGTCGACAGCGGCTGACCGTCTTCATCGTAGACGAATTCTTCCAACAGAGCGCCGCCGATGCCCTGCGCCAGGCCGCCCGCCATCTGGCCTTCGATGATCATGGGATTGATTTTTCGCCCGACGTCTTCGGTGACGAGATAATCGAGGATTTTTATTTGGCCGGTTTCCTTGTCCACTTCCACGGATGCGACGTGCACGCCGTAGGGAAACGGGCGTTTATCGGTGGCAAAAAAATCTTCTTCGGAGATGCCGGGAGTGATGCCGGTTTTTAGGGCCGGACCAGGAAGCGCGAGGCGGGCCAGGTCCGCGAAACCGAGCGAACGCTCGGGCGCGCCTCGAACCGCAACGCGACCGTCGCGGAGAACTAAGTCGCTGACATCGATTTCCAAATTTGCCGATGCGAGCCGGAGCAGCTTGTCCTTTACTTTGCGCGACGCTCCGACGGCTGCGCTTCCTGCCATCACGGTGGAGCGGCTCGCGTTGCTGCCGTTGCCGTAGGGGACTTTTGCCGTATCGCCGTGGACCACACGCACGTTCTCGATGGGGACCTGCAATTCGTCGGCGACGATCTGGCTCAACGCGGTTGCGATGCCCTGGCCGACCGAGTTGCAGCCGGAGTAGAGAACGACCGTGCCCGCATTATCGACCTCCACCCGGGCATATTCCCACGGGCCGATGCCGCTGGTTTCGACGAAGCAGCCGATACCCACCCCAATGGCACGGCCGTCGAGCTTTGCCGCCGCACAGGTGGCCTTGAGATCTTCGTAGCCGAAGCGTTGTAGCGCGCGCTCGAACTGTCCAGGCAAATCGCCGGTGTCGTAAACCATATAGTGAAAGGGATGCTTGCCGAGATCGTAGGGCATTTCGTCGTGGCGGATCAGATTGCGCCGGCGGACGTCGGCGGGATCGAGCGTCAGACGATGCGCGACCATGTCGAGCAAGCGTTCGCGGACAAAATTCGCTTCGTAGCGCCCGGGGCTCCGATAAGTGCCGACGGGTGTCTTGTTCGTCAGAACGCAAAAAACGTTGCAGCGATAGTTTTTTACTCGAAACGGACCGCGCAGCATCGCAGAGGCGGCGATGGCGGGAACGCCGCCATGAGTTCGAGTATACCCGCCCATATCAAAAAGTATCTCGGCATCCATCGCCATGATCGTGCCGTCTTTTTTGACGCCGATCTTCACCCGGTGCCTCTGTTGGCGCGACTGGTTCAAGGCTTTGAGATTTTCCGAGCGATCTTCGATCCAGCAAATCGGCCTGCGGAAATGCCTGGCGACAAAAGGAATCAAAAAATCTTCCGGGTAGAATTCGCCGCGCGCGCCGAAGCCGCCGCCGACTTCCGGCTCGATGAAATGGATCGAGCTCTGCGGCAAGCCGATCAGCTCGGAGAGAATACGCCAATTTGTGTGGGTCATTTTGGTCGGACCCCACATGGTGAGCAAGCCGCGTCCTTCGTCCCATTCGGCGACCAGGCCGCGATTTTCCAGCGGCACGGCGGAGTGGCGCTGGGTGGAAAATTCCTCCTCGAGGATGAGGTCCGAATCGCGGAAAGCGCCATCGACATCGCCGACGTTAACCTGAAAATTTGCGGCGATATTGCTGGGCGTCGCATCGTGGAGCTGCGGCGCTCCGGGCTCCATGCTGGCGCGCGCATCGGTGACAGCGCCGACGCGCTCGTACTCGACTTCGATCAATTCGAGGGCGTCCTCGGCGATGTAACGGTTTTCCGCGACAACCACTCCGACCGGATCGCCGACGTAGCGCACTTTGGCCGTCGCAATCGGCGTTTGCTGCGAGCGTTCCAGACCGGGAATGACGCCGGTACGCATGGGAATCGTTTTTACACCCGGCATGTCCGCCGCGGTGAGAACCCCAACGACGCCGGGCAATTTAAGCGCGGCCGCCGCATCGATTTTCACGATCCGCGCGTGCGCGTGCGTACTGCGGAGAATCGCGGCGTGGGCCATGCCGGGACGGTGAATGTCACCGACATATTTGCCGATGCCGCGGAGGAGCCGGACGTCTTCTTTGCGCTTAACTCGTGAACCGATGTAGGGCATGCTGCTTAGCCGAAATTTTCGCTATCTTTGATCATTTCCAATGAAGTAGGGCTAATGCAATTCGGTCTCACTTGACCCTCACCCTAACCCTTCCCACGACGTGGGCGAGGGGATCGATGCTTAATTCTTCAACCCGTGTAGAGCAAACTGATTGCAATTTTCTGTCTCGCTTCTGCCGTCGCCTTGTCCTTCCCGATTTAGGGGCGAATGCAATTCGCCCCTACACAAGATCGGGAATGGCATCAACGGTTATGCTACCCATTTTGTTTGTCTGGAAAGTCATCAGCATTCGTCATTCCGGCGGAAGCCGGAATCTAGGTGAAACATAGCAACAAATAACCTGGATGCCGGCCGGAGTTTATCCTGAGCAGTATCGAAGGGGAGGCCGGCATGCCGAATTTTAGTTCTCTGCTATAAAAGTAATTTCCGTACACAAACCCTACACAAACATAAACTCAAGATTTGGCGTTATTGATTGTCTTTGCCGCTTCCTGGATGGCCGTGACGATATTCTGATAGCCGGTGCATCGGCACAGATTGCCGCTCAGCCATTCGCGGATCTGCGTTTCGCTCGGATTGGGTGTCTCCTTCAACAACGCCTCGGCGGTCAGCAAGATTCCCGGTGTGCAGAAGCCACACTGCAGGCCGTGCAACTCCCAAAACTTTTCCTGAAGCGGATGGAGCTCCGTCGGACTAGGCGCCATGCCTTCCACGGTTTTGATCTCGGCGCCGTTGGCTTGCACGGCAAAAAGCAAACAGGAGCGCACGAGCTCGCCATTGAACAAGATGGTGCAGGCGCCGCAAACGCCTTGCTCGCAACCGACGTGGGTCCCGGTGAGTCCGAGATCGTCGCGCAAAAAATCGGTGAGAAGCTTGCGCGGTTCGACTTGCCCGGCGTATGCACGCCCGTTGATGGTCAACCGTACCGGCCGGCTGCTCATTGTGTTTTGCCTTTCATCTGCTCGGCTGCGCGTTGAGCTGCTCGCGTGAGCGCGCGCCGTGCGAGCACGGCGCATGCCGCGCGGCGGTATTCAGCGCTGGCGTGAATATCCGAATCCTGTTCCAAGTTTTGGGTGGCGCGTCGCGCCGCCTCGCGAAAAGCCGGATCCGAAGGTCTTTCGCCGAGCAAAAACTCCTCTGCTTCCTGCGAGCGCATCGGCGTCATGCCGGTGAGAGTGAGCCGAGCCTGTTGGATGGTTCCGTTTTCGCCGAGCGCGACGAGGGATGCGGCGCCCGCCAGAGCAAAATCGCCATGGCGTCGGCTGACTTCCTGATAAGACCAGCCGCTGTTCGCGGGCAGGGGCGGCACGCCGATCTCGGTCAGAAGCTCGTCTGGTTCGAGTGCCGTGGTCATATAGGAGACAAAAAAGTCTTCGGCGCGCGCGCTGCGCTGATTGGCTTTCGATCGCAAAGTAAATGAAGCATCCAACGTGACCATCGCGACGGGCAACTCGGCCGAAGGAAATCCATGGGCCAAACTGCCGCCCACCGTGCCGCGGTTACGAATCTGCACATGGCCGATGTAGCTCGCGGCTTCACGAAGCAGCGGACAGCGCTCGGCGACGACCATCGAGCGCTCAATTTCGCGCTGGCGAGTGGTCGCGCCGATGCGCAGCGGACCGCTATCCGTTTTTATATAGCTCAGCTCCTCGACGCCATTCAGATCGATCAGGTGCGCCGGCCGGATCAAGCGGAAATTCATCAGCGGCACAAGACTCTGCCCGCCGGCGAGGGGGCGCGCTTGATCGCCGAATTGTGCGAGCAATCTCAGGGCTTCATCGAGAGTTGTCGGATTGTGGTAATCGAATTTTGCCGGTTTCATTTTCGCCGCGTGACGTTCTCGTTTCGGTGAGCTGCCAAAATACTTGCTTCGAATGCCGGTAGCAATCGTATGCGCGGATTTACCACATCACCTGACCGCCATTGGGTTGAACCAGTTGGCCGGTAATGAAGGTGGCGCGATCGCTCAATAAAAAGTCGACAACGGCCGCGACTTCCTCAGGACGTCCAAGACGCTTGATCGGAAGGCGAGCCTCGAACGCGGCGCGGGCGTTGGCGTATCCTTCCGGCGTCCTGCCGGCGCGGAGTAACGGCGTGTCGATGGGCCCGGGCCCAATGGCGTTGACGCGAATGCCGTAAGGGGAGAATTCGAGGGCCAACGATTTCGTCAGAGAGTAGAGC
>Ga0075434_100003153_pt1 | contig 14692 bp, 13 predicted proteins | sample RhiMethybrSRZTD3_FD_75298 | JGI IMG/M metagenome (GOLD analysis project Ga0075434, IMG submission 75298) | Populus rhizosphere microbial communities from Tennessee, USA - Rhizosphere MetaG P. TD hybrid SRZTD3 | ecosystem: Host-associated > Plants > Roots > Rhizosphere > Soil | place: USA... | reverse complement strand
CTGGCCGCGCGCGGCGGCGGTCAAAATGTACAGCGATAGAAGTAGGCAGAGGCAAGAACTTAGCGGAACCTGATTTTTACGAACGAAAGCGAGCATGGAAGGCTCGATTGCCTCCGGTCAACCCAATGCATGCGGACCTCTGCTAATGAACCGCAACCTCTCGAAGGAGTGAGATCTCGTCTAAGGCTTTGCCGGCTCCCATCACGACGGCTGTTAACGGATCATCCGCCATCATTACGGGCAGCCCGGTTTCTTCACGTAGTAGAATATCCAAATTTCGCAACAAAGCGCCGCCGCCGGCGAGCACGATACCACGATCGACAATGTCCGAAGCGAGCTCCGGTGGAGTGCGCTCTAGCGAGAGGCGTACGGCTTCGACAATCTGGTTGATCGGCTCGAGTAGCGAATCGCGAATCTCTTCGTCGGTGATGACCACGGTCTTCGGCACGCCCGCGACCAGGTCGCGTCCTTTGATCTCCATGGTTTGCACTTCGTCGCTGGGGTAAGCCGAACCGATGGTGATCTTGATTAACTCGGCGGTGCGTTCGCCGACAAGCAGATTGTACTTGCGTTTGATGAACTGCGCGATCGCCTCGTCCATCTTATCTCCACCTACCCGCACGGAGCGCGAGAACACGATGCCGGAAAGTGAGATGACCGCGACTTCAGTGGTGCCGCCGCCGATGTCCACAATCATGTTGCCGGTCGGTTCCGTGATCGGCAATCCGGAACCGATGGCTGCCGCCATCGGTTCCTCGATCAAATAAACCTCTCGTGCCCCAGCCGATTCGGCCGATTCGCGAACCGCGCGTTTCTCGACTTCGGTGATGCCAAACGGTACGCCGACGATGATGCGCGGTCGCACCAGCGTCCGCCGGTTGTGCACTTTTTGGATAAAGTAGCGGAGCATCGCTTCGGTGATCTCAAAATCCGCAATGACCCCGTCCTTGAGCGGCCGTATCGCGACGATACTTCCTGGCGTGCGGCCGAGCATCCGTTTGGCTTCAGCGCCAACCGCGAGCACTTTTTTCCCGCCCCGCTCATTTCGCTGTTGCACGGCGACAACCGACGGCTCGTTGCAGACGATGCCCTGATTTTTGACATAGATTAGAGTGTTGGCAGTACCGAGGTCGATCGCGAGATCGTTCGAAAAGACGCCAAACAGGGCATCGAACATCAATAAACTCCTTTTTGCGCAAGTAAAACGAGAATTTTGAGCAACGCGAAAATACCAGATTTGGGGTAGTCTGGCAAGATAATGAAAAAATTAAGGAAATTTCGGTTTCATAAAGCCACGCCGGTTGCATTGGGGGAGGCCATTTTCTATCATACCCGAGCCCTTTTCAGCGAATTTTTGGAAATTTTAAAGGTAACCAATGCTCGATTTCCTACGCAAGCGAAAGAGAAACTGGGTCATCATTCTGTTCCTCGGCATTATTGTCGTTAGCTTTGCGCTCTTCGTCGGCAGCGGCAAGTTTCACGATCAAGGCGCTGGGGACGTAGCGGAAATCAATGGTGAAAGCATTAGCCAACGCGAATTCGCTATCCAATATGAGCGTGCGGTGGAGCGCTACCGACAGATGTTCAAAGGCTCGCTGACGCCCGAAATGATCAAAGGCTTGAACATCAAAGGATCGCTTCTCGAGGAGCTGATTCAAAGAAAACTGATGCTGCAGGAAGCGCGCAATCTCGGACTCACTGCGACCGATGACGATCTTGCCGAGCACCTTGCCTTGGCGCCGGAATTTCAGGTAGGCGGTCGCTTCAGTAAAGATCGCTATTTACAGATTCTTCAGACGAACCGACTTTTACCTACTCAGTTTGAAGAAGAGCAGCGTGATCAGCTGACGATCCAACGCCTCTACAGCGTGCTTGTCGATTCGGTTCGGGTTACCGAGGCGGAAGCTCGCGATCGTTACAAAATCGACCAGGAGAAGATCAATCTCAGCTATATCAAGCTGCCCATCAGTTCGTTCACTTCTCAAGTCAAACTAAGCGAAGAAGATATCAAGCAGTACTACGAGCGCAATAAAGAATCGCTTAAGCAGCCGCTCAAAATACAGGTGGAGTATTTAACCTATCCTTTCGAGCGTTTCGAGCCTTCGGGGCAAACCAGCGACAAAGAGATCGAGAACTACTACCAGGCGAATCGCGAGGAAAAATTTCATCACCCGAAAGAGGTCAAGGTCGGCTACATCGCGGTGAAGTTGGAGGCCGGCGCCGACGCGAACCAGAAAAAAAATGCCCAAGCTCGAGCCGAGAGCATCGTTAAAGAAGCGCGCGCCGGCAAAGACTTTGCCGATTTGGCGAAGCGGTTCTCCGAGGACCCGACAGCGCCGAAGGGCGGAGATTTGGGCTGGATCGCGCCAGGGCAGCTCCCGCCGCCCATTGAAAAAACCATCTTCGCTCTCGCCAGGGGAGCAGTGACCGATCCGCTTGAAACGCCGGCCGGTTTTCAGATCTTCAAAGCGGAAGATCTCAAGCCGGAGAAGACTGAATCGCTCCAGGAAGCGACTCCGGAAATCAGGAAAATTCTCAGGGCCGAAAAGGCGAAAAACGAGGCAGCGAAAGTCGCTGATCGCGATCGTGAGAAAGCGCTCTCCGGCACTGAGTTGAGCAAGTTGGCGCAAGAATCGGGCGTCAAACTCACCGTCGGCAATTGGCTTGCCGCAGGTGAAACGCTTCCTGAGATTGGCGAAAATCAGGAATTCTACAAGAACGCGTTCGCGCTCGCGGCTAGGGAGGTGAGTCCCGTCATCGAAGGAAAGAACGGCTATTATCTGATCCGTCTAAAGGAGCGCAAAGAACCTGCGACGCCGCCCCTCGAGAGCGTCCGTGATCAAATCGAAAAAAATCTGCGGGACTCCAAAGCGTATGAGCTTGCGACGCAAAAAGGCAACAGCTTGCTCGAAGAATTGAAAAAGACAAAGGATATTTCGAAATTGACGCAAACCGGCGATTTGAAAATTGAAGAAACCGGTTGGTTCCCGCGCACCTCGCAACAGTTGCCAAAAATCGGTGAACTCGCCGAGCTGAAAGGCGGGACCATCGGCCTTTCGGCGCAAACGCCAATTCCTGAACGGCTCTTTACTCAGAAAGATGCCGTGTACGTTGTGGCATTCAAAGCTAGCCAAGCGGCAGACATGGACCAATTTGAAAAAGACAAAGCTTCACTGATGAAACAGGCTCAGGCCGACGCGCGCCAGCGAGTCTTGGTTAGATTTCTCGACAATTTGAAGGCCAAAGCCAAGGTGAAGATCAACAACGCTTTTCTCGAAGAGAGTTAAGCTCGGGAGCATCCGGTTGCAAATTCTTTTAGTGCGGCATGGGGCCACCGATTGGAATCTCCAAGGACGTTGTCAGGGCTCCAGTGATCGGCACCTGAGTGAAGTCGGCGTTCGTCAAGCCGAGCAGCTTGCTGCGCGGCTGAGTGCCGAGAAAATTCACGCGATCTATTCGAGTAACCTTCGCCGCGCCCTGCAGACCGCCGAGTATATTAGCCAACCGCACAATCTGCCCGTGCTCGTCGAAGAAGATGTGCGGGAGCTCCATCACGGCCATCTTGAAGGTTTGACGTTCAATCAAATCAAGGAAACCTACGCCGAGTTCTTGGTGCGGTGGCGCAGCGAGCCCGCCGAGATCCGCGTGCCGGGTGGCGAACGGCTGGCGGATGTGGCGGAGCGTGCATGGAATGGTCTGAATAAAATCGTGCAGCGTCATCCGGAAGCGGAGCGCGTTTTAGTCGTTAGCCATAATTTTCCGATTCTCGGGATCGTTTGCCGCATCACCGGGACGGATCTTAATCAGTATCGAAGCTTTCACCTCGATCCTTGTGGTGTCACTCGTCTCGCCTGTGATCGCGATAGTTGGGGACTGACCGAAGTCAACAGTCGAAGTACAATCTGACATCTCGGCCGTACTCGCAAAACGGCCGCTCAAATGTAAGTAAATGACACTAGCGAGCGCCATTTCTCCCCAACATGCCAACGAGACAAAATAACCCCGCCAGTAACAGGTAACCGGCGAAGAAGTCCGGCGCCGCCATCCAACCAAAGCGGCTCGTAACTCCCCCGCTGCTGAGATCATAAGCATGGATGATTCCGAATGCTGACAGCAAAGCGGCCGCTACCGCCCATGCACCGGCTCGTGCAAACCTTCGTTCGATCAAGGCTACGCCGATCGACGCAAGAATCATCGAGGTAAAAATAAAACCCCGCTCCAAGGAAATCATGCCGTGGATTGCTAAACTCGCCGGATCGAAGCTTGACAGTCCCACTTCGTAAAGAGATTTCCCGGCTGCCCGAAGTCCCGTCTCGACCATCAATAATCCCCATCCAGCCAGGCCCGGCACAATGCCGAGAGCGACCGCCGGTGCATGTTCTTTGGGCGTCTCTTGGAATGACTGAGCAACAATGATGATGCCGATGTAAAGGAGAATGCCGATGCCGGCTTCGAGTGGAATAACAGCCCACACGGTCTGAATTGTTCCCGTTAAGCAGAGAAGGCTGATAAAAATTCCGTTCAAAGCCGAGTACCCCGAGCGCGCGCCCAACCGCTTCCAGCCTGGATGACCGATGTAGATGGTGGTTGGAAAAACGCTGCCGAATAGCGCCGCAACCACCGAACCGATGCCGTTGGCCATGAGCGACGGAAACGTGCGGAAACGATCACCGGCGGCTTCGGCGCTCTCGATGTTCTGCAGTGACCCAACAACATTGAAAATTGCCATTGGCACAATGACTGAGAAATAGCTAAGGAATGCCGGATCCTTGATCGCTTGCCACAAAGAGTCGCCGGAATATCTCGGCGGCGCAAAAGCGTAGGACGGCGCGATAGCATTGCTGTTCATGGTCCCGAGTCCCCAACCGAGAACAGTCCCAACGGCGATCGCCAGCATTCCGCCGGGCAACCCGAGGGGCAATCTTTGATGCGAGAAATAGGCGACGAAAATAATCGCCATCGGCAACAGAGCAACCAGCGGTCGCGCAAAGATCTTGAAGGTAAAATCCATCGAGATAAACGTAATCGCGATGCCCGCCAATGCGGATAACAATGCCGCACGCGGGGTCACACGTCGCACAGCTTCGGCGATGAAAGCGCCGGCGATTTCGATCACGCCGTTAAGAAAACAGGCCACCAAACCGACCTTCCAGGCCCAAACCGGGTCCTTAGTCTCGAGATAGATGGGCAACATGATAAAAAATACAAACGCAAGAAGGCTTACCGTATTGATGCCGTACGGCAGCGCAGTCACATCCTCGCGGCCGGTCTCGCGTGCTAAACGCCGCGCCTGCCAGGCATAAAAAAAATTCCCGAACAAAATTGAAATTGCCGCACCGGGAAGGATGCGGCCAAAAATATACTCGTTCGGCAGGTGAATCAGCTCGCGACAAAGACTAACAATTAGAATGAGCTGGATGAGATTATCGATCATCAATCCAAAGAACCCGTCCAGATCCTTGCGTACAAACCAGGGTGGATTGAATGAGATTTGCGGCATCACACGAATCTCCAAATGAAATTTTTCGCGACTCTAGCTGCCGAGGTTGTTCTAAGTCAAATCTCAGTGGAACAGTTTCGGTAATTTCAGAAGGGCTCGACGGCGTCGGTGTGTTTGGATAGCGCCAATGGCTAACGAAGCGCGGTGGAGATGCTATCAAAGCTCGCAACGGAGGCACTGCAATCAAGGAGTTTTCTATTCATGTGATGAGCAAGGGTAAATACCGGTTTTCCTGCGTCTAACGCGGCTCTGGCGAGGTTCAACGACTCGCTTCCTTCGGGTGCTGAGAGAACCAGCAGGACCGCGGCTAATTCAATGACCAGTTCATTCCGGCGAACCGATGCTCCCCGACTGATGCGCTTCGCGTTTGGAGTGCAGTGACTGAGCAGCAAAGCTTTGTTCTGGGAAACCAGCTCTTTGAGTTCCGGCGACGGTTTGAACCGATCGAGCGCCTTGGCGAGGCAAACTGCCAAAAATGCCTCGTGCGACAGCAGTAATCGAAGAGACTGCTTTTCTAGCTCGGAATGCCAGCCGCCGATGAAGGCGACTTGGTTCAGAATCGCCAGCTGTTTCACGAGTTCGTCGCTCATTAATGCCAGGTCCGGATCAATCTGTCGCGCAGAAACGATCCCGAGAAGCGGACGCTGAAGAATTTGAGCGTTACCGACGGCCCAGAGCGCACGCGGCTGAGCTTTGGAGAACAGGTTCACCCGTGGCGGTAGCACGATTTTCGAAATTTCCGAAGCCTGAGTCATTTCGGGTTTGTGTGACTGCTTCAGTTAACGTCCTATCGGTGTCAAAAAGCGCAGTGACTGTACGCGATTTGCCAGGGCGGCGGCAAGACAATCCCGATTGGGCGGGCCGTAGGCTCACCTTGAAACAATGGACGACGAGCGGTAAGAAGCAATCAACAGTGAGTGAACTTCTTTACCGGAATCTTGGCTCAACGGATTATCTCACCGCACTGGCCTTGCAGGAAGAGATCGTTGCGTGCAAGCAACAGAAGTCCTCGCCCGATGTCCTCCTTTTCGTCGAGCATCGCCATGTCTACACTCTCGGTCGCGGCGGCAACGAAGCCAACGTGCTTGCGCCCGAAGATGTTCCGGTCATCCGGACCAGCCGCGGCGGCGATGTAACGTATCATGGTCCCGGGCAACTGGTGGTCTATCCGATCATCGATCTGCGCTCCAAGCTGCGCAAGGACGTGCATCGCTTTGTGAGGAATCTGGAATTGTCGGCGATTGTAACTTTAAAGGACTTCGGTCTCGAAGGCACGCGCCACCCGCCGTTCACGGGCATTTGGATCGGCGACAAAAAAATTGCCGCAATCGGCATCGCTGTCAGACGCTGCATCACCTTTCACGGTCTGGCGGTGAACGTGAACACTGACCTCGAATATTTCAAGCGCATCATCCCGTGCGGCTTGGCTTGGGCGGACGTAACCTCGATGAAGCATGAGCTTGGCAGCCAGCAGAGTTTCGCCGAGGTAAGAGAACGGTTTCTCCACAACTTTACCGAAGTGTTCGGCTACTCTGAAATCAACGAGGGATTAGACGAGCCATCAGATATGAACCGGTCGCTCGGCCGTGCGGCGATTTGAACGTTTTGAACGGCTTGAACGATTTGAACCATGCCTAGAAGACATCCCGATTGGATCAAAGTCAAAGCGCCGGGTAATCCCAACTACCTTCGGCTGAAGCGCCTCATGCGCGAAAAAAATCTGCACACGGTGTGTGAAGAGGCGCGCTGTCCAAATATTGGCGAGTGCTGGGGCAACAAGACCGCGACATTCTTGATTCTCGGCGATACCTGTACGCGCGGCTGTCGATTTTGTGCCATCGACAAAGGTAAGCCCCTCGCCCTCGATCCGGAGGAGCCGCGTAATGTCGCTTTAGTGATAAAAGATCTCGATCTCGACCACATCGTCGTGACCTCCGTGAACCGCGATGACTTACCTGACGGCGGCGCAGCGCATTTCGCCGAGACCGTATTTTGGATCAAGCAATTGAACCCGGGCACACGGGTGGAATTGCTGGTTCCGGACTTTGCCGGCAATTTGCAGTCGCTCGAAACCGTCGTCAACTCCGGCATCGAAATTCTCAACCACAATATCGAAACCGTGCCGCGTCTTTACGGCAAGGTCCGGCCGGGACATAGCTATCAGGGTTCGCTGAACCTCCTGAGGGCGGCTAAAAAGCACCGTCCGGAGATCCTTACCAAGTCCGGTTTCATGCTCGGCGTCGGCGAGACCGAGCATGAAGTTCTCGCCACGTTGCAAGATTTGCGGGATAGCCACGCCGACATCGTCACCATCGGCCAGTATTTGCAGCCATCGATTCGGCAGCTCAAAGTCGAGCGCTACGTGACACCGGCAGAATTTCGGGAGTTTAAAGCGGCGGCGGAGCTTCTGGGTTTTCGCCACGTCGAATCAGGCCCGCTCGTGCGCAGTTCGTATCACGCATGGAGTCACGTCGCATAAGTAGTCTGCGATTTCGTAGTCTGGTTTGCAGCAAGTATTTAAATTGACTTGGCACTGCCATCTCCGTTATCTTCCCGGGCAAGATTCCCGGAGCCGAACTCCAGCTAAGCTCACGCGTGAGGCACAAGCGGCGGGAAACGAGCCGAGCACAAAGGAGGCAGACTATATGGCAAAGCGACACCTGACCCGACGGGATTTCATCAAAACTGCGGCAGCGGGAGCGCTTTCGACAGGGCTGGCAGGTCCTTTGATCCTTCCTGGCCGGGCGCACGGCGCTGCGGCAAAAAAGAGTTTGAAGATTCTGCATTGGGTGCACTTCGTCCCGGCATACGACAAGTGGTTCAATGAGAAATACATCAAAGAGTGGGGTGAGAAAAATAATACCGAAGTAACCGTCGACAATATCGGAATCGCCGGATTAGCCGCTCGCGCGGCTGCCGAGGTATCCGCCCAGAAAGGCCACGATCTTTTCCTCTTCGAGTGGCCGCCGCCGTTTTACGAAGAGCAGGCCGTGGACATGAAGGATGTTTACGCCGAGTGCGAAAAGAAGCACGGCAAACCCATCGACTTGGCGATCAAGAGCACGTTCAATCCCAAGACCAAAAAATATTTCGGCTTCTCGCCTTCATTTGTTCCGGACCCGATCAACTGGCGCAAGGACCTTTGGGATGACGTCGGCGTCGTGCCCGATAGCTGGGACAAAATCCTCGACGGTGGACGCAAGATCAAACAGAAGCACAATATTCCGGTGGGGCTCGGCCTGGCGCAGGAGCTCGACACGTCGATGGCGATGCGCACGCTGATGTATTCCTTCGGAGCCCACGAGCAGGATGCCAACGGTAATCTCACCCTCAATTCGAAAAATACAGTTGAAGCGGTGAAATTCGCCAAGGCGCTTTTCCAGGAAACCATGACCCCGGAAGTTTTCACCTGGGATCCTTCGTCCAACAATCGCGCCATGCTCGCCGGCACCATCTCTTTGGCACTCAACGCGATCTCGATTACGCGCACGGGCGAAAAGGACAACCCGGAATTCACCGAGAAGATCCATCTGGCCAAGGCGGCCGCCGGCCCGGTGCGCCGCATCGGTCTCGAGCATGTCATGGACGTCTATGTGATCTGGAAGTTCGCCGAAAATATCGACGGCGCGAAAAAATTTCTCATGGACTACATTGGCAATTTCCGCCAGGCTTTCATCAACGGCGAGTTTTACAACTTCCCAACATTCCAACGCACCGTACCGGATTTGAAGCAGTTGCTAGCCAAGGACGCCAAAGGGAAACCGGCGGGCAAGTACAGCGTCCTCGAAGATGTGCTCAATTGGGCAACCAACATCGGCTATCCGGGGTACGCCAACGCGGCCATCGACGAGATTTATCAGAAATGGCTTATTCCAGTGATGTTCGCCAAAGCTGCCCAAGGCGTGCTGAGCCCCGAGGACGCGGTCAAGGAAGCCGCCGATGAATCCAAGCGTATCTGGGACAAGTGGCGTGAGCGTAAACTGATTTAGCTCGCGATCGGATACGGCTCCATACATCCGCTGGAGGCTCGCGAGCGTACAGGAGACGTCGAAGTTCGGCGTCTCCTTTTTTTGGCTCGCGGCCAGATACTGAATCCGGCGCGAGTTAAATGTTAGGATTTCTACGAGAATGGCCACGGTAGAGCTGCGCGGAATTAAAAAAATCTTCGGTGATGTCGTCGCGGTGAACGGCATCGATTTGCTCACCCGGGATAGCGAATTTCTCGTCCTGCTCGGCCCCTCGGGGTGTGGCAAGAGCACGCTGCTCCGCATGATTGCGGGGTTTGAAACGCCGACCGAAGGCGAGCTTTTGATCGGCGGCGCACTGGTGAACGATCTACCGCCCCGCGCGCGAAAAATTGCCATGGTGTTTCAGAGCTACGCGCTCTATCCGCACATGACCGTGTACAAGAACATTGCCTTTCCGTTGAAGGCGCAAAGAATGCGCAAATCGCTGATTACGCAGAAAGTAGAATGGGCGGCTTCTCTGTTTGGCATCGGGCATTTACTGGAGCGCAAGCCGCGCGCGCTTTCCGGTGGTGAGCGGCAGCGCGTCGCCCTGGCTCGCGCGCTGGTGCGCGAGCCCTCGGTCTTTCTGCTGGACGAGCCGCTTTCCAATCTCGACGCGCAACTTCGCGCTTCGGCACGGGACGAGCTTCAGCAGTTTCAGCGCCGCATCGGCATCACGACCGTCTACGTGACCCATGATCAAGTTGAAGCGATGGGGTTGGGCGATCGCATCGCGGTGATGAAAGCCGGTTCGGTGCGCCAGATCGGCACGCCGCAGGAAATCTATGACGAGCCCGCCGACACCTTCGTCGCCGGGTTTGTCGGTTCGCCGCCCATGAATTTGGTGCGGAAACAGCAGTATATTCTCGGCTTCAGGCCGGAGGATTTTCATCCCAAAGGAATTCAAAACGGCAGTGCACGGCTCGCTACCTTCAAACTAAATGTGACACGGCTCGAATACCTTGGGGCTGATCGCTTGATTTACGGAACTTTGGCCGGCGATTATTCCGATCAGAAGGTGATCGCGCGCTTGCCGGTTACTGTCCCAGTGAAGGTGGAGCCGGGCAATCGCTACGAGTTCACGGTACCGGAGGATGAGCTCCGGTTTTTTGACAGCTCAACGGATCTGCGCATCCCGGCACATCCGATTTAGACTAGCGGGATATTCGCAAGCGATGGGCGCGAGTAACTGACGATTTGAAGGCGAGACGAGAAAACTCTTAGTGAACACTTCAGATTCGATCGCAACTTCGACGCAAAGCTTTTCACCGCGGCATCGGCTCGGCTCGGCTTTCGTGGACAACGAGCGCTGGCTTGGGCCGATCTTGATCGGACCGGCAGTGCTTTACATCGTGTTGCTAGTGGGCGTGCCGTTTCTAATGGCGCTCTATTACAGCGTCAGCAACACGACAACCGGCGGCGGCACGATGGGTTTCGTGGGCCTGAGAAATTTTACTGCAGTCATTGGCACGCCGAAGTTTCAAACCGCGCTCAAGAACACCATCACCTTCGGTCTCATCTCCCAGGTTTTGATTCTAATTCTGAGCAATGCGCTCGCCTTGTCTCTACAGGCGAACTTTCGCGGCAAACGACTGATCCGGTTTTTAATTCTTTTGCCCTGGGTGGCGCCGATTTCCATTGGAACCATCGCATGGCTGTGGATCTTCGACTCGACCTACAGCGTGCTCAACTGGATCCTGAGACTCGCGGGATTGGTTCATGGCACCGGTTACATGTGGTTGGGCTTACCGCACTTGGCAATGGGATCGATCATCGCCGTGCATATCTGGCGGCAGCTTCCGCTGGCCACGGTGATTTTGCTCGCGGGTTACGGCTCGATCCCGCAGGATATTCACGACGCCGCCGCCGTCGACGGTGCCGGTTTCTGGCGTCATTTCTTTCGAGTCACCTTGCCGCTGATCTTACCGATCACATTGGTTGCGCTGCTGTTCGGCTTGATCTTCACGTTTACCGATATGGTCATCATCTATAATTTGACCCGCGGCGGACCGTTCGATACCACACAGGTGCTCGCGAGCTTGGCGTTCTACACTGGCATCGCCGGCGGCGATTTGGCCGAAGGCGCGGCGATCGCATTGTTCCTCTTTCCGTTGCTGCTCGCGATTGCGCTCGGTTTTCTGATGATCGCACACCGGACCGAGGTGACCTGAGCATGCTCGATCGAACCAAGCGCTGGGGCGTGCTCTCGACCCGCGTGGGCATACTTGGGGTGCTCACTTTCTTTTTTGCTTTTCCTTTTGTCTGGATGCTCATCACCGCATTCAAACGGACCTCGGATTTGTATGATCTCAAGCACAACCCGTTTCTTTTTTACGAGCCACCGACCCTCGAACACGTCAAGCGTCTGTTCTTCGAGACTCTGTATGGTCAGTGGCTCCTGAATACGGCGTTCGTCGGCATCCTGGTGGTGCTGATCACGCTTTTGCTAGCCGTGCCCGCGGGCTATGCGTTGGCGCGGCTCAGCGGCAATTGGGGCGCCAAGCTGGGCATCGGTATTTTTCTCACCTATTTGGTTCCACCGACCTTGCTCTTCATTCCGCTCTCACGAGTCGTGGTCAATCTGCACGTCGATGATTCACTCTGGTCGCTGGTGTTGGTGTATCCGTCTTTCACGGTGCCATTCTCCGCCTGGCTGATGATGGGGTTTTTCAAGGCGATTCCCAAGGACGTGGAAGAAGCTGCGATGGTGGACGGCTACAGTCGCCTGGGCGCTTTTATTAGAGTCGTCGTCCCAATCTCGTTCTCGGGTATATTGACCGTGGCAATTTTCAGCTTCACCCTGGTGATGCAGGAGTTCGTCTATGCCGTGACCTTCATCTCCTCGGTACGGAATATGACCGTCGGCATCGGAGTGCCTACTTTTTTGGTTCACGGTGATGTCTATTTTTGGGGTTCGCTCATGGCCGGCTGCTTCATCGCGAGCGTACCGATTGCCATTATTTATAATTATTTTGTTGACCGCTTCATTTCCGGTTTCACCATGGGCGCGGTGAAATAACCGTCTGGAATAACGATAGGATTTCAGAAAAATTATAACGGGAGGCTATATGAAGATCTTGCGACTCCGTTCATGGAACTTTCAAGCGCCTAATTTGGATGCAATGACGCGCTTCTACCAACTGGCTTTGGGCGCAGAGCTGCGCACACAGCAGACCCTCGTCGGAGTAAAAGTGAATCGTCTCCGAGCTGGTGAAACCGGCCTCGGCCTTTTCGACGCTTCGGAAAAACAATTTCCCGGCGTGCCGCACCACACCTTCGATATCGAAGGACCGAGCGACCCCAAACAATTGATCAAAGAACTTGAAGCCAAAGGGATCAAGGTCGACGAAACGCGAATTCATGGCCAGGGTCCCGGCTATTCGGTTTATGTCACTGATCCGAACGGCAACCGCGTGGAGCTGTCGAAAGATTAGGTTGGCACTGTCGCAGAGGCGACCGGCGGTCGCCCGCATTGGAATCGAGTCGCTAGCTCAGGTCGTGGCCATGTTCGCCGCGAGCCAGCGTGCCGTGCGCAAAAGCTTTGCGTCACTGTTTCGCGCACCGACCAGCTGCACGCCGATCGGCAATGCGTCGCTGCTTTCGAGCAGTGGCAATGAGATGCAGGGCATGCCGCAAAGCGTCCAGAGGGTGCAGAACGCAGGATCGCCCGTACTACTAATGCCTTTGGGCGCCGCGCTCGGCGCCGCCGGCGTTAAGATCGCATCGTAGCGCTGTTCAAAGAGCTCGACGAAGCTGTCCTGCATCGGTGTAATCTGCCTTAGCGCATGTGCGTAATCGACGGCGAGTACTTTTCGTCCCGCTTCGAGTTGTGAGCGCAGCTGCTCCGAGATTTTGTCCGCACTCTTCTCCCAAAGGCGCTCGAGATTAGATGCCATTTCAGCGCTCATGATCGTCTGATGCCACTTCCACGCTTCTTCCGCAGAGGGAAAAAGCTCAACTTCCTCCACCTGTGAGCCCAGTTGCTCGATGATCTCCGTAAAGCCCGCCTTGGTATCCTCATCGACGCGCTCCCATATTGGGGTCTTGATAAACGCAAACATAGGTGGAAGCGGCGGCTCCTCGGCGGCAATTCGGCTGAAAGGAATCGGCGCCCGCGATTCGGTATCCGGATCATTTTCATCGTAGCGCACCACTTGCTCGGCAAGCAGAGCGATGTCGGCAATGGAGCGCGCAAATAATCCGACGTGATCGAGAGTGCGCGAGAGCGCAAGCGAGCGATAGCGTGAGATCAAGCCATGCGTCGGTTTGAAGCCGACAACACCGCAATAAGCCGCCGGCCGAATCGTCGAGCCGTTGGTTTGACTGCCGATCGCGAGCGGCACCATTTCCGCCGCCACGGCGGCCGCCGAGCCGCTCGATGACCCGCCGGGGGTATGCTCGGGATTTTGCGGGTTGCGGGTTTTGCCAGGCGAAAAATAGGCGAGCTCCGTTGTCACTGTCTTGCCCAAAATCACCGCACCGGCAGCGCGCAAAAGCGCGGCGACTGTCGCGTCACGCGACGGTGTATGCCCGGCGTAAATGGGTGAGCCGTATTCCGTCGGAAAATCGGCGGTATCGAAGATGTCTTTGATCGCTACCGGCACACCATGAAGGGCGCCAATGGGTTGGCCGGTCAGGCGTCGCTCGTCGGCTAAGCGCGCTTGCGCCAGGGCATAATCTGGATCCAGGAACGCCCAAGCCTGCACAACAGGATCAACCGCTCGAATGCGCGCCAAGCACGACTCGACCAACTGTACCGAGCTGATAATGCCGTCGCGAATCAAAGCGGCGGCTTCGGACGCGGAAAGAAGATGGAGGTTCGACACATCCACCGAGGGTGTCAACGCTTTGGTTCCAGCCGTTCAAACAGTTCGAACCGTTCAAAACCCTTGAACGGGTCAAACGATTTGAACCGTTTGAACTGGTTAATTCCCATATAAGAATTCCGGTAGCCACAGTGTCATGCCCGGCCAAATGTACATGAAAGCGAGACACAAGCAGACGATGATCATGTACGGCATCATGCCGGCAAATATCTGATTGAGAGTCACATGCGGCGGCGAGACGCCTTTCAAATAAAAAGCCGACATGGCTACAGGCGGTGAGAGGAAAGCCGCTTGCAGATTTACGGCGACCATGGTTCCGAAAAGAATCGGATCGATTTGAAAGTGGCTGAGGAGCGGAA
>Ga0075434_100003151_pt1 | contig 14699 bp, 12 predicted proteins | sample RhiMethybrSRZTD3_FD_75298 | JGI IMG/M metagenome (GOLD analysis project Ga0075434, IMG submission 75298) | Populus rhizosphere microbial communities from Tennessee, USA - Rhizosphere MetaG P. TD hybrid SRZTD3 | ecosystem: Host-associated > Plants > Roots > Rhizosphere > Soil | place: USA... | reverse complement strand
GCCGTCGGCGAGCACGACGGTGAGGCCGAGGACGTTCTCGCGCATCGTGCCGTAGCGGACGGCCGTCGTGCCCGACGCGCGCGTGGCGGTCATGCCGCCGATCGTCGCGTCGGCGCCGGGATCGATCGGAAACGACAGCCCGGTGTTGCGGAGCGCCTTGTTCAGCTGCAGCCGCGTGACGCCGGCCTGCACGTCGGCATCGAGATCGTCGACGCCGATGCGGACGATCTCCCGCATCTCGCGCAGATCGATCGTGACGCCGCCGTGAATCGCGTTGACGTGCCCCTCGAGCGACGTCCCCGCGCCGAAGGGGACGATCGGCAGCGCGTAGCGGGCGCTGATCGCGGCGATCGCCGAGACCTCCTCGGTCGTCGTCGGGAAGCAGACGACATCGGGGAGCGCCGGCGTGTGGTACGACTCGCCGTGGCTGTGATGCTCGCGCACCGAGGCGGCATCGGTCGCGCGCGGCCCGAGGCGCGCCTTGAGCTCGACGATCGCCTGCGCGATCGCCGCGCCGCCCGAGGTGATCGTCATCGGACGTCAGTGTACCGGTTTCGCGCGCCGATTTCGACGATCCCGATCGCACTCCGCTGCACGATTCATCACGACGATGCGTGTGCGGAAAAGCAACCGCTCGAGAAGCAACCGCGGAGCGCGCAGAGCACGCAGAGGATTCTTGACAGCGGGATCGATCGTCGCCAGGCGCAGGGACGGCCTTCAGGCCGTCCCCCTCTGAGAAAAAAAACTCCGCGGTCTCTGCGATCTCCGCGGTTGCTTTCCCGCGCCGCTCCCGAGAGTTCAGTGCCGCTGCTGAAAGTCCGCGAAGGACTGCTGGATGCGGTGCAGGAACGCGGCCTCGAAATCCTCGCCGCTGCCGAGATCGCGCAGCAGGTTGACGATCGCGGCGCCGCCCGCCTCGTCGAGCAGCCGGCGCGCGGCGAGCGCGCTCGCGGCGTACGCGGCTTCCGCCTGCGCGCCCGTGAAGCGCGAGAAGCCGCTCTGGAGCGCGCGCAGCGGCACGCGGCCGTGGATCTGCTGCATGTCGGCCTCGGCCCACGAGAGGTCGCCGCTCTCGAGCGCCGTCGCGAGCCCTTCGTTGAGCCACGTCGGCACGCCGCGCGGCGCGAGCATCCGGATCAGCGCGTGCGTGAACTCGTGCGACAGCACCCGATCGAGCTCCTCGTGCTTGTCGAGCGCGCCGCGCATCGGCACGCGGATCGTGCCGTCGTACGCGCCCGCCGCCCACGACGGCGATCGCGTGATGTCGCGGAACTGCTCGGTCGTGTAGAGCACGACGGGAATCGGGTCGGTCGGGTACACGTCGAGCAGCTGCCCGATGCGCCAGTACGCGCGATCGAGCGCGGCGAGCGCCTCCTCGGCGAGCGCCGCTTCGGCCGGCCCCTCGAACGAGACCGTGAAATGCGACCCGACCGCCTGCTGCATGCGGTCGTGCAGCTCGAGCTCGCGCTTCCAGCGCTCCAGCGTCGCCTTCGCGGCGCCATCCTCCGGCCGGTCGGCGACGAGCGTTTCGTACGTGTGGATGGCGCTCCGGGGATCCCCGAGGCGATACTGCGCCTGGCCGAGGAGCGTGCGCGCCTCGTACAGCTTCGGGTCGAGCGCGAGCGCGCGCTCGAACTCGTCGCGCGCGTCGGTGTCGCGGCGCTCGAGCGTTGCCGCCATGCCGGCGCCGAGGTGCAGCCGCGCGTTCTTGGGATCGGCGGCGATCGCCTCGCGGAACGCCTCGGCCGCCTCGTGCGCCTGGCCCGCGGTGAGCGCGGTCCACGCGCCGCGCTCGACGAGCGCCGTGCGCGGATCGATTTGCGCGCGGGCCGACGCGCCGCACACGACGGCTGCCGCCGCGATCAGCGCGAGCGCCGATTTGCCTTTCATTGGACGGTCAAGAATAATGAGGCCGCTTCCGCCTGTCAGCCATCTTACCGCCCATGCCGCGTCCTGCCAATGCGCCGGTCGTCGTGATCGGCGCGGGACCGGCCGGGCTCACCGCGGCGTACGACCTCACGCGGCGCGGCGTGCCGACGATCGTCTTCGAGCAGGACGCGCAGGTCGGCGGCCTCGCGAAAACCGTCGTCTACGACGGATTCCGCTTCGACATCGGCGGCCATCGTTTCTTTACGAAGGTCTCGAACGTGCGCGAGCTCTGGCGCGAGCTGCTCGGCGACGATCTCCTCGAGCGCCCGCGGCTGTCGCGCATCTACTATCGCGGCCGCTTCTTCGACTACCCGCTGAAGGCGGCGAACGTGCTCGCGAACATCGGTCCGCTGACCGGCGTCGCGATCCTCGCGAGCTACGCGCGCGCGTGCCTCGCGCCGATCGTCCCCGAGCGCAGCTTCGAGGACTGGATCTGCAATCGTTTCGGCCGCCGCCTCTTCGAGATGTTCTTCCGGAGCTATACGGAAAAAGTGTGGGGCATTCCGTGCGCCGAGATCGGCGCCGAGTGGGCCGCGCAGCGCATCCGCGGCCTGTCGCTGCGTACGGCGGCGCTCGACATGCTCCGGCCGTCGCGCGCCACCCGCGTCAAGACGCTCGCGCACGCGTTCGAGTACCCGCGCCTCGGCCCGGGCATGATGTGGGAGGCGTGCCGCGATCGCATCGTGGAAGCGGGCGGCACGGTGGCGCTCGGCGCGCGGATCGTCGAGATCGCGCACGACGGGGGTGAAGTGCGTGCCGTCGTCGTCGACGTGGACGGCGGGCGGCGCGCGCAGCCGGCATCGCACGTCATCTCGACGATGCCGGTGCGCGATCTCGTCGCGTCGCTCGCGCCGGCGCCGCCGGCGAGCGTCCGCCGCGCGGCCGACGGCCTGAAGTACCGCGACTTTCTCACCGTCGCGCTCATCGTCGATCAGGCCGACGTCTTTCCCGACAACTGGATCTACGTGCACGACACGTCGGTCCGCGTCGGCCGCGTGCAGAACTTCAAGAACTGGAGCCCGGCGATGGTGCCGGATCCGGCGCGCACGTGCCTCGGCCTCGAGTACTTCTGCACGAGCGGCGACGCGCTGTGGGCGATGGACGATGCCTCGCTCGTGGCGCTCGCCTCACGCGAGCTGGAAGCGATCGGGCTCGTGGCGCGCGAGCGCGTCGTCGACGGCACGGTGCTGCGCGTGCGCAAGGCGTATCCCGTCTACGACGCGGGCTATCGCGAGGCGATCGCGGAGGTGCGCACGTGGGTCGACTCGCTGTCGAACCTGCAGCTCGTCGGGCGCAACGGCATGCACAAGTACAACAATCAGGACCACTCGATGCTGACGGCGCGTCTCGCCGTGCGCAACATCTTCGGCGCGCGCCACGATCTGTGGCGCGTCAACGCCGACGCCGAGTACCACGAAGACGCCGAGCTCGCCGCGCTGTCGAGCGCGCAGCCGCTCGTGCCGCGCCGCATGCCGGTCGAAAACGGCTAAATCATTTATCGTTTCCTCACCGCCTGATGCTATTCTTACGCCCGCTTCGACCATGCCGCAGCCTGCCTCCGTCGCCATCGAAGAAGGTGTCATCGACGTGCTGAAGAACGTCAGCCGGCGTCCGATCCAGCCGACGCTCGCGAGCGATCTCGTGGCCGATCTCGCGTTCGACTCGCTGCAGGTGCTGGAAGTAATCGCCGAGCTCGAGGATCGCTTCGACATCTCGATTCCGCTGAACGACGTGCCGACGACGCGCACCGTCGGTCAGGTGGTGGCGCAGGTCGCCGGCCTCGTCGCCGCGCGGTCGACGAACGCCTGATGCGGAGACTGCGGACGCTGCCCGAGGCGCTGGCGGATGCCGCGCGCGGCGACGCCGGCTACTGCTTCGTGTCGGCCGGCGCGGAGCGCTGGCGATCGTTCGCGGAGATCCGCGCCTCGGCGCTCCGCGTCGCGCGCGCGCTCGCGCTGCGCGGCCTGCGGCGCGGCGATCTCGTCGCGCTCGTGCTCCCCGACGGCGAGCAGTTCCTCACGGCGCTCTTCGGCGCGTCGATCGCGGGCGTGATTCCGGCCTCGCTCTACCCGCCGGCGACGACCGGCGATCTGCCGCGCTACATCGAGCTGACGGCCGCGATCCTCAACGTCGCGGAAGCGCGCGCGATCGTCACCTCGCGCGCGCTCGCGCCGGCCTTCGACGCGGCGCGCGCGATCTGCCCGCGGCTGTCGCTCGTGTTGTGCCGCGAGGATCTCGACGCCGACGCCGACGAACCGCGCGCCGCGCCGTCGCTCGACGACATCGCGTTCGTCCAGTTCACCTCGGGATCGACGTCGACGCCGAAAGGCGTCGCGCTGACGCACGCCAACGTCGCCGCGAACATCGCCGCCTTTTCCGGATCGGAGGGCGTCGGCGCGCGCGCCGACGACGTCGCCGTCAGCTGGCTGCCGCTGAACCACGACATGGGGCTCGTCGGCATGGCGATCGGCGCGTTGTACGTCGCGCGCCCGTGCGTGCTGCTGCCGCCGCAGTCGTTCGTGAAGCGGCCGGCCGAGTGGCTGCGCGCGCTCACGCGCCACCGCGGCACCGTCAGCTTCGCGCCGAACTTCGCGTACGACCTGTGCGTGCGCCGCGTCAAGGATACGAGCGGCCTCGATCTCGCGCCGTGGCGCGTCGCGGGCTGCGGCGCCGAGCCGATCCATCCCGGGACGCTCGCGGCGTTCGCCGCGAAGTTCGCGCCGGCCGGTTTCCGCGACGCCGCGTTCCTGCCGTGCTACGGCCTGGCGGAGCACGTGCTGGCGGCGACGTTCGCGCCGCGCGGCCGCGCGCCGCGCGTCGAGCGCGTGTCGACCGCCGATCTGATCGAACGGCGCATCGCCGTGCCCGCAGGCGGTGACGAGGCGCACGCGACGTCGCTCGTCAGCTGCGGATCGGCCCTGCCGGGCCATGCCGTCCGCATCGTCTCGGAGGCCGGGCGTGCGCTCGGTGAGCGGCGCCTCGGCGAGATCCAGCTCGCCGGACCGTCGGTGATGCTGGGCTACTATAAGCGGGACGCGCAGACGAAGGAGGCGATCGCGAACGGCTGGCTGCGGACCGGGGATCTCGGCTACATCGCGGACGGCGAGCTGTTCGTCTGCGGCCGCGCGAAGGATCTGATCATCGTCCACGGCCGCAAGTACCATCCGCAGGATCTCGAGTGGGCGGTCGACGACGTCGACGGCGTGCGCCGCGGCCGCGTCGCGGCGTTCGGCGTCGTCGAGGCCGGCCGCGCCGATCGCGTCGTCATCGTCGTCGAGCCGAGCGGCACGGCGCCGTCCGATCGCCTCGCCGACGCGATCCGGCGGCGCATCGGCGATCTGTTCGGGCTCTGCGTCGACGAGGTGGCCGTCGTGCCGAGCGGCGCGGTCGGCCGCACCACCAGCGGGAAAGTGCAGCGCACGGCGACCAAGGAGCGGTTCCTCCGCGGCGAGCTCGCCGCCGAGAGCGTCCGAGCCTGACCGCGGCCAGGACCTGGAGTCGCATGGATCTGCTCGACAAGCTTCGCGCGATCGAGGCGCGCGCCGCGCGGTTCGGGGACGGATCGCCGATGCCGGGCCTCACCGTGATCGATCGCGTTCTCGGTCCCTGCGAGGTCGTCGTGCGCGGGCGCCCGACGCTGATGTTCGGGTCGAACAACTATCTCGGGCTCACGCTGCATCCCGAGGTCGTCGACGCCGCGCGCCGCGCCGTCGTCGAGTACGGCACCGGTACCACCGGATCGCGGACGGCGAACGGCACGCTGTCGCTGCACGAGAGCCTCGAGCGCCAGTTCTGCGACTGGTTCGGCAAGCGGTACGCGCTCGTCTTCAGCACCGGCTACCAGGCGAACCTGTCGCTCATCGGCGGGCTGTGCGGCGCCGGCGACGTGATCCTGATCGACAGCGACAGCCACGCCAGCATCTACGACGCGACGCGGCAGACGGCCGCGCAGGTGATCGGCTTCCGCCACAATTCGCCGGAGAGCCTGCGCAAGAAGCTCGCGCGGCTGCCGGCGCGCGAGCGCAACCGGCTCGTCGTCGTCGAGGGGCTCTACTCGATCCGCGGCGACGTGGCGCCGCTCGCCGAGATCGTCGAGGTCTGCCGCGCGTACGGCGCATATCTCGTCGTCGACGAAGCGCACTCGCTCGGCACGTACGGCCCGACCGGGCTCGGCTGCGCCGAGGATCAGGGCGTGCTGGACGAGGTCGACTTCATCGTCGGCACGTTCTCGAAGTCGCTGGCGGGCATCGGCGGCGTCTGCGTGTCGAACCACTCGGAGCTGCGCGCGCTGCACTTCCTCGCGCGCGCGTACGTGTTCACCGCGTCCGGATCGCCCTCGAACATCGCGAGCGTCTCCGCGGCGGTGAACGTCGTGCGCGCGCACCCGGAGCTGCGCGAGCAGCTGTGGTCGAACGTGCACCGGCTGCGGCAGGGGCTGCGCGAGCTCGGCTACGTGATCGGGGAAACGGAATCGCCGATCGTGCCGATTCTGACGGGCGACGAGGCGCGGACGATCGCGCTGTGGCAGCGGCTGCTGACCGAAGGGCTCTACGTCAACCTGATCGTGCCGCCCGGCTGTCCGGTGGACGAGTGCGTGCTGCGCGCGAGCTGCTCGGCGGCGCAGACGCCGGAGCATCTGACGCGCGCGCTCGACATCTTCGGGCGCGTCGGCGCTGAACTCGGCGTCACCGGTGATCGCGTCGGGGCCGGGGGCTAGGGCTAGCGGTTCCGCGCCGGACGGCCTGAAGGCCTTCCCTGCCGGTGCGCGTCACAGCCATCCCGCCGTTCGGTACCACTCCGCCGTCCGCGCGAGGCCGTCGCGCAAATCGATCCGCGCGACGACCCCGAGTTCCTCCCGCATCTTGTCGACGCGGCACGCGAAGCCGACCGCCGCGAGCTCCGCGTAGCGCGACCCGTTGATCGGCGCCGGCCGTCCGCGAATGGCGCCGGAGACATCGCCGGCCAGGGCCGCGAGCCGCGTCACCACCATCGGAACCGGAACGATGAGCGCCGACGGCGCACTCGCGGCGCGGACTCCCTCGAGAATCTCGCGCGCCGTCGCGGGCGCCGGATGACCGACGAAGATGGCCTCGCCGCTGACATCGGCGTCGATTGCCGCCGCGATTGCGCGCACGACGTCGGCGACGTGGATGATGGTGTACGCCGCGCCCCGCCGTCCCACGAGCGGAAGGACCCCGCGCGTTGCCATCCGGAAGAGCGTCAGCAGCGCGCGATCGCCGGGCCCGTAGACGACGCCCGGCCGAAGCGCGACCCAACGAAGCCTGCCGCTCTCGCGCAGCACCTGCTCTCCGGCGAGCTTGCTGCGGCCGTACGCCGTGATCGGCTGCGGCGGATCCGCTTCGGTTCGCGGTGCCGACGGGGCGGCGGGTCCTGCGGCCGCGAGGCTCGAAATGTGGACCAGCCGTACGCCCGCGGCGCGCGCCGCGTCCGCGACCACGCGCGTGCCGGCCACGTTCGCGTCGAAGTAGTCGCGCTCCCGTACTGCCGACACGACGCCCGCGAGGTGCACGACGGCGGCGACCGTGCGAAACGTCGCCTCGAGCGCGGCCGGCTCGAACGGCCGCCGGATCGCGATTGGATCGCAGCCGCGCGCGACGAGATCGGTGACGACGTGCCGCCCGATGAATCCCGACGCGCCGGTGACGGCGATTCTCACGCGAGCGGCCTCTCGTAAATTCGGTACGTCTTGTAGCGGCGCGCGCCCGCCATCTCGGCCGGCTGGTTGATGTCGCGGTTGTCCTCGAGCACCCACGAGAACTCCGCCGTGGTGTACTCCGACCCGCGGAGCTGCTGCGCCCACTCGTAGATGAGCAGCGGATAGATGCCGAGCGCGCGATACCGCGCGTCGACACCGAGCAAGAGCAGCCGGAGCTGCGTGATGTAGCGCCGGCGCATGATGAGCCGCGGCAGCGCGAGGCCGAAAAGCCGGCCGCTCGTCCCTTTCAGCGCCTGGTTGATGTCGGGCACCGACACGAGGCACGCCACCGGTTCGCCGTTCGCTTCGGCGAGCACCGCGCCGCGCGGATCGAAGATCGGCTTCAACTCGGTCGCGAGCCTGCGGAACTCGGCGTCGGTCGGCGGCACGAACCCCCAGTTGCGCGCCCATGCGGCGCAGTAGATCGCGCGCAGGCGCTCGACCTCGCGCGTGAATTCCTTCAGGTCGAGCCGCCGCGCGGTCACCCCGTGCCGGTCGCGCAGCCGCGTCGCGAGCTTGACGATCACCGGCGGCGGCCCGCTGCGCAGATCGTAGGTCCACGCGAACAGATCCTTGGCCTTCACGTAGCCGGCCGACTCGATGAACGCCGCGTACGCCGGCGGGTTGTGCGGCATCATCAGCGCGGGATCGGTGTCGAAGCCGTCGACGAGCAGGCCGGCGCTCTCGTTCAGCGACGGGTTGATCGGCCCGCGCAGCGCCGACCGCCCGCGCGCGCGCGCCCACTCTTCGGCGCCGCCGAGCAGCGCGTGCGCCGCCGCCTCGTCGTCGGCCTCGAAGAAGCCGAACATCGCGAGGTTGTCGTGGTGCGTCTCGTTGTGCAGCCGATCGTCGATCGCCGCGATTCGTCCGACGATGCGATGGCCGCGCGAGGCGAGCAGCAGGGCGACGTCCGCGTGCTCGAAGAACGGGTTCTTCGTCGGCGTGAGTCGTTCGTGCTCGCCGAGCCGCAGCGGCGGCACCCAGTGCGGGTCGGTGCCGTTGCGCTCGTACGCGTAGTCGATGAACCGCCGGAAGTCGCGCCGGCCGGCGACGCGGCGGATGTCGGGCACGTCGGCGGTATACGTTAGCATCACGGTGAGATCGCTCGCGTGCGCGCTTCGGAATCCTTACAGCTCGTCTACTTCGTCGCGTGTGCGGCGTTCGCGTGCGTGCGCCCGCTGCCTGCGCCGCGGCGGCTGCAGATCGCCGCAATCGCGCTGCCGATGGCCGCTGCGCTGTTCTGGATCGCGCGCGGCGGCGCCGGCGTCGTCCGCGACTGGGCGCCCGCTGCCGGCATCCTCGTCGGCTATTACACGTCGGGACGATTCTTCGTCGCGCCGTCGCCGGGCGTCGAGGCGTGGCTCGCCGCGTGGGATCGCCGCATGCTCGGCGATCCCGCCACCCGCTTCGCCCGCTGGTCGCGAGTGGTGCTCGCGTGCCTCGAAGTCGTCTACATGGGCTGTTTTCTCCTCGTTCCCGCCGGCTTCGGCGCGCTCGCCGCGGCCGGCCGCGCCGATCTCGCCGATCGCTACTGGACCATCGTCGGCGCGGCGGAGTTCGGCGCGTTCGCGCCGTTGACGGTCATCCAGACGCGGCCGCCGTGGCTCGTCGAGCGCAAGGCGGTGCTCCCCGACCGCGCCGTGCACCGCGCCGCCGCGCGGATGGTCGAAGCGTTCACGATACACGCGAACACATTCCCGAGCGGCCACGTGGCGGGCTCGCTCGCGGTCGCGCTGGCGCTCGTCGAGCCGCTGCCGTGGGCGGGCGCCGCGGCACTGCTCCTGGCCCTCTCGATTGCTGTCGCGACCGTCGTCGGCCGATACCACTACATCATCGACGGTATCGCTGGAGCAGCGCTCGCCGTCGCCGTGTGGACGATCGTCCGCGCGGCCGGGCTGTAAAGCAGGTGCGCAGTCGTGCGCCGGGGTGCGAAGCGGTGGCTCAACTGCATGTTGACCGCCAATCCGCGGCCGCGGCGGACCCCACACCTCATGCTGGACACCTTAGGCCGTGCGCGGCGACAATGGAACCTTTCCTGCTAGATGCTTCGCACTTTCGCTCTTCTCGCCGCGGCGCTGGCCGCCGCCGCGCCCGGTTTCGGCCAGACGCGGCCGCCGGCTCCGGGGGTCATCGACGGTTTCGTCACGACACAGACGAAAACGATTCCGCTCGGCGGCGCGCAGGTCCTCGTGCGCAACACCGCCAACGACGTCGTCGCCGACGTGCTGAGTGAAGGCGATGGCCACTTCCGCGTCGTCGCGTTGCCGGGGGGTCGGTATCGCGTTACCGCGGTTCTTGCCGGGTTCGAAACGACCGAGGTGACGGCTGTGGTCGCGGCGGGCGCGACCGTTGACGTGTCATTCGACCTCCCGATCGCAGCCATTTCGCAGACCGTCGAAGTCGTCGGATCGGCCCAGGTCGTCAACGGCACGACGATTTCGCGGACCGACACGCTCGCCGGCCGCGATATCGAGCAGTACGCCAGCGGCGGCTTTCAGGCGACGCTGCGTCTGCTCGCGAGCATCATCGAGGTCCCGGGCGGCGTCAGCATCAAGGGCGGACGCCCGAGCCAGGCCGGCCTGCAGATCGGATCGGGCACGCTCGTCGATCCCTCGACGGGCCTGTCGCTGATGTCGCTTCCCGACGATGCGATCGATTCGGTGGCGGTATTGCCGAATCCCTATGCCGTCGAGTACGGGCGCTTCTCGTCGGGCCTCGTCGTGATTCAGACGCGGCGCGCCGGCGATCAGTGGAAGACGCGCCTGAACAACCTCGACCCGACGTTCCGCACGGCGCGCGGCACGATGTTCGACATCAAGGGCGTCGGCGCGTTCGCGCCGCGGCTCGAGACCGGCGGGCCGATCGTCAAGGAGCGTCTGTTCGTCGAGCAGACGGCGCAGTTCAGGTACGGGACGACCGACGTGCCGAGCCGGCCCGAAGACGAGCTGAAGACGACGAGGTGGTTCAGCTCGTTCACGCGCGTCGACGCGAACGCATCGCCGCGCCACTCGCTCGTTGGGACGGCCGGCTTCTTCCCGAGCGTCGAGACGCAGGCGACGCTCGGCACGTTCACGCCGCCCGACGCGACGGCCGACCTGCACGCGCGCGTGACGCACGGCGGCGTCACCGAGCGCGCGCTGTGGAGCGACTCGATCTTCAGCGAGACGACGGTGCAGCTCCACGAGGCGCGGACCGACGTCCTTCCGCAGGGCGCGAGGCCGATGCAGCTCCTGCCGGACACGACGCTCGGCAACTTCTACAACACGCAGCATCGCAGCACGGCGACGTATCAGATCGTCGAGGCGGTCTCCGGCACGCGGAACGCGGGCGGCCTGCACCTCTTCAAAGCCGGCTTCGACATGCTCTACAGCCGGTACGAAGGGGCGAGCGCGAGCCGGACGGTGCTGATCGATCGCGCGGACGGCAGCCTCGCGCGGCGCCTCGACTTCACGGGACCGTCGCTGCAGTCGGTGAACACGACGGACGTTGCGCTCTTCGTCCAGGACCGCTACCAGCCGAACACGCGCATGTATCTCGAGTTCGGCGGCCGCGTCGATCGCGACGGGGTCATGGAGCGCTTCAACGTCACGCCGCGCGTCGGGACGGCGATCCTGCTCGACGAGGCCGGCCGCTCGACGATCCGCGGCGGCTTCGGCCTCTTCTACGAGCGCACGCCCTCCAGCGTCGGCGCGTTCCCGCAGTTCGAGAGCGCGCTCGACACGCGGTACGCGGCGGACGGCGCGACACCCCTCGGGCTGCCGACGCTGTTCGTGCACACGACGGCCGGCGCGCTCGAGACGCCGCGCAGCCGTACGTGGGACGTCGGCATCGAGCATCGCCTCAGCGAGCGGTGGTCGCTGAGCGGTTCGCTCATCGATCGCAGCGGAGACCACGAGCTGATCGTCGATCCGGTCCAATCCGGATCGCGCGGGTCGCTCCTGCTGTCGAGCGCGGGGCGATCGAAGTATCGCGAGGCCGAGGTCGGCATCCGCTTCACGCATGGGCCGGCGGCGGAAGTCAACGCGTCGTACGTCCACTCGTCGGCGCGCGGCGATCTCAACTCGCTCACGAATTATTACGACGCGGTGATGTGGCCGATCGTCGGCCAGAACGCGTACGCGCCGCTGCCCGGCGACGTCCCGCACCGGCTGCTCGCGCGCGGGCGCGTGATGCCGACCTCCACCTGGCTGCTGCTCGGCATCCTCGACTGGCGGAGCGGGATGCCGTGGTCGGCCGTGAACGAGTACCTCGACTTCGTCGGGCCGCGCAACGAGACGCACCGGTTCCCGGCCTACGCGCGCACCGAGATCGGCGTCGAGCACCGGTTCCGCATCTTCAGCCTCCGCCCGTGGATTGGGATCCGCGCCTACAACGCGTTCGACGCGTTCCTGCCGACCGACGTGCAGGGGAACCTCGGATCGCCGCGGTTCGGCACGTTCTACAACTCCGAGTACCGGCAGCTCCGCCTGCAGTTCCGGTTCGAACGCTGAGCGTGACCGGCGGGACGAGGCGCGCGCTGGCGATGGTCGCGCTCGCGTGCGCGATCGCGCAGGCGCCGCTCGCCGCGCGCGAGATCGACGATCTCGAGCGAGCCGTCGCGGCGAGTCCGGAGAACCTGAAGCTCGCGGCCGAGTATCGTCAGCTCGTGATCGCCGACCGTACGTTCGACCGATCGATCGATCTGTTCGAGAAGCTCGCGAAGCGCAGGGACAGCGGTCCGTGCGTGCAGATCAGCCTCGCGTTCGCGTACGTCGACAAGGTGCCGACCTCGGGCGACATCCGCCGTTTGTATCTCGGGCGGGACGCGATGAGCGCGCTCACGCGATCGATCGCGCAGCACCCGACCGTCCTCGCGTATTACACGCGCGGCGTCATCAATCTCTTCTACAACACGTTCATCTTCCACCGCACGGACAAGGGGGTCGCGGATCTGACCTCCGCGCTCGGCATGGTGACGGCGGAGACGCCGCGGCCGCTCGTGCTGCGCGTCTACACGGCGCTCGGCGACGGCTACGTCCGGCTGCAGAACGTCGCGAAGGCGCGCGCGGTGTGGAGCGCGGCGCTCGCGAAGTTTCCCGACGATCCCGGGCTGCGCAGCCGGCTGAACGCCGAAGGTGTCGCGCTCGAGGACATCGTCACGACGGCGCTGACCGCGAGCCGCCGTATCGACACGTCGCTCAACGGCCTCCTTCCGCTCACGCCCTGATCGACGCCGGCAGATCGGAATCCATGGCGACTCTAAAACGGTCGCCCTACGTCTTCATCCACAGCAGCCAGTCGACGTGCGTGCGCTTCGCGTCGAAGTAGACGCGCGTGCCGTCGACGACGAGATGGTGCAGGCCGTCGGAATACGGCCAGTCGGCGCGCGCCTCGAGACGCAGCGCGATGCGCTCGTCGAAGTCCGTCGGCGTCAGCGCGAGCAGCTCCATTACCTGCACCGCGCCTCCGTACGTGGCGCTGCAGTCCTGCGCCGGGCGATAGAACCGATCGCGAATGGCGAATGGACGGCCGCCCGGGCGCGCCGATGCGGCGTCGCGCTTGATCGGATTGGCGGCGTGCGGCCTCCACGGGCCTTCGAGCGCGTTGGCGTAGTACGCGTGGAGGACGCTCGTGTGCCGCGGCGGGGGCTCCGTGCCGAGCAGCCACCAGAGGCCGTTGAACCGGAACACCGTCGGATCGACGATGCGCGTGCCGCGCAGGATGTGGAACGCCTCCCGCCAGTCGCCGCGCGAATCGAGCGCGTAGATCACGCAGCCGTCCTCCTGGCTCATCTCCGGCGCGCAGTAGGTGTGATCGCCGTCGGCGAAGGTGCACGGGTACGACAGGTGATGGTCGCGCTCGATCGCCGGCGCAATGCGGAAGCCGTCGCCGGGATCGACGCGCACGATGCGTCCGCGGATGCCGCGCGGATGAGCGTAGTACTCGGCCAGGAGCCAGTCGCGGCCGTCGTAGCGGTACGGAAACGGATCGGCGACGAGATGCAGCGGCGGCTGCGGCGGCAGCCAGCGCACGTTCGTGAAGTGCGCGAGATCGGCGATGTCCTCGAGCGGCCGCTCGAGCGTCGCGATGCCGACGTTCCAGATGTCGTACCGCGCCCACGATGGCACCGCCGCGCGAAATGCCCTAAGCTTCACGAGGTGGGAGCGTCATGCTAGTGGTCACGGCGGCGTCGTCGAACCACGCGGGTCCGCTGCGGTACATGCTCGAGTCGCTGCGGAAGCAGCACGCGCGCGTCGAGTGCTACGACCTCGGGTTGACCGGGACAGAGGTGCGCGCGCTGCCGCGATGGGACGGGCTCTTCTACCACAAGTTCGACTACGCCGCGTACCCGCCGCACTTCGACGTCGCGGTCGAAGCGGGACAGTACGCCTGGAAGCCGGCCATCGTCGCCGACGTCGTCGATCGACTGCGGACGCGCGGCGAATCGGAGGACGTCCTCTGGGCCGATGCCGGGTCGTACTTCGACGCGATCGATCCGATCGCCGACCGCGTGCGCGCGAGCGGCGGCCTCTGGGTGCGCCCGTCGAGCGGCACGATGCGGCAGTGGACGCATCCCGGCACGTTCGAGCGGCTCGGCGCGGACGCGCGCGAGTACGCGGATCGGCGGAACGCGGACGCGACGCTCGTCGGATTTGCGACGGGCAGCGCGCCGGCGGCGGCGCGCGAGCGGCTCTACGCCGACGTCATCGCGCCGTGGAAGGCGTGCGCGCTCGATCGCGAGTGCATCGCGCCGGCCGGATCGTCGCGGCGCAACCATCGTCAGGATCAGGCGGTGCTCTCGTACCTCGCGCACAAGGGTGGCTACGCGTTCGCCGCCGACACCCGCGCACGCGTCGGCGTCCGCTGCAAGTGTGATCGCTGGTTCTACGAGTACATCGGCTTCCATCTTCCCGCGGCGCTCTACGCGCGCTGCTGCCTCTATTGATTCAGATTGCCCCGGCGACGCATTACGAGCTCTACCACGACTGGCGCAAGGCGCTGGCGTTCTGCCGCACGCTTCCCGACGCCGCGCCGCGGGAGCCGGTGACGTTTCACATGTTCTGGCGCGAGCGCG
>Ga0075434_100003146_pt1 | contig 14714 bp, 10 predicted proteins | sample RhiMethybrSRZTD3_FD_75298 | JGI IMG/M metagenome (GOLD analysis project Ga0075434, IMG submission 75298) | Populus rhizosphere microbial communities from Tennessee, USA - Rhizosphere MetaG P. TD hybrid SRZTD3 | ecosystem: Host-associated > Plants > Roots > Rhizosphere > Soil | place: USA... | reverse complement strand
CCGAGGTGCTCGAGATCGAATTCAAGGAAGCAGCACACCCGACGCTGATCAGCACGCGTGGCGGAAAAGACGTACCAGCTGAAGGATCCCTCTGGGTGATTCCATCCGACGGGACGATCGTCAAGACCCGTTTGCAGCTGAAAGGGTTTACCGAGCTGATGGCGAACGCTGGAGGCGGGTTCGTCGAATTCTCGAGACCGGATTTGCAGAGCACAGCCGACATCGAGGTGACCTACAAGCGGGACGAGAAGTCAGGCGCGTGGCTACCGGCCTCGATGGCCGAGGAATACCAGGGGCAGATTCCGTGGGCGGGCCGTCAGCCGATTACCGGGCTGGTGAGAAGTCGTGCGACGTACTCTGACTATAAACAGTTCGGGACGTCGTCGACGGTGATTGGGGTGAAGAAGTAGCGACAGGCGACAAGCGACAAACTTGCCGCTTGCCGCTTGCCGCCACGTGCGGGGCGCGGCGAAGCCCGCAGCCCCGCGGGCTTACCTGGTCCCGACCGGATGATGTCCGGTCACGCGATCCCACGCGTCACGCACGGCGCTCTTGATGTTCTCCCACGTCGAATGGCCGCGGTATTCGTACGTGTCCCAGTCGGAACGAAGATCGCCTTCGACCTGATCCCAGTTCCTGCCGCTGTACTTCTGAGCTGACTCATACCCGTACCGGTAGCCCGGCTGGTAATAGTTGTAGTCGTTGGTACCGGCATACGGGCGCGACTTGTAGTTCTCACGCCAGTAGGCGTCTTCAGTATTCCAGTCTGTCGACTTCATTGACTGACCTCCTCGGCCCCGTAGAGAGGGACCCAGGCGTACAGTTGCAACGCGCGCGCCCGTATTGCGAGCTGAGCGGGCGATATAATCGCGGTGCATGCACCCGTGGCACGACAGTTACGTCGACGATGCGCTGATCGCGAAGGCCTTCCCTGTCGTCATCGAGATTCCCAAAGGCAGCACGAACAAGTACGAGCTCGACAAGGAGACAGGCCTCCTGAAGCTGGACCGGGTGCTCTACAGCGCCGTGTATTACCCGGCCGACTACGGATTCATCCCGCGCACGTATTGCGATGACGGCGATCCGCTGGACGTGCTCGTGCTCGGTCAGGAGCCGGTCTATCCGCTGACGCTCGTCGAGGCGCGGGCCATCGGCGTGATGCGGATGCGTGATGAAAAAGGAGTCGACGACAAGATCGTCGCCGTCAGCGTGAAAGATCCGTCGTACGCGGATTACACGGACCAATCGCAGCTGCCGCCGCATCTCCTGCGCCAGGTGAGGCGCTTCTTCGAAGACTACAAAGTGCTCGAGCAGAAGCAGGTGCTCGTCGAGGACCTGATGGGCCCGGCCGACGCCGTCACGATCATCGCCGAGGCGCTCGAACTGTATCGGCGCCTGCGCCGCGGGGATCTCTCTAAGGGAGCCCGCGTCTGAACGGCTGCGCCAACTGCGGCGCTCCGCTTCAAGGCCCCTACTGCCACCAGTGCGGGCAGAAGGCTGGTCACATCGAAATCGGCCTCCGCCATTTCGCCCATGACGCGGTGCACGAGTTCCTGCACTTCGACGGAAAAATCTTCCTGACGCTGAAGCTCTTGGTCACGAAACCGGGCGAGCTGACGCTCGATTATCTTCGGGGGCGACGCGCGCGATACGTCTCACCCGTGCGTTTGTACCTCGCGATCAGCGTGGTCTACTTCGCGCTCATGGCAGTGGCACCCGCGCCCAATGCAAGGTTCGAAGTCACCGCGGACGACATCCGCACGCCGGAACAGCGCGAAGCGATTGAGCGAGTGCAGGAGAGGATGAGGGAGTTCCGCGCGGAATTTCCTCATCAGATGCCGCGCGTCTTGTTTGTCCTGATGCCGTTATTCGCGCTCACGACCTGGACGTTCTACAGATCGCGGCAGCCGTATTACATTCCGCACCTTTATTACTCGATTCACCTACACAGTTTCGCGTTTCTGGTGCTTGCCTCGGGGAGACTGCTGGCGTTCGGTGGACGTTTGGCCAACGCGCTCGGCGACCTTCTGATCCTGGCGATCTTCGCGTATCACTACGTGGCTCTGAGGCGCGCGTTTGGCGGAACGGGCAAGGAAGTCGCGTGGAAGGGAACCGCCACTCTCCTTCTCTATTTGCTGCTGATCGTGGCGGTATTCACCATTCTGCTGATCATCTGGGTCCGGTGGGTCGCCGGCACTGACCTACACGCGCCGTAGCTTCGTCACGCGTCCCACCTCCACCCATTCGACGACGAAGATGTTCCCTTCGTGATCGAAGCACGCGCCGTGCGGGCAGATGAACTGACCGGGGATAAACTCCTCGCGGGGTCGGTTGCGCAGCGGGTTGGTGCCCTGCGGGTTCGAGTCGCCGAGGTGCTCGACGACCTGGTTGTTCCGGTCGATCAGCGTGACGCGCCCCTGCAGATCCGGAACGACGACATTGCCCTTCTGCTCGTCGAAGTGGCACGGCAGGCGGAAGCCCTGCACGAAATCGATGTGCGCGCCGTCGAGCGTGAACCGCTGGAGCCGGTTGTTCCGCCGATCCGCGACGACGAGAATCGGCGATGCGCCACGCGTGTCCATCCAGATTCCGTGCGGCTCGAGGAGCTGCCCCGCCTCAGACCCGTGGCCGCCGAACGTCCGGATGTAGTCGCTCTTGCTGTTGTACTGATTGACGTAGTACGAGCCGTAGCCGTCGCCGACGTAGATGTCGCCGTTCGGCGCAATCGCGAGGTTCGTGGGGTTGTAGCGCTTGGGGCTGCCGTCTGCATTTGGCTGTTTGTATGCGTCGACGTCTGGCGGCCCCTGAATCTTCCAGACGATCTCTCCCTTCGGCGTCGCCTTGACGACGACCGCCTGCATCGCCGGCTGCGGCGTCATGCGGGGATTCGTCGCGTTGACGGTCAGGTAGAGGAACTCGTCGCTCCCCTCCTTCCGGATGTGCAGGCCGTGCGCGACGCCCCGGAATTCCTTTCCCCACGACCGGATGAATTTCCCGTTGCGATCGAAAACGACCATCGAGTCCGCGCTGTCGCTCGTGGCGTGCACGGTGTGATGGACGTAGATGTTGCCCTGGGAGTCCTCGACAACGCCGTGGGTGTTTCCCCACTTGATGTTCGCGGGGAGCTCTCCCCAGTCGTGGATCGCTTCGTAGGTGTAGGCGCCGCTCCCGAGCACAGGCGCCTTGCTGCCCGACTTGTTCTGCACACCGAGCAACATCGGGGCGACAGCCGCACTGGCAAGAAACTCGCGTCTGGTTGTTTTCATAGCCGTCCTCAATCGACCGACCTATGCCGCCGCGATTTTACGCGAAGAGGTCGAGTATAGGCTCACCCTTCCCATCCCTCGTCACATACACAGGCCGGCGCTCGACGATATATGAGGTATCCGGCGCGATCCCGAGCGCGTGATACATCGTCGCATGCAGGTTCTCCATAACGACGGGATTCTCGATCGTCGTGCAGGGCCGCTCGTCGGCGGTCTTGCCGTACACGAACCCTTTCTTGATGCCGCCGCCGAACATCAGAACCGAACCGGCGCCCGTGAAGTGGCGATGCATGCCGTAGTGGCGCGGCTCGCTCATCACGTCGGGAATGTTGATCGCCTGGTCCTTCACTTCCTTGCCGACCTTGCCCTCGGTGAGCGCGTCGCGCCCGAACTCGCTCGCGAGCACGACGAGCGTTCGGTCGAGGAGGCCGCGCTGCTCGAGGTCCCGAATGAGCTGCGCGACAGGCGCGTCGATCAGCTTCTTCATCGCGGCGGCGCGCTCGTGCCCGTTCTCGTGGCTGTCCCAGTACACGAACGGGATGTACTCCGACGTGACCTCGACGTAGCGCGCGCCCGCTTCGACGAGGCGCCGGGCGAGCAGGCACCCTTGGCCGAAACGCCCGGTGTTGTAGGCGTCGAAGCTCTTCTTCGGCTCCAGCGAGAGGTCGAACGCCTTTGCCGACGGAGACTTCAGCAGCCGGTCCGCCGCGTCGAGCGACTTGACGAGCGACTCGCGCTGGAAATCGCCGCCGTACTGGTAGACGGGTTCCTGCGCGAGCAGCTTCTCGAACAGCTCGCGGCGGCTGCGGAAGCGGGCGTCCCCCAGTTCCTTCGGCGGCCGGACGGCGGATGCGGCATCCTGCGGATCGACGATGAGGAACGGCCCGTGTTCGGAGCCGAGGAAGCCCGCCGTATGGAAGGCCTTGAGGGTCCCGATCTCGCCGGGGCCTTCGACGGTCTGACCGATCGCGATGAAGGCCGGCATGTCCGGATTCCGCGGACCCAGCGTCTTCGAGATCACGGCGCCGAGGTGCGGCATCGCCATCGGCTGCGGAGGAATGTATCCGGTGTGCCAGTGATATTGATGCCGCGAGTGGAGGATGAAGCCGAGATCCGCGGCGTTGAACGTGCGGATGACGGTGCCGCGATCGATGACGCTGGCGATCTGCTCGAGCCCTTGCGTGAACTTGATGTGATCGACCGCAGTGTCGATCGCCGGGAACGTGCTGAGCACCTGCTCGACGCGGACGCCCGGGGCGAACGGCGTGTAGCGCTTCGGATCGAACGTCTCGGTGTGCGCCATGCCGCCGGCCATCCAGAGCACGATGACCGCGTCGGCGCTCGGCGGCTTCCGCTGCTGGAACACCAGCCGCGGCGCGCGCCCGGCGAGCGCCGACAATGTCGCGCCCGCCGTGGCCCCCATGAAGCCGCGCCTGGAGATTCGCGAGTAAATGAGTTGTTCGTCTTTCGTCATCATCGTTCATGGTCCGCCTAAAGGCGGACACTACGGGATCCGTAGCGTCCGGCTTTAGCCGGACCCAAATCAATAAATCAACTGAAACTCCGGCTTCATCAACATCGCCCACAGCAGATCCGCGAGACCGGGCGCGTACGGCTTGTCGGACCCCGAGGGATCCTTCAGCGCGTCTTGGGCAACCCCGCGTTCGGCGTCCGATGGCGCGCGGCCGAGCGCGTGACGGAACAGGCGATCGACCACGTCCGAGCGCGTGCGCAGCGCGGGAGGCGCGGGCAGCGGCGCACCGGGTGCCGGCGGCAGCAGCCGTTCGATGTCGGGCTCCGCGTCGAACACGAAAAATCGCACCTGCGGATTCAGCGTCGACCCGATTTCGCTTTGCGGGTTCTCGATGCCGATGACGCCGCGAAAGCTCGTGAACCCGCGGCCGCTGACGTCGTACACGAGGACCGACGGATTCTTCACCCGCACGCCCGTGCCATCGGACGCCGGCACCTTCAGCGGCCCGGTGCCTTCACGCAACCCCGAACGGTCGACCGGCGTCAGGGCTGACAACGGCGTCGCGCCAGCGGCTCCGACGAGCTCGGCCTGCGCCCATGCGGGCTGCACGATCTCGGGAACGTTCGATCCGCTCTCCTGCACGACGAGCCACAGCTTCGTCGCGCGCGACACGTCGATGTCGAACGCGCTCGAGGAAGCGTATCGGCCGGCGACGGTGCGATTGTAGATGCTCAACGTGTCCGGCGGCAGCTCGCCGAGCATGCGCCGCGCCCCGCGCCTGAGCCACCGCGTGAGCCATTCACCGTTGACCAGTTCGAGCGCTTGCGGCGTCGACGCCTGCATGGCGCGGACCGACGTCACCTGATCGCGAATCGGACGTCCGAGCGCGCGCGACAGGTTGTTGGAGGCCACCTGCCATTCGCGTCCGTAAACACCCGCGGTCCGCGGGAGCGATGGAGGCGGCCCGCCGCGGCCGCGCGCCGGCTGCGACGTCGCGGGTGCCGGCTTGCCCGGCCACGTGTTCCATTCACCGGTTATCGCGCCCACCGCGTCGGCGAATTCCTCCGCGGTGACCCGGCGCACTTCAGGCCCGTCGAACACGTAGCGGCGCGCCGGGGGCTCGGACGCGCGCGTAACCGCCGGCATCTGGTACGTGCGCGACGTCATGATCGTCGCGATCAGATGCCGGATGTCGTACCGGTGATCGACGAAGTCGCTCGCGAGCCAGTCGAGCACCTGCGGGCTCCACGGGAGTCCGTCCATCTCGTCCGGGTTGGCCACGATGCCGCGCCCCATGAGCCGCTGCCACACTCTGTTGACGAGCGTCCGCGGCAGACGCCCCATGCGCGCGTCAGTGAATGCCGCGGCTGCCGCGGCGCGGCGATCGGCGAGCGAGCCCGATGCCGGAGCGTGCGAGATCGCCGGGTAGAGGAACGCGGGCTGCGCGTACTTGTTCGTCGCGACGTCGCAGCGGTACATCTGCAGCGTCGGATCGGGCGCGAAGTACGCCGCAAGAGAGTACGCATCCTTCAGCTTCCATTTGCTCACGAAGCTGTCGTGGCAGGAATTGCATTTCAGGTTGATCCCGAGAAACACCTGCGCCGTGTTCTGCGACGCCTGCATCCACGGCGTGACGGCGGCGCTCGTCTCGCCGCGCCAGTTCACGCCGATGACGAAGCCGTCCGGATCACCAGGAGCCGTCGGATTCAGCAGCTTCGAGACGAACTGGTCGTACGGCAGATTCGACGCGAGCGCGGCGTAGAGCCAGTCCGTGACGCTTTTTCGGCCGGCCGTCTCGGAAAAGTACGTGACGCCATCCTCGTTCCGCAGCAGATCGTTCCAGAACGACATCCAGTGCTGCGCGTACTTGTCGTCGTCGGCGAGGAGCGACGCGACGAGCGCCTCGCGCTTCGCGGGGGTGTGGTCGTCAAGAAATGACTGCAACTGTTCCGGCGTCGGCAGCAGGCCCCAGATGTCGAGATACGCGCGCCGCACGAATAACGCGTCGGAAATAACCGGCGGTTGCGTCGGCGGCTTGCTTCCCGGACTCGGCGTGCGCACGAGGTACGCTGCGACCTGACGATCGAGCGGCATCGACCATTCGCGCCACGTGATCGGCGGCGTGGCCGGGCGCGTGAGCTCGAGCGGCGCTTCCCACGGCTGCGGCGCACGCGCCGAGGTCGGCGTCAGCCGCGCCCCCTGATCGATCCAGCGCCTGAGGAGCGCGATCTGCGCGGCGCCCAGCGGATCCTCATCCTTCGGCATCTGGGGCTCGACGTCGCCGCGCACGCGATGAATGAGCAGGCTTCCGGACCCGTTCCCCGGGCGAATCACCGGGCCGTCGCGTCCTCCTTCGAGCGCATCCTCATACGTGGCGAGCGACAATCCGCCCTTCCGTTTGTCCTGGCTGTGACATTCGAGGCAGTGCTTCTCGATGATCGGGCGGATCTGGGTTTGATAATTGACGAGCGCCTGTGCGGAAACGGAGGAGACGGAGAGAACGGAGAAAAACGCTGTCGCTAACCACGGAGGAACGGAGTAACGGAGGTTTTTCTTTTTGGAGAAAACCTTTCGTACAAGGGTCCCTCCCAAAAAGAAAAACTCCGTTACCTCCGTTTCTCCGTGGTTAATTTCCCCGTTCACTCCGCCCAACTCCGTTATCTCGAAGCATCGGCTTCAGCTAACCGCTGCTTATACACGTCTCGCGCGTGGTCGTACGCCTTGCGGGCATCCTCGAGCTCCGCCGCCCGGATGTGCGGCGCCTTCTGCGTCCAGCACTGGTTCACGGCATTCAGGCACCACTGCACGCTCGCGCGAGAGGCGCGGATCTCCTTGCCGCCGACGATCGCGAACACGGGATTCGTGTGCGATGACGGCAGAATCCGCGCCGCGATCCAGCTGCTCCGCTCGACAGGGACATCGAACGACAGCGTGTGGATACCGCCGTCAGCCGCGAGCGGCTTGCGCGCGGCGACGACGCCGTTGACCACGATGTCGACGGAGACCTCGCGGCCATTGCCGACGCGCGCGCGCTCGATGTCCCAGTACGGCGTCGCGTCGTAGCGCGAGTTGCGGATGAGGTCGTTCGGCGCCGGATCGAGCAGCGCGGCGGCCTTTAATTCTACCCTTGCGATGCCTGGCGCCGTGAGCTGGATTTCGCTCGACGCCTGCCCCGCGGCGACCCCGTTCACGGTGAAGTCCATCAGGTGGCTCCTGCCGTCGGATACGTAGCTCCTGCCCGACGACACGGCGTCGATCCACTTGCGGTACGTCAGCGCGCCGTCGACCTTCGCGTACGAACGCGCCAGCCCCACGCGATCGTCGGTGATGCACGGCCAGTCGGTTTCGCCGCTGATGCGCGTCCGGAACCCGGCGTTGAGCGCGTGATACCAGATGTTCAGCTCCCACACGTACGGCGTGTCACCGGCGGAGATGAAATCCACCGCGCCAGGGTGCGTGACGTCGACGATGTACTCGTTCGCGCCGATGCCGTCGAAGGCGGGCATCTCGTAGTTCGGCAGATCCGCGCTGCGCACTTCGAGTCCCCATCCCGAGTGCGCGAAGCCCGTGACGGCGCCCTGCCCCTTGGCCCAGCGCAGGATCGGCAGCGTCCAGCTTGGCCAATCCTCGATACGCTTCGTGTTCGGATAGTCCTGATCCTTTAGCCCGAGCAGCACAAGATGTCCGGCATGACTCGAGGGGAAGCCCGAGACCTCGAGGTCGTAGTGCATCAGGCGCTCGCCTGGCTTCGACAGCGGGTGATCGTCGCCGGAGAAGAACCGCTTCTGGAAGTAATACGACGGCCCCCACGTGAGCACTGACGCGACGCTGAGCGCTTCGCCGTCGATCTGCGGCCACATGTCGCGCGGCAGCACGCCTTCGGTGGGATTCTCGTAGTGCGAGCATCCCGCGGAGTGAATGTGGTGATCGCCGGGATACCAGCCATACCGCGTGGGATCGATCCAGCGCACGAGGCGGAAGAGCCATTCGGCTGGTCCCGCGATCGCGACACGGCGCGTTTCGGCCACGTACTCGGGACCGCGGGCCACGAGCAGCTTGAACGATCCGGCGGGCAGCGAGATCGTCTCGCCATCCGCGCGGTAGATCTGCGGCTGGAAATAGAAGTCCGGCGCGAGACGCTTGATCGCCGAGGGATAGATTCGATCGGACTCATCCTTGACAAGGAACGACGCCGTGGCCGGCTTTCCGTTCTCGTCCACCACGCGAACGCGGACCTGATGAGCGGGAAGCGCGGTGAATGCGATATCGACGTCATCGCGGAAGCCGATGTCCTGCGTGCCCTGGCCGACGTTGAATCCAACCGTCGCGGAGCGCTGACCGGCGTCGCGGCTGTAGACCTGCAGGATCGCGTACTCGACCGTCAGACCCGAGAGACGTGGCCGCATGGGCGCCCCGGTGTACAACGCGATCTCCGCCCAGCGATCGGGAACGTCCATGTCCGTCATCTGCTGCGCCGGCTCGGGAGAGCCGCTGGCCCGAACGTAGACACGCTCGCTGTTCGGGCTCTGCACCGTGAGCGCGGCCCTGACGCCCGCTTCGTTGATTACCTTGACGAGGAAAAGCCGCGTCCCTCCCTGCACGAGCTCCGGCTTCGCGTCTCCCTGTTCGACCTTCACGCGGCTTTCAGGATTGATGTGCACATGCGCGATGACGGAGCGATCGAGAATCTGCTGGAGATGATCCACCGCCGCAGACTCATCGCTCATCGCGATCGCCTCGTCGAGCGCCTCCCTATCGGTGGCTGGGAGCGGCTGGCCGAGGAAGGCAAGCGCGGTTTCGACCCGGCGGGCCTGCTGCGCGAGCGGCTGCAGCGCCACAGGGCTCGCCGGGTGCGCGTGCTCCTGTGCGTACAGCGTCCTCGTCAGGCCGCACAGCGCGATTGTCAGCAGCAGAGCGTGAGCGCGCTGAGAAGAGCGCATTGGATTACCTCGAGCGCGGCGGGCGCGGCTTCGTGAGGAGCGCGGCGATCTCCGCCGGCGTCAGCTTCGCCGCGCGGGAGTCGACCCCCTTCACGACGAACCCGCTGCCCTGATCGTGCACGACGATCTGTCCCGCCGCCATCGACACAGCCGTCTGGAGATCGCCGGCACGCCGCAGCCCGGGGATGTACAGGTGCTCGACGAACGCCGCGTCGCTGGAGGAGTCGAACGCCACGTCGAGGATCGCGATCGGAATCGGGACGATCGCGCCCGCGAGGATCGTCGCGAGCGCCTCATCGCCTTCCGCGATGACGGATGCGCCCGGGTGTGCGCGCACGGCGGCGACAATGTCGGCCACCCGCTGGCTCGCCGGCGTGCGATTGTACGTTTCAAAGTGGTGGATCTTCGCGGCGGCCTCGGCGTCGTACTTCGTGAATGCAATCGCACTGACCCTGACGCCGGCCTTCGTGAGCGACCGTTCGAGGTCGGGGTCCGGGTTCGCGAGCAGAACGCTCTTCTCGACGCGCGGCACCGCCGTCGTGTTCGGCGGCTCCGCGGCAAAGCCGAGTGAGTGGCGCAGCGCCGCCTGAAATACCTTCCCATCGCCCGCCGCCAGCTGCTTCTTCGCGGCGTCGATCCAGTTCTCGGTCAGGTGCGCGACGTCGACCGCGTTCGACGGCAGGGCGCGGCCGTGGAACACGAGCAGGTTCGGAATCGATTCGGGAGTGAACGATCGCTCGGCGACCTTGCCATCGGCGGGCTTGTTCTGCAGCCAGCGCGCCATCCATCCGTACATCGCCTCGCGGCTGTCCTTGTTGTAGTTGTGCTCCGCGGTCATCCGCACGGCCTGGACGCGATCGCCGGCGTCGAACAGGTTGTAAATCGCGCGAACGGCCGGATATTCGTTCTCCAGCGTCTCCGCGGTCCAGTCGCCGGTGGCCGAGATCATCAGAAGCGGCCGCGGCGCAATCGTCGCCGCGATCTCGACGTTCGTCGTCTCGAGCCGAAGGCCCGGCGGGTTCTCGCAGAGGCAGCCCCCCTGCATGTGGAGCGAGATCATGTTGACCGGCACCGAGACCGCGATCCGATCGTCGACCGCCGAGGCGAGAAACGTCTGCGTGCCGCCGCCCGACTCGCCGGTCATCGCGATCGCGTCGCGGCGCACGTACGGGAGCGACTCGAGAAAGTCGATGGATCGAATCGAGTTCCAGAGCTGCAGCCCGGAGAGGCTCAGGCTCCAGAGGTATTCGCGCGGACCGCTGAAGGTGTGCGGCACCTGCTGGCTGTCGTTGTAGCCCACCATGTCGTAGGTGAAGGCCACGAATCCCTGCCGCGCGAGATTAATCGCGCGGCCGGGGCCCGAATTCAGCGACGTGTTCTCGAGCCGTCCGTACGCCCAGTGGCCGTGCGGCGACAACACGGCGGGAAATGGACCGTCGCCGAGCGGCCGATACAGGTTGCCCGTCACGAAGAAACCCGGCAGGCTCTCGAAATAGACCTTGGAGACGGTGTAGTCGGATTTCTTGATCTCGCCGAAGATCTCGGGACGAAGCGGCGTCTTCTCGGGCATTGGCAGCAGCCCCGCCGACGCGAGAATGTGTTCCCGGAGGTACGCCCTGCGCGCGTTCCACTCCTGCACGGACGAGAAGTGCGGGGGCTCGAAGCGATCGTCCAGCGTGCGGTATTTATTCTGATCGGCGGGCGCCTGAGCGTGGGGCGCCGACGCGAGCATGGCAGCAATGGCGAAGGCCAGGAGCTTCATGGCGCGCATTGTATAGTCTCGGCTGCCAATGCGATACAAGTGGGCGGTCGTCCTCATGCTGTGGACGATCTGCTTTTGCAACTACGCGGACCGCCAGGCAATCTTCTCGGTCTTTCCGCTGCTCGAGCGCGAGATGCACCTCACGGCCGTGCAGCTCGGGCTGCTCGGCTCCGCGTTCGCGTGGGTCTACGGGCTCGCCGCGCCTCTGGCCGGGATGGTCGTCGATCGCGTCAGGCGAAAGACCGCCATCCTCGGCGGGCTTCATGTCTGGAGCGCGATCTGCATCGCGACGGTGTTTTCCCGCACGTTCCGCCAGTTGTTCTTCTTCCGCGCGGCCGAGGGTCTGGGGGAGACGTTCTACTATCCGGCATCGATGTCGCTCATCAGCGATTACCACGGCCGCGACACGCGCTCGCGGGCGATGGGACTGCATCAGACGAGCGTGTATATCGGCACGATCGGCGGCGGATTCTTCGCAGGCCTGATCGGGCAGTACTACGGATGGCGACTGTCCTTCGTCGTGTTCGGCTCGATTGGTATTCTGCTCGGGCTGATGCTGCAGCGTTTTCTGATCGAGCCGCCGCGTGGCGCCGCGGAGATCGCCGTCGGCGGCCATGGCGCGCTCTCGATTGCCAGCTTTCTCCGGCTCGTCGCACGGACGCCGACCGTCGTGTGTCTGCTCGGCGCGTTCATGTGCGCGAACTTCGTCGCCGTCGTCCTGCTGTCGTGGATGCCGAAGTTCCTGTACGACAAGTTCCACATGGGACTCGCGATGTCGGGGCTGACCGCGACGCTCTTCGTGCAGCTCGCGAGCCTGGCGGGAGCGCCGGTCGGCGGCTGGCTGGCCGACGCGTGGCGGCGCCGTTCGCCGCGCGGGCGCCTCGCCGTCCAGTGTCTCGGCGTTCTCGGAGGCGCCCCGTTCGTCGCGCTCTGCGGCCTCACGTCGTCCGTGACCGTCCTGATCGCGGCGTTGACGCTCTGGGGATTCTTCAAGGGTCTGTACGACGCGAACATCTTCGCGTCCGTCTACGACGTCGTCCCGCCGGAGGCGCGCGGGACGGCCGCGGGTTTCATGAACGCGATCGGCTGGCTCGCCGGCGGCGGCAGCGCGCCGCTCGTCATCGGCATCGTCGCCGAGCGGTCGAGCCTCGGCGTCGCGATCGCGCTCGCGTCCGCCGTCTACGTTGCGGCGGCGCTTTTCCTCGGCGTCGGCGCGGCGTTCTTCGTCGCGCGTGATGCCGCCGCCGCGGAACAGCGGCGTACGAATCTCGCGCACGCCTCGCAGAAGCCGCAGTGAACGCAACCGTTCTCGCACGGCTGATCGTGGTCGTCGCGGCGTGCTGCGCTGCACACCCCGCGGCGGCATCCGCGCAGGGCGCCGCGCCAGCAGGTCATACACGGCTGAACGTGGAATTCGCATCCGAGGGCATGCGCCGGTATCCGTCGATTTCGACTGCGCTCGGGCAGCTTGCGAACCGGGGGGCCGATGTTGCGCTCGATCGCGTGTTCGGGCCGCCTGACGGAACCGGCGCACGCAGGGTGGCTCAGCGCGTTGTCCGGACCTATCTCGTCAGCCTTCCTATCGCGGCGCTGAGCGCCACAGCGGCCCACGAACTGGGACATGTGTCCCGCGGACACGACGGCGGCCTGTCATTCTCGGGATTCAAAATTGCCCAATGGCCGTGGCCTGTTCCCGTTATGTCCGCGCGTCTCTACGTGGACACGAGCGGCGAGGCTCCCTCGGGCTTCAACGAGCTCAGTGCCATCGCCGGCGGCGCTGAAGGAGCTCGCGCCCAGGAGCTTGCGCTGCTCGACGCCATGTACTCCGAAGGGAGCACCAACTATTTCAACTGGCTGCTCGTGGCGGACGCCAGGCTCGAAATGCCGTTTTACACGTGGACCGACCAGGCGCCCCCCGCCGTGGTCGGTGACCCAGGACAGTTCGCGGAGGTGTTCGGCTTCACTCGCGCGGCCGCGCGCTTTCGGCCCGGAGAGCCGGGGGTCTATCTCGTGCCGACGCAGGAGGAGCAGGCGGCGGCGTGGCGGACGTTGCGGCACGGGATGTGGCTCAACCTCGCCGACTATTCGCTCGTGACGGCCTTCGTTCAGACGTTTCAGTACGTTCGCACCGGCGACCGCGACACATCAGTACCAGTGTTGCGGCGAGGATCGGTGGGTATCGTCCCGGCCTTGCACTTCCTGATGACGTCACAGGGATTCGAACGAGGGGTTGACGTCCGCATCATCAGCGAGCGAACGCTGACGCGTTCCGAGCTGAGGTGGACTGACGCGCCGACCGGCGAGCACCTGTGGGCTGGCGGAATCGATGTGCGTGCTCGCGCAGGCCGATGGCAACCGCGATTCCGGGCGGACATATTCGAACGGACAGCGACCCTGTACGAGCGGCTGGAGGAGCACCACGTCGGAGTGCGGATCGAAGCTGGTGCGCGCGTGCCGCTCCAGCTCCGACGGCGATTCGATGTGGGCGTCCGGCTTGGCTACAAGACGCGCGGCTTTCTCGCTGACGCGCCTGAACGCCGAACGTTCCTCGGCGGCGTCACGCTGCGAGCGATGTTCTGAAAAGGTGCCAGCCACCTTTTGAGTCAGGCGTGGCGCACGCGCTCCAGCCAGGCCGCCACCCACGTCCTGAACGCTTCGATGTCGCGCGCGCGCTCCGCGCTCACCGGCAGAGAAAACGAACCCATGGGAAATCCGCGGACCTCGAGGCCGACGCGCACGGCCCACGGCGTCGGCAGCGCGGCGAATTGCACGAGCAGCTCGTCGAGCAAGGCCTGCAGCGACGTCGCGCGGGCGCCGTCGCCGCGGGTGATGCTGTCGTAGATGCCCAGCGGCAGCTCCGGGCAGAATCCCGCGACGCCGGAGACCGTGCCGTCCCATCCCGCGTGCAGGCCGTCGGCGAGCAGGCGATCGTGGCCGACGAGGAGGTGCCAGGGGCGATCATCGCGCGCGCCCGCGAACGCGCTGAGGTTCTCGATTCGTCCGCTGCTGTCCTTGATGCCGGTGATGAACTCCTCGTCACGCATCAGCGCGATCGACGTCTCCGGCAACAACGGGTTGGTGAACTCGGGAAGATCGTAGAGAAGGCAGGGTCGCCGCAGCGTGCGGCTGACTTCTACGCAGTACACGCGCAGATCGGTCTGGGCGTACCTGAAGAACATCGGCATCGGCAGCAGGACGGCGCACGCACCGGCAGAAAACGCGGTGTCGCCGAGCTCGAGCACGTGACGGGTCGATGCCGCGCCGATGCCGAC
>Ga0075434_100003140_pt1 | contig 14727 bp, 12 predicted proteins | sample RhiMethybrSRZTD3_FD_75298 | JGI IMG/M metagenome (GOLD analysis project Ga0075434, IMG submission 75298) | Populus rhizosphere microbial communities from Tennessee, USA - Rhizosphere MetaG P. TD hybrid SRZTD3 | ecosystem: Host-associated > Plants > Roots > Rhizosphere > Soil | place: USA... | reverse complement strand
GCGCCGCGTCCTGTGGACACGGGGACGACGCCGAAGCCCGATTCTCCGTCTACTTCTATCGCGTTGCCGTCCTCGACCGCCTAGCCCGCCGTCGCGCTCCGCTCCCTCAACGCTTCGGCGGGGCAGGCCCGCCGTCGCGCTTCGCTCCCTTAACGCTTCGGCGAGGCAGGGGCCGCCGGCGTGACGACATCGCCGCGCGCGCTCGCGACGTTGTTGAGGGCGTCGGTGGCGCGGATGATCACGCCGTGCGTTCCCAAATCGCCTTCCAGGACCAGGTCGAACTGCTCGAGGCGGGAGTCCGGAATCCCGTCTCTCGGATAGATCGTCTGCCAGCGATCGCCATCGAGCGAGTACTCGGCTTTCTGCACCGCTGAATTGTCATCGCGGACCTCGAACGCAATGACCAGGCGTCCCGCCTGCCGGTTGACGCTCGTCACCGTGATGACGGGCGGCGTGTTGTCGATATCGAACGCCGTGCTTTCGAGCGCGCCGGTGAGTGCGGTCTGCGGGGCATTCGACGGTGCGTCCGACGCAACCACGCGGATGACGTACCGGCCATTGGGCACCGACGAGGTATCCCAGACGACGATCTCATCGGCGAGCTTCTGTTTCAACGGCTTCCACACGGTCTCGCCCTCGCGGCGGTAGAAGACGTCGTAAACGAGCTCGTCGCGATTCTCGTCCTGCGCTCGCCAGGTGAAGGTGAGGAGTCCCTTCTGATACGCGCGGCGGCCGACGCTCGGCCCGTTGGTCGGGTTCCCCTGCTGCGGTGCGTTGCGCCGATCGGGAGCCTCCCCGTCGAATCCGGCGATCTCGGGATCGCCTGTCGGGAAGGGACGCTGGAACACCGTGCCCGGAGGGTTGATCGTAATCGAGACCACCTCGGGCCGGATGTTTCGCGGCAAGTACGCAGCGGTTACCGATGTCAGCAGCGGCGCATCGCCTTTGCTGCCGGTCAGTACCGCGCGCCACTGAAGATAGCGTGCTCGGGGGCTGGTAATGGGGCTGCCTTCCTGCACCGAATACGGAGCGGCCCAATCACTCCACGTTTCGTCAGGCGTACGGGTATTTCCGGAACGCGTGGAGATCTCGATGCGCGTTCCCTGCGGCGCGGCCGCCTGCCAGCGAATCGCACCCCATGTGGCGATCGTCTGTGCGTCGCGCACGTCCGACGTGTAGGTGCCGCGGTCGGCGCGTGCCGGGGACAAACGCAGGATCTTTCCAGGATTCGACGTCGAGAAGGTGACGCGGCCGTCGTTGTCGCGAAGCAGGGCTGTCACTTGCTGTGCGGTGGCCCGCGTGACCAGCGTGGGCTGCAGTGGATCGCCCGAGAGGCGATAGATCTTCCCTTTGTTGCCCGTGCCGACGAGCACGCTGCCTTCCGGCTCAATCGCGACGTCGTAGGGCGAATCCTCGCGCGAGCTCCAAATCAAATCCCATGCACCATCCGGCGTGATCCGGTACACGCCGCCGGCCGAAGGACCCGTGTTGGCGCGCTCCGGAGCGGACGTGGTGCCGGCGCCTCCCTGCGGCGTCGAATCCACGACAGCGATTGCCGTGATTTCGGTTGAAACCGAGACAGTCGGCGTCGGAGGCGCCGATGACTCCGGAGACGAAGGCGCGGGAGGCGGCGGTCCAGCTCCGCCACCTCCGCTGACCGCAGTCGCGTAGATGACGCCTTTCGGGTCGAGCTTCAGCGTATGAATTTCGTTGTACGGCGAATCGAGCAGGACGAACGGTTTGCCGTTGGCGTCGAGACGGAACAGACGGCCGGGCGATTCGGTGCCGACCAGCAGATGCCCGTCCCCTTCAATCGCCAGCGAAATCGCATGCGTCGTCTTCGTCTGGTAGAAAACGGATCCCTTGCCGTCAGGAGTGATTTTGTAGACGACGCCCTTGTCGCCAGTGGCGGCAAACACGTTGCCTGCCTTATCGACGGCGAGGCCCCAGATGTACTTGTCGGGCGGATCGAAGAGCACGGACGATTTTCCAGCCGCGTCGATCTTGTAAACCTTCCCGTCAGGCGAGGTCGCGGCATAAATGCCGCCGCCCGGCGCAAGCGCCAGGGCGTGGACCTCGAGCTCTTCGGCGTCAAAGAACACCGAGCCCTTGCCGCTCGCATCCACCTTGTAGACCTGGCCTTCGTTCCCGCTGCCGATGTACATCGAGCCATCCGGGCCGCTGATCATCGACCAGAGGAACGGCGCGCTCGCATCGTAAACAGACGTCGTGGAGGGACCGAGCGTCAGGCGGCCGTAGCTGTCGATCGAGAGGTTTTCGACGTCACCCTTGGCAAACTCCGCCTCGTTGGAGACCTGCCAGAAGGTAGGATTGGCCGCATAGGCGAGCGACACGCTCGCGCAAACGGCCGCAAGCCCGAATGCGGCGCGACGAAATCGTGTGTTCATTCGTAGTGTAGGGGCGGGTCTCAGACCCGCCCACCTCAGTTGTTATCCAGCGAGAGTGTCAGCGTGCGGGAGCCGCTTACCGCATGGTCTGTGGTGATTTCCCACTGGCCAAGCAGCGCGGCGCCGAGCGGTTTGAAACTGCCGCCATTCCGATCAGACTCCATCACTGCCAGGACGGACGGAGGCAGCGATGAGAGTGATTCGCCCTTGACCACGGCGCCGGCGTCCGGCGTCACGAGCCTTACATAGAGCCGGTTGTTCTTGCGTGTCTGGTTGAGGACGCGAATCATCTGTGCGAGGTCGCGCGTCTGCAGCGGCTGGAGCTGGAGCTCGCGCGCTTCCATCTGGCCGAGGCGCGTGCCGTCGGCGACCATGATCGAGACACTGCCGCGAGCGTTGGCCGGAATCTCGACGGGCACCGACCGCGTGATTTCCTCTCCCCGATACGTGCGCATCAGCGCCTTCAAGGTCACCGTCGAGCCGGGCTTCGGCCGGTTGCCATCGATCCAGACGCGCTCGAGCGTCGCGGTTTTCGACTGCTCGCTCGCGTCAATCTCGAGGTCAAGGCCTTCGATGTCCACATCCTCGAACGCGTTGCGCAGCAGGAAATTGATCGGACCGACAACGTAGGTCGCGGCGCCAATCGACGGCGTGTCGCCCGTGAAGAGGTCCTCGAAGTCCACCTTGCCGTACTTCTTCACCATCGCGCTGCCGCGAACCGCATAGCTGGCGGCGCCATTCTGCCGTTCGTACGAGGACAGCGTGTTGAGGATCGACACGTAAGCGAGCAGCGGCGTGAAGAGCTGGTCGTTCACGATCGACATCTTGAACGTCTTGGTCGTCCCGCGATCGGAGGTCAGCTTCAGGTTGATTGGAATCAGCGCCGGCCCTCCGCCGAGCGTTCCCGCGATCGCCGTGGCGCGATCCTGCTGAACGGTGCCGATGATCTCGCCCGTGCTCGCCAGCTTCGAGGAGCTGAAGAGGCTCGGCAGAATCGTGTGCACGTACGCGCGGGTCATCGGGAATTGCGTCGGACCCAGACCGTAGAACGGATGACCGAAGGCGTACACGCGGTTGCCGTCGACCTCCGTAACCGTGCCGGTTGCGCCAAACTCGAGGTCACCCGTGACGAGCGCGACGCCGATGGGATCGCCCGGGCGAAGCGGCTGATTTCGGTTGGCTCCCGCCGCAGGTTCCTGACCTCCTGCGCCGGCCATCATCGGCAGGAATCCCTGCTCGCGGAACGCGGAAGCAAGCGGATCAATCACCGACGCGTCGAAGCCGCCGATGGTCAACGGCGTCGCGATGGGCCGCAGCATGGTCCCGACGCTGGCGTCGAGACCATTGCCGAACACCTGCACGTCGTTCGGGCTTTCCGCAAAGGGCCGCACCCACGAGAACGCCTGGCGGAGCGAGTCGCGCATGTTCTCCGGGGTCAACGGCATCTGAAGCGCCACGCGCGTGGCCGGGCGCCGCGGCGCGGGTTGCGCGGTTGCCTCGATCATCTCGTCGATCGGCGTGATGCCCGCGATCGGTTCCTTCGAAAACTGGCCGAGCGAGTACGAGACTGCGCCAACCAGTTTGCCGTCGATATAGACGGGGCTGCCGCTCATGCCGGCGATCACGCCGGTGTCGGCAAGTGGACCGCCTTCAAGCTTGGCGAGAATGAGGTTGCGGCGCGTGCCGATCACGTTGCGCAACACGCCGAGAATGTGGACCTTGAAATCCTGCAGCTCGTCGCCTTGGAAGACGGTCTTGCCGATCCCAACCATTCCAGGTTTGAGGTCGTCGACGGGAAATGATGTGGTCGCGGCCGGAAGCCCGACGCCGAACAAAGCGAACAGAGCAAGGAGAGCACAGCTCAGGCGGATTTTCATAGGTACACTCACCGTTGAAGATACGGGTAAACCCATGAAATCGCAAGGGCCTAGCGCGATGATGGTTGACAGTGTGCGGGTCTGTGAAGTACTGTCCGTCAACCGTTTTTAGGCAGATGCCGCGATTTTTCAGCCCCTTCGTGTCCCGCTACGCCAGCTACTGGTGGTGGTATGGGACTGCGACTGAAGGGGCGGCCTCCGGCGTCTAGTACATAGACCAGGAAGTTCAGCAAGACCAGGCCTCTTCAGCCTCACCGGCGAAGAGGCTTTTTCTTTTTCTGGGCGGCGCGCCGTTGGCGCGCCGTGTCAACTGATGGCGACACGTTCGTTACTTGTCGAAACCGTGACCGGCCGCACGATGGCCGAGCTGATTGCCGCGCGCGACGCGGTCACACGCGCGGACATGGTCGAACTGCGCCTCGATGGGGTTCACGAGGTTGACGTCCCGCAAGCGATCCGTGGGCGCACGCGCCCGGTCATCGTGACGTGCCGGCCGGCGTGGGAGGGAGGCCGTTTCGAGGGAAACGAGGAGACGCGGTGCGCCCTGCTGCGCCAGGCTCTTGGTGCGGGTGCCGAGTTCGTAGACGTCGAATGGCGTGCGGGACTTACCGATCTCATCCCGCGGGCTCCGAGCCGCATCGTGCTCTCATTGCACGACTTTCAGGGCGCCGTCTCCGATCTCGCTGGTTGCGCCTCCGCAATGCGGCAGACCGGCGCCGGCACGATCAAGATAGCGATTGCCGCGGCGCGCCTGACCGACGCACTCGCGCTGCTGCCGATTGCGGCCGGCGGCAACGCCGTGGTGATCGCGATGGGCGATGCGGGGCTGCCATCACGGCTGCTCGCGTCCCGCATCGGATCGCGCTGGACGTATGCCGGCGAAGCCATGGCGCCCGGCCAGATTCCCGCGTCGCGCATGCTCGACGAGTTCCGCTTCCGTGCAGTGGGACCACGCACCGCGATCTATGGCCTCGTCGGCAACAACGTGATGCACTCAGTATCGCCGGCGATGCACAACGCGGCGTTCGAGGGCGCACATGTCGATGCGGTTTACGTTCCGCTTCGTGCGGCCGACTTCGACGACTTCCTTGCATTCGCCGAGGCGATGGACCTCCAGGGTGCGAGCGTCACGATTCCGTTCAAGCTCGACGCGCTGCGCGCCGCGCAACAGAGTGATGCGCTGACGCGTCAGGTCGGTGCGGCGAACACGCTGAGGCGAAGCCTCGCCGAAGCGCGCCCCGGCGCGAAGGCGTGGGAGGCGACGAACACGGACGTGCAGGGATTTCTCGATCCGCTCGACGGCGCGTTTCCTGGCTCCTTGAAGGGCGCACGCGCCGCAATCCTGGGCGCGGGTGGCGCCGCGCGCGCGGTTGCCGCCGCGCTCGCCTCGCGCGGGACTCTGGTCACCGTCCACGCACGGCGGCGTGAACAGGCGCTCGATGTTGCGGCTGGCTGTGGAGCGGAAGCAGGCGCGTGGCCGGTTCCCGCAGGCTCCTGGGACATCCTCGTCAACTGCACGCCGCTGGGCGGTCCGAGTGCGCGAGACGAGAGCCCGCTGCCCGGAGGGCCCTTCGACGGCACGCTGGTGTACGACCTGTCGTACGGCGACGAGGAGACGCCGCTGCTTCGGGAAGCGCGCAAGGCAGGATGCAGGACGCTCGATGGTCTACCGATGCTGATTGCGCAGGCCGAGCGTCAGTTCGAGTGGTGGACCGGGCAACATCCGGCAGAGGGAGCGATGAGGGCCGCTGCGGCCACAGCAAGCGATGTCAAGAGGAAACAGCTCGTTGGTAGTTCGCGAAAATGAAAATCACGTCATTCGACGAATTCAAAGACCTGGCGCAGCGGGGCACCTTCGTCCCCGTCTGCAAGGAGATCGTCGCGGATCTGCTGACCCCGGTGTCGGCATTCCTGAAAATCGCCGAGCACTCCGACTACGCGTTCCTGCTCGAATCGGTCGAAGGCGGCGAACACGTGGGCAGGTACTCGTTCCTGGGCAAGGATCCGTTTCTCATCCTGCGAGCGCGCGACAGGAAGACGATCGTCGACCGTGCGGGGCAGACGTCCGAGTCCGAAAAGCCGTTCATCGCGACGCTTCGCGAGCTGATGGCGAGTTTCCACTCGCCGTTTGTCCCCGGGCTGCCGCGTTTCACAGGCGGCGCCGTCGGCTATCTCGGGTACGACGCCGCCGCCTGGTTCGAGCCGGTCACGTTGCAGCCGGCCACGGAGTCTGAGGATGAAGGCGGCTTCATGCTGTTCGACACGGTGCTCGCCTTCGATCACGTCCGCCACCGGATTCTGATCATCGCCAACGCGCGGATTACGGGCGACGAAGATCTGGAGTCGCTCTACCAGTTCGCCTGCGCGAAGATCGAGTTCGTCGAGCGCGAGCTCGAACGGCCGCTTTCGAAACCTCCCTGCGCGGACCAATCGCCGATCGACGTCACCTCGAACGTCTCGCGCGAGGAGTTCGAGCAGATGGTGCGCACGGCGAAGGAGTACATCGCCGCGGGCGACATTTATCAGGTCGTGGTGTCGCAGCGCTTCGAGACCAAGCTGGGCGCCGACCCGTTCACGGTGTACCGCGCGCTGCGGCACGTGAACCCGTCGCCGTACATGTATTTCATCCGAATGGGCGACCGCTCGATCGTCGGCTCCTCGCCCGAGATGCTCGTGCGAGTCGAGGGGCACCGCGTCGAGACGCATCCGATAGCCGGCACCAGACCGCGCGGCAGGAACGAGGAAGAGGATCAGCGGCTTGGCGAGGAGCTGAGACGCAACGAGAAGGAACGGGCCGAGCATGTGATGCTCGTCGATCTCGGCCGAAACGACATCGGCCGCGTCTCGGCCTACGGAACCGTGAAGGTGCCGACCTACATGGTGCTCGAGCGCTATTCGCACGTCATGCACCTGGTGTCGATTGTCGAAGGCAGGCTCGCAGACGGGTGTGACCGGCTCGATGCGCTCGCCTCGTGCTTTCCCGCAGGTACCGTGTCGGGCGCGCCGAAGGTGCGCGCGATGGAGATTATCGCGGAGCTCGAGAACCGCCGGCGTGGTGTGTATGCCGGTGCGGTGGGGTACCTCGACTTCGCCGGCAACCTCGATTTCTGCATCACCATCCGCACGGTGCTGATCGAGGACGGGCGCGCCTACGTGCAGGCCGGCGCGGGGATCGTCGCGGACTCGAATCCCGCGGCCGAGTACGAGGAGACGAGGGACAAGGCGCGTGGGGTGATTCGCGCGCTCGAACTGGCGCAGGCAGGTCTGTAAATGGTGCTCGTTATCGACAACTACGACTCGTTCACTTACAACCTCGTGCAGTACCTGGGCGAGCTCGGTGCCGCGCTTCGCGTGCGCCGGAACAATCAGGTGACGCTCGACGAGATTGCGGCGATGGCGCCCGAACAGATTGTGATCTCGCCCGGCCCGGGCCGGCCCGAAGACGCCGGCATCACCTGCGACGTGATTCGCCGATTCGGCCCCACCACACCGCTGCTGGGGGTGTGTCTCGGTCATCAGGCGATCGGAGTCGTGTACGGCGGCACCGTGTGCCGCGCGCAGGCGCCCATGCACGGCAAGACCTCAACGGTCGTGCATGACGGCAAAGGCGTCTTCGCGGGCCTGACGGCGCCGTTCGAGGCCGGCCGCTATCACTCGCTGATCATCTCGAACGCGAACGTGCCGAACGAGCTGGAAGTCGCGGCGCGGACGAAGGAAGACAACACGATCATGGCCGTGCGTCACAGGACGTATCCGGTCCACGGGGTGCAGTTCCATCCGGAGTCGGTCCTCACCGATGAAGGCCGCCGCATGCTGCGGAACTTTCTCGAGTTGTAGGTATGGCGTTTCGAACTATTCATCGGTCCGCTCCGTTGTCGCGGGCCGCCGTTCGCCCTCGGAGGCTCGTTGTGACTCACACCCCATCAGTTCGATCACACCAGTAGATGTTCACTGCGCTGCTCGAAAAGGTCGTGCGCCACGAGGACCTCACGGCTGACGAGGCGTCGGCGGCGATGCGCGAAGTGATGGAGGGACGCGCCAACCCGGCGGCCCTCGGCGCGCTGCTGTCCGCGCTCGTGATGAAAGGGGAGCGGCCGTCGGAGATTGTCGGCTTCGCGCGCGCGATGCGCGAGCACGCCGTGAAGCTGAACACGCACGTGAACGACGTGTTCGATACGTGCGGTACCGGCGGCGATCGCTCGGGCACCTTCAACATCTCGTCCGCCGCGGCTATCGTCATCGCGGCAGCCGGTGTCGCCGTCGCGAAGCACGGCAACCGCTCGGTCTCCAGCCGCTGCGGATCGGCCGATGTTTTTGAAGCGCTAGGCGTGAACGTGGCGGCACCGCCCGCGACGGTGGAGCGAATGCTGCGTGAGACGGGCATCGCGTTCTTCTTCGCGCGCACCTTTCATCCGGCCATGAAACACGCGGCGCAGACCAGGACCGACCTCGGCATTCGCACCGCGTTCAACCTGCTCGGGCCGCTCACCAATCCTGCGGGTGCGACGCGGCAGCTCGTCGGCGTCCCGCGTCCCGAACTCACCGAGTTGTTGGCGCGCGCGCTCATGATGCTCGGTTCCACGCGCGCGTGGGTCGTGCACGGAGCTGACGGCATCGACGAGGTCTCAACGACCGGTTACACGAAGGTCTCGGAGTGCCGTGAGGGGGCGGTCAACACCTTCTACGTGCATCCGTCGGACTTCGGCATCGTCAAGGCCGATGCCGCCGCATTGAAGGGAGGCGATGCGGCCGAGAACGCCGCCATCATTCGCGACGTGCTTGCCGGCACGCGAGGGGCGCGGCGCGACGTCGTGCTGCTGAACGCAGGCGTCGCGCTCTTTGTCGCCGGCCGCGTGGACACGATCAAGGAAGGCATCGCGGCAGCGGCGTCGGCGATTGATTCCGGCGCCGCGCAGGAGCGTCTGCAGCAGATGGTCGACAGCTCGCGTGCGGAGGCCGCCGTATGAACGAGCCCGATCTGCTGCGGACGATCGTGGCCGCGACGCGCCGGATTGTCGACGTGCGGCGCGAGAGCACGCCGCTGGCCGCAATCGAGCGGCGTGCGGCGGCGGCCACTCCAAGTGGTTCGCGGTTTGAGTCGGCGCTCGGGGCAACAGATCGCGTCAATGTGATTGCCGAATGCAAGCGGCGCTCGCCATCGAAGGGCGTTCTCGCGGCCGACTACGATCCGGTGGGCATCGCGGCGCAGTACGAGCAGGGCGGTGCGGCGGCGATTTCAGTCCTGACAGAGCCGTCGTTCTTCGATGGCTCTCTGGAACATCTCGCAGCCGTGCGCGCCCGCGTCGGGCTGCCACTGCTTCGCAAGGATTTCATCGTCGACGAGTATCAGCTGTTCGAGGCGCGCGCCGCCGGCGCCGACGCGGTCCTGCTGATCGTCGCCGCGCTGGAGCAGCCGGCTCTTGTCGCGCTGCAGCAGCGCGCGTCAGACCTTGGCCTTGCGACGCTCGTCGAGGTGCACGACGAGGAGGAGCTGACACGCGCGGTGGACAGTGGCGCACGCATCATCGGGGTGAATAACCGGAACCTGCGCACGCTCGCCGTCGACGTCGAAGCATCCGATCGACTGGCGGTGCGGTTGCCACGAGATGTGATTGGCGTCAGCGAGAGCGGCCTCAAGTCGCGCAAGGAGCTCGATCGTCTCGCGGCCGCCGGCTATCGCGCCTTTCTAATCGGCGAACGGTTCATGACGGATACGGATCCTGCAGGTGCGCTCCGCAAATTAATGGGGTCGGGAGTCATTTTTCGAGGACAGTCGCCCGATGCCGCAAGGAGTGTCCTCCAAAAATGACTCCCGACCCCATTTATGTTCGTTAAGGTCTGCGGCATCACGCGTCTGACCGATGCGCTGCACGCGGTGGAGCAGGGCGCGACGGCGATCGGCTTCGTGCTCTGGCCGCGCAGCCCGCGTGCCGTCACCGTCGAATGCGCGGCGGACATCGTCGCCGCTCTGCCGTCGCACGTGATGAGGGTTGGAGTGTTTGTGAACGAGCCGCTGGAGAGCATCCGCGGTATTGCGGAACGGACGCGGTTGACGGCCGTGCAGCTGCACGGCGACGAGCCGCCGGCGTATGCGGATGCGCTCGACTGGCCGGTCCTTCGCGCCGTGTCTGTCGCGGAGCTCGATCAAGTCTGCGAAGCGTGGCCGCCCGAGACGGCGCTTCTCGTCGACAACATCGACCCGGTGCGGCGCGGCGGCACCGGCGCAGTCATCGACTGGTCGCAGGCGGCCGCCATCGCACTGAAGCGGCGCATCGTGCTCGCGGGCGGCCTGACGCCCGACAACGTCGCGAGCGCGATCCGCGCAGTTCGCCCGTTCGGCGTTGACGTGTCGTCGGGCGTCGAGGCGTCGCCAGGCGTGAAGGATTTCGACAAGGTGACGCAGTTCATTGCGAACGCGAGAGAGGCCTTTGAGGAAACGGGCACGGGGAAGGGGGAAGGGGGAAGGGGGAAGTGAACAGGAAAGGGGGAAGGGGAAAGTGAAGGGGGACGTGAAAACCGCAGTCACGAAGGAGCGAGTGTTCGGGCGCCGGGATCCGGATGCGCGCGGTTATTTCGGCGCGTATGGGGGACGTTTTGTCCCGGAAACCCTCGTCGCTCCTATCGAAGAGCTCACGGCCGGCTATTACGCCGCCCGCGACGACGAGTCGTTCTGCGCCGAACTCGATCGGTTGCTGAAGCATTACGTCGGCCGTCCCACGCCGTTGTACGAAGCCCGCAACCTCGCCAACGGAGAAGCTCGTGACCATGTGCGCGTTTTCCTGAAGCGCGAAGACCTGACCCATACCGGGGCGCACAAGATCAACAACGCGCTCGGACAGGCCCTGCTCGCAAAGCGAATGGGCAAGCGGCGCATTGTGGCCGAAACCGGCGCCGGGCAGCACGGCGTCGCCACGGCAACTGCGTGCGCGCTGCTTGGCCTCGAGTGCCGCGTGTACATGGGCACCGAAGACATGCGCCGTCAGGCGTTGAACGTGGTGCGGATGGAGCTGCTTGGCGCGACGGTGCATGGCGTTGACGCGGGGAGCAGGACGCTCAAGGACGCGATCAACGAGGCGATGCGCGACTGGGTCGCCAACGTCCACGATACCTATTACCTGCTTGGATCGGCGCTCGGCCCTCATCCGTACCCCCTGATGGTTCGCGAATTCCAGTCCGTGATCGGCCGCGAAGCGCGCGCGCAGATTCTCGAGCAGGCGGGGCGTCTGCCCGACGTGGTGGTGGCGTGCGTTGGCGGTGGAAGCAATGCCATCGGCATCTTCGATGGATTCCTCGACGACCAGGGCGTGCGGTTGATTGGCGTGGAGGCGGGCGGCGAGAAGATCGCGCCGGGCCGCCACGCGGCTCGCTTCGCCGGCGGCAGCACCGGCGTTCTGCAGGGAACGCGCACCTTCGTCCTTCAGGACGATGCAGGGAACATCGAACTGACGCATTCAATCTCGGCGGGACTCGACTACGCAGCGGTCGGTCCGGAGCACGCGTGGCTGCGCGAGATGGGACGCACGGAATACGCGCACATCTCGGACGCCGAGGCCCTCGACGGCTTCAAGACGCTCGCCAGGCTCGAAGGCATCCTCCCGGCGCTCGAGTCGTCTCACGCCATCGCATACACGATGCAGTTGGTTCCGACCTTGAAATCTGGCTCGATTGTTGTCGTCAATCTGTCGGGCCGCGGTGACAAAGACGTGCAGACCGTCATCGACAGCGGAGGGCGGGTCCTTTCGGACCCGCCAGATCGGCCGGCAGACAAGTTATGACACGGCTGCAGCAGACCTTCGCGCGCATCCGATCGAACGGTCACCCTGGCCTCGTGACCTACATCACTGCGGGTGATCCCGATCTCGATCGCACGGCCGGCATCCTGCGGGCGCTCGACCGCGCCGGTGCCGATGTCCTCGAGGTGGGTGTGCCGTTTTCGGATCCGCTCGCTGACGGCCCGGTCATTCAGCGCGCGACCGAGCGTGCGCTCGCGGCTGGGACGACCTTGTCCGGAGTCCTCGATCTGCTGCGCTCGATCCGTGGCGACATCAGCGCGCCCATCGTGATCTTCAGTTACGCGAATCCGATTCTCCGGCTCGGCGCGGAGCTGTTTGCCGACCGCGCGCGCGATGCCGGCGTCGACGGTGTACTCATCCTCGACCTGCCGATCGAGGAGGCTGACGAATCGCGAACCATGCTCGCCAAACGGGGGATTGATACAATCCTCCTTCTCAGTCCTACGACAACCGACGACCGGTTGCGCAGGGCCGCGGAGCTTGGCAGCGGCTTCCTGTATGCGATCTCGCGCCTTGGTGTCACCGGGGCGCGCGATGCGGTGGCCGCCGGCGCGCAGGAAATGGTGGGGCGCATCCGGAAGGTCAGCGACCTGCCCGTGGCGCTCGGCTTCGGCATCTCGAAACCCGATCACGTGCGCGAGGTCGGGCAGTGGGCCGACGCCGCCGTGGTGGGAAGCGCCCTGGTCGACGTGATCGCCCGCCAAGGCACGTCTCGCGATCTCAACACCCGCGTAGAGGAGTATGTGCGTTGGCTGAAGTCCTGAGCATCGACGAGTTGCGCGAGCGCATCGACGTCATCGACAACCAGCTGGTGCGGCTGCTGAACGTCCGCGTCGCGTGCGCGGTCGAAATCGGCAAGCTCAAACACGAGCACGGGATGCCCGTTTATCAGCCGGATCGCGAGAAGAGGGTGCTCGAGAAGGTGAAGCAGTCGGCGCGGGACCTGGCCGGGCCTCTCACTGCGGAGGCCGTGGTCCGGATCTTCGAGCGCATCATCGACGAAGCGCGGCGAGCCGAACGCGAATCGGGTGCCACCAGAGAAGACTTTGGTCCTTCAATCGGAGAGTAATGACATGGTCGTCGTAATGAACGAGCGCGCCACCGAGGCGCAAATTGACTCCGTGATTCAGCGCCTGATCGAGCTGGGGATGGACGTCCACCGGTCGTCAGGCGTCACGCGAACCGTCCTCGGCGTCGTCGGCGCCCACAAGATCGATCCCGAGCTGATCGGGATCCTCGACGGCGTCCACGAGGTGCTGCGCATCTCGGAACCGTACAAGCGCGCCAGCCGCACCTTTAAACCGGAGGACACCGTCGTCACCATCGACGATGTGCGGGTTGGTGGGGACGAGGTGATCGTCATGGCCGGTCCGTGCTCGGCGGAGACCGAGGAGCAGGTCAACGCCAGTGCAGCCGCCGTGAAGCGCGCGGGCGCGAAGATTCTGCGTGGCGGCGCGTTCAAGCCGCGCAGCTCGCCGTACAGCTTCCAGGGCCTCGGGGAAGAAGGACTGCGCATGCTGCGCACCGCCGCGGACGCGCACAACCTGAAGCTGATTTCGGAAGTGATGGACATCAGCCAGATCGAGCTGATTGCGAAGTACTGCGACATCTTCCAGGTCGGCGCGCGCAACATGCAGAACTACACGCTGCTGCGTGAGCTGGGTCACGCGCGCAAGCCGGTGCTCCTCAAGCGCGGCATCTCGGCCACGATCGAAGAGTGGCTGCTGTCGGCGGAATACATCCTCGCCGGCGGCAACGGCGACGTGATCCTCTGCGAGCGTGGTATCCGGACGTTCGAGACCGCGACGCGCAACACGTTCGACATCTCTGCGATCCCCGTCGTGAAGAAGCTCAGTCACCTACCTATCATCGCCGACCCGAGTCACGGTGCGGGGCGGCGCGACATGGTCGCGCCGATGGCGCGAGCGGCGGTCGCCGCGGGGGCCGATGGCCTCATCATCGAAGTCCACAACGATCCGGATCGTGCGCTGAGCGACGGCGCGCAGTCGATGCACCCGCCGCAGTTCGAGCGGCTGATGGCGGAGCTGCGGATCATCGCGCCGGCCATCGGCCGCGGCATTTGTCTCGAGCCCGTGGCTCGTCGTGGATGGGCTCGCTGAAACTCCCAACCTCCAACGACCAACTCCCAGGCAGGCTTCTTGGGAATTGGAATTTGGAAATTGGCAGTTAGCTCGTGTCAACCGAACCTCCGTTTTCCTCGATAGCAATAGTGGGCCTCGGCCTGATTGGAGGCTCTATTGCCCTGGCCGTCCGGGAACGCTGGCCCGAATCGCGCGTGTTCGGGGTCGACTCCGACTCGGTGCTCGCGCATGCGGTGGGAGCCGGCGCCATTGAGCGCGGCTTCGGCAGCATCGGCGCGCTGCCTGATGCATCGCTCATCATCCTCGCCGCACCCGTTCGCCAAAACGTCGATCTCTTGAACGCGCTGGCGGGTCCAAAAGGACCCGCCCTCCCCTCCACTGTAGGCCGGGTCCTTCCGGACCCGGCGAATCTGCGGCCGATTGTCACTGACGTGGGCGGAACCAAGCGCGACATCGTCAACGCGGCGCGCGCGCTGCCGTCGAACGTCACCTTCGTCGGCGGGCACCCGCTCGGTGGCGGCGAGCGCGGCGGGTTTGCGTTCGCGCG
>Ga0075434_100003139_pt1 | contig 14728 bp, 13 predicted proteins | sample RhiMethybrSRZTD3_FD_75298 | JGI IMG/M metagenome (GOLD analysis project Ga0075434, IMG submission 75298) | Populus rhizosphere microbial communities from Tennessee, USA - Rhizosphere MetaG P. TD hybrid SRZTD3 | ecosystem: Host-associated > Plants > Roots > Rhizosphere > Soil | place: USA... | reverse complement strand
GCCCATGCGCGCGCTAGTGTCGCAATATCCACCGCGTATCACGGGTCAACAAGCCGCATGGACGCCCACAGCACGCATTTTCGTAATACATGGCATTGCGTCGCACGACGCAGTTGGTGAGACTCCCACGCTTGTCCGCCAGGCGGTTTACCCGCCGCGGGCCGTATGAATGAACCTTCGCTTCCTCGATGCGCGTTCCGTGTCTTGTCAGCGCTCTGTGCGCCCTTTTCGCCGTTTACGGCGCCCCGGCCGTCTCGTATGGGCAGGACTCGACCGCCAGCATCAAGCCCTGGTATGACCGCCTGTCCATTCGCGGCTACGCTCAACTGCGATACAACCGGCTGCTCGAGACGAATGAGCTGCTGAAGTGTCCGACCTGCGATCGTTCCATCGGAGACAACGGCGGGTTTTTCCTCCGTCGCGCGCGCATTGCGATCAGTGCGCAGGTGAGTGATCGCATCAGCGTCAGTATCCAGCCGGATTTTGCCAGCGAGGTCGGCGGCAAAGAGAACACGCTCGTACTTCGGCATTACTACGCCGATGTTTATCTCGATAGCGCCAAGACGTTCCGTGCGAGGGTCGGCCAGAGCGAAGTTCCCACCGGCTTCGAGGCGCTGCAGTCGAGCAGCCGGCGCGCCCCGCTCGATCGCGCCGACGCCATGGAAAGTTCGGCGCCTGGAGAGCAGGACCTCGGGGTGTTCTTCTTCTGGACGCCATCCGCCGCGAGGCAGCAGTTTCGCGATCTCGCGACTCCCGCGCTGAAAGGAACAGGCGACTATGGCGTGGTGGCCCTTGGTGTGTACAACGGACAAGGCGGTAATCGCCCGGAGATGAACGACACGCCGCACGTCATTGCGCGCATCGCATACCCGTTCCGGATCGGGCGTCGGCGTCTCGAGGCCAACGCATACGGCTACACCGGCACGTATACGATCGCAACGTCGCAACGCGCGCCCGGCGTGGGCGGCGCCGACGACTTCACTGATCAGCGAGTCGGCGGGGCGCTCGTGCTTTTTCCGCAACCACTGGGGTTGCAGGCTGAATGGACGACGGGGCGAGGGCCCGAGTACGACGCCGCGACGAACTCGATCACCGAACAGCACCTCACCGGCGGATACGGGCTCGTGTCGTACGAGTGGCAAGGACCCGGCTCGCGACGCGTGGTGGCGTACACCCGCGCACAGTACTTCCAGGGCGCCTTCAAGACGGACCCCGATGCAAGGAGCTCCGTAGTGCAGGAATACGAACCGGGGGTCGAATGGAACGCCCTGGAGGGATTCGAGCTGACCGCGGCTTACGCGATCTCCGATCGGCTATACCGCGACAGCGCTGCGCCTAACAATCACCAGAAGGGACGTTTCCTTCGACTCCAGGCGCAGTTCAGTTTCTGACGTCGTCTGCGAGTGGCTGTTCGCGGGCGGCTCGCCATCGCATCGACCAGCGGCGCGACTTTCCGGCTTCGAGCCAGTGTGCGCTCTTCCACGAGCCCAGCGCCTCCTCGAGCGTATCGGGAGCGCCGATGCAGGGTTGCAGCGTGAAGTTGTGATACGGCTTCATGCGCTTGAGCGGCGACCACCCGCCGTGGTTGATCCACAGCCCGAGATGGGGAATCTCGTCTATCGCGAAGCTTAGCTCGAGCCGCAGCCCGTCCTCGATCACCGCCGCCTGGCCATCGCGCATTTCGAGAAAGACTTTGCACGCATAGCGCTTGGCGACGCCGGATGGTCGCGACAGATCGAGAAGCCGGCCCTGGGATCGCACCATGGGCCATCGAAGGTCGGTCGCGCCGAGTCCGAGCGAGATCTCGTGCTGTGCGTACACATGCAGACGCGTAGCGTTGGCAATCTCGATTCGCGTCGCAGTCGTTAGGGGAAAGACGGGCTGTGCTGACCAGATGAACGGAATCCGGTCTGTCCCCATGTTCGTGGCCTCGTACTCGAGCTCGACGGCCCCCGAGGGTGTCACGCGCACCTCGCGCGTCAGACGATACGGCAGGCGACGACCGATCCACGTCGTGGTCGCGGTCTGGCCGTCCGGCGACGTGCGCACGTCGATGGCCGGTGCTTGCGACCACAGCTCGCCGTGATCCGGGAGCTCGACGCCGCCAAACCCTTTCACCCACGTGGGGACCCTGCACGCCGCTCCTGTCGGGAAGCACTCGTCGTAGCCGCCGGTGTCCGCGGTCTCGACGTAGGACTCGTTCTCGTCAGGCAGCGCGTACGGGATGACCTCGCTCGCCCACAGCCACTGGCGTCCACCGAGCTCCAGCTGGGCGATCTTCCCGCCGAGCGCCGGGACGATGACCACGCGAGAGCCACCGCCACGGAGCTCCGCGAATCCGAAATCCTCAAAGCGGGTAGGCGGCGCTTCGATGCGCGAGCGACCGAACAGGGCCATCAGGCAGCGTCCACGACGCGCACGTCGATGCCGCGTGTCGCGAAGATTCGCGCGACGGTCTCGCCGATCTTGTTGTTAGGCGTGCTGGCGCCCGCGGTGAGCCCGATCCGAACCGCTGGCCGGTCTGGAATCCAGTCGGTCGCCGCGGCCTCACTGTGTTTGACCCCGGCGGGCCGAAACACGATGCGACGCGAGACGGGCTCGATACTCGTCGCGTCCTCGATGTGGTAGGTCGCGACGCGTTCGGCGCATAACGCGGCGAGCGAGATCGTATTGCTCGAATTGTACCCGCCGATCACGACCATGGCGTCAAGCGGCTCCTCGAGCAGCTCCTGCACGGCATCCTGCCGATCCTGCGTGGCTGAGCAGATCGTGTCGAACGTACGGAAGTTCGCGGTGCGATAGTCATCGCCGTATCGCCGCGCGACAGCGCGGCCGACTTCCTCCCCGATGGCAAGCGATTCTCGCGCAAGCATGGTCGTCTGGTTCGCAACACCAATGCGGCGAAGGTGCAGATCGGGGTCGAAGCCCGGAGACGCAGCGCGGGCGAATCGCGCCATGAACTCTGCGCGCGTCCCACTTCCCTCAATGTACGCGCACACGAGCTGCGCTTCGCTCATGTCGCGCACGACGAGATACTGCCCACCCGGATATCGTTCGACCTGTGACGCCGTCGCGCGCGTCTCCTCGTGGTAATGCTTGCCGTGGATGAGCGCCGTGAAGCCATCGCGCGCATAGCTCTCGACACGCTTCCAGACATTCAGCACCGAGCCGCAGGTCGTGTCGACGACGACGCAACCGAGTCCACGAAGCGTCTCGAAGTCGCGCACCGACACACCGAACGCCGGCAGGATGACGACGTCGCGCGGCGAAACATCGGCGTAGTCAAACAGTGGCTTACCGTCCGCGTCGTGGCCCGGGGTGAGGATCTCGATGCCCATCTCGCCGAGGCGGCGGTTTACGTGCGGGTTGTGGATGATCTCGCCAACGAGCCGGATGCGCCGATCCGGAAACTTGCGGCGCGTCTGGTAGGCGTACTCGACCGCTCGCTCGACCCCATAACAGAAGCCGAATTCGCGGGCGAGCCGAACCGTTACCCCGCCGATCGTGAGCGTGTGCTCGCGCGAACGGAGGAGATCGACCAATGACCCATCGTAATCGGCAGCGAGTGTCCCCTCGACCTCGCCCTTGAGCCCGAATCCCTTCCGAAAGTAGGTCGAGCCCTGCTCAGGCGCCGTCATGTGTTAGAATCTAGTAGCCAGCTTCAACCCGCTGTACTCCGCTGAACTGTGTCTTTCTCTGCCGCAATCGACGCCTGGAGCCCTTCGGACGTGACACCGGAGGAACATGGATCCGAGCCGCCCGCCCTTCTTCGTCCCGCGCCATTGGTCAAGGGTGATGCGATCGGTGTTGTGGCCCCATCGTACGCACCACGTGAAGGATGGCTCCATCGCGGCGTGAAAGCGCTCGAGCGCGCCGGCTACGGTGTGATCCTCGACAGCGAGATCGGGACGATGCGGCGCTTCGAGCGCATGGAAGACGAGCGACGCGCCGAGAATTTCATGGGAATGTGGCTGGATCCGCGCGTGAAGGCGGTGATCGGCGGCACCGGCGGCTATGGCGCCGCACGGATGATCCCCCATCTCGAGCCCGAGGTGTTCCGCCGCAATCCCAAGTCGTTCGTCGGGTATTCCGACATCACGGCGCTGCATCTCTGGCTCATGCGCCGATCAGGTCTGCGGGTCTTTCACGGCCCGACCGTCGACGACCTCATTCCAAGCGCGCGCGACCCAACGATGGCTTCGCTGCTCAGCGCGCTCACTACCCCACGCCCATCAGCGAGAATGGGACGAGACGTTGCACGAGCTGTCCGGCCTGGTCGAGCCGTTGGGCGTCTTACCGGTGGCAACCTGTCGCTGGTCCAGCAGTCGATCGGAACGCCGTACGAGATCGATACGCGCGGAGCGATCCTGTTCGTCGAGGAGACGCGCGACCCGATGTCGTTCGCTGATGAACGACTCGTGCACCTTCGTGCGGCCGGGCTGCTGCGTGGCGTGCGAGGTATAGTGTTCGGCCACCTCTCGCTCGACCGGTCGGAGGAAGACGAGTTCGAGGATTTCCTGCTCGATCTCGTGTCGGACCTGAACGTGCCGATTCTGATGGATTTTCCAGCCGGCCACGAAGTTCCGAATCTCACGCTTCCCATCGGCACCGAAGTCGAGCTGGTCGCCGAGGAGACGACGGGGTGGATTCAGTACCGAGAGGACGCGCTCGAGGTGCCGCCGGGCGATTGAATCCCGATGGACGGCGTTAGGCCACTGTGTACGGTGCCAGGCGCTCGATGAGCTCGGCGGGGAGCGGCTGCTTTTCGAGCGACGCTACGGCCACCGCGACGAGCACGAGATACCCCTTGGCTCGTGCGGTCCCGTCGTCAGCGAACATATCGAAATTGACCGTCAGCGACGTACGCCCGACCGCACTCACGTACGTGTGGATCGTGAGCCGTTCGTCGAGGCGCGCCGGCGTGATGAATTCCGCGTGCATGACCTTGCGCGGAAGCGTGACTGCATAACGCGCCACCATGTCGTGGTAAAGCAGTCCGACCGCTCGAAGCAGCTCCGATTCCGCGTACTCGAAGAACCGAAGGTAAGCGTCGTAGCGGATGATGCCGATAATGTCGACGTCGCCCCAGCGAACGTACTCGCGTACGACGAATGGCGCGCCCATCACGAGCTCTCGCCGTCGTCGTAGTATTCCGGCGCGAGGAATTGCGCGAGCGCATAGGTGACGAGCGCTTCGTATGCGCGCTGGCGGTCGACCAGACCGGCGGTGAGGACACCGACGGCTCCCGCTTTGTGCTTCGTGTTACTCGTGCCCGTCAGGTGATCCATCGCATGCCCGAGCTCGATGCCGCTGCGCACGAGCGTCGCGACTCGATCGGGCAGCGTCATCGCGAGCGATCCGCCAACGCCCACGCGTCCGTCCCGCGAAACGACCGCAGCCCACGCGCAGGTGCGCATGTGGCCTTCCTCCTCTACGACGCCTCCCTCGATGCCGATTCCAAAATCCGCATCGCTGGCCTCGAGAGCGGCCCTCGCGCGCTGCGTCGCGCCGCGAATGGTCTCCGCGTCACCCTCGGGTTGATCACGTACGCCTGACGGCACGGTGAGTCCGCGAACTCGGGCGCCACTTCCACTCCGTTCGATCACGGCCATCACGGCCGCGATTTTCACCGGATTCGTCGAGCCGACCACGACGTTCCTCGCTGCAGCGAGAACGGCAGACGGCTTGGACTCAGGTTGTATTGCCGACATGCGACGACCGTGCGAGGGGACGGAAATCTAGCTCGACCACACGCCAGTGATCGGGTCGACGCCGCGTAACGTCGTCGTTCAGGTTCGAGCCTGCGCTTGCCGCGCCCCATGCACGGGGATAAGCTTTTGCGCCAATGCTTGAAGATCGCGTCGAGACCTCGCTTGCCGACATGCGCGCGGCGCCGCCACCACGTCGCGACAACGCGTCCTTCACCTTCATCGGTGAGAGGCTGTGGCTCGACTTCGTCAACACCGACGACGTTCGCCGCGGCACACGATTCGACGCGTTGCGCGAGTTCGAGACGTTCGTGCAGTGGCTCGAAGCGGCCAACGTTGTGGACGCCGAGCGCGCAGCTGGCCTCCGCCGGCGTGCGATGCAGCAACCGTCGGGTGCTGCGGCGGCCCTCGTCGATGCCCGCCGCGTGAGAGCGTCGCTTCGCGCCCTCGCGGAACGAGGCCACTCCGCCGAGAAAGCGCGGATCGACACACTGACCGAGATCAATCGCATTCTCGGACGCAGTGCCGGCACCAGGCGACTCGAGCCAAAGGGTGACGGTGGCTTCGCGCGCAGCTTCGTTCCCATCGGCGATGCGTTCGCCGGGCTGATGATCCCCGTCGTCGAGAGTGCGGCCGATGCGCTGGTGATCGGCGAGCTGGCGCGGATCCGGCGCTGCGCTGACGGGCGCTGTCCGCGAGTGTTCTTCGACGGAACCAAGAATGGCCGGCGGCGGTGGTGCGACATGGCGACATGCGGAAACCGCGCCAAAGCTGCGCGGCACCGCGTGCGGATGCGCCAAGCCGACGATGAACCGTCCGACGGAAACGGGACGTCAACCCCCGCTGATCTGAAGTCCCCGCACACGTTCGTCCCGTCGTCGCCGACCTCGCGCGAGCTGCGCTGAACACGACGCCGCGGCGTGATCGCGCCGTGGCGATTCGGTGCCTAACGCCTACAGCGCTTAGCGGCCGCGACGGCGCGGCGCTCCACGCCCTCGTCCCGGCGGCTGCGGTCCGCGTCCGCCGCCACCTCGTTTCGCACGGTCACGATCGTCCCGGTGTGGGCCGTGTCGCTCCCCGCGGCCCCGCCGATTACGCCGAAGCTCGCGCGCCAGCTCGCGTGTGCGACGCTCCTCGCGTGGCGTCAGGTCGGTTGGCCGTTCGACCACAACCTCGTCGGGCGACCACGGTCGATCGAGAATCTCCTGAAGCTCGTCGAGCGTCGACGCTCGCACTGCGCCACGCGGCCCGCGCAGGACGGTGAATCTCACCGGCCTGTCGAGTCGCGGAACCTCGGCTTCGGTTAGCGTGCGCGCGAGCTTTTCCGGCAGCCGAAGACGTGCCACGCCACGAGGCCGCCCGTCGTCATTCTCTACGTCGTAATCGATCGGGACTTCGCGACTGCGGACGACCACGGAGTCCGGCAACGCGAGCAGCCGTGCACGCTCCTGTGCGGGCACGACCTGCTCGAAATCGATGGCGAGTGGAGTCGCACGAAACTCGGCTATCGAATCGACTCCCGCCAGCGCGCGTTCGTACAGCGGCACGAGCTCCGCCACACCAAGGCGCGGCGTCGCACCGCCGGAGCGGCGGTACGCCTCACGAATCTCCTCGAGCTGCGGGCGGTGGCGCTTGAGACCCGAGTGGCGTGCCTCGCCGCGTGCGAGCGATTCAGCAAGCACCGCCCGGATCCGCCCCGCGATCGCCGGCGGGAACTCCTCGATCGGCTCGTACTCGCGCTCCAGCTCGAACCCGTGATATGCCAGCGTCCGTCGCAGCGAGAGGGGCGACTGCTTCCGGCGCGGGTCGTAAACGACTTCGGCCGCTCCACGGGTCGCATAACGTCTGACGAGCTCGATCGGGATCTGCGTACCTTCGATCGATGCACGCGGAACGCCGAATCGATCGGCAAAGTAGCGAAGCTCGCCGGCAATCGGTCCCCAACTGCCGCACACGCTGGTCTTCGATACACGTGCCTCCTGCCCGTCGGACGTCTCCTCGTCGATGACGAGGTCGAAGGGCATGTACCGAGCGACGAGGTCCGCAAATGTCCGCCGCGTCTCCTCGCGGGCGTACGGAAGACGCTCGGGCAACGGCAGCCCGACGCCTCGGTAGACGCTCGCCATCGCCAGCGCCGTATCCTCGATCGCCTTCACGAGCACGCCACGCTGCTCGGCCCATTCATCGATGCGCTCATCGAACAGGTGACGCGGCAACCCGTACACCTGACCCATGTAGCCGGCGCTCGAGAATGCCTCGGCGTACACGTTGTACGCAGTGAGGTGGTCGCTCCCCGGCACGATCAGTCCATCGAGATCCCGTTCTTCGCGGGTCATCCGATGGAGTGACTCGATCGAGCTCATGACGGCCAGATACGGCACGAGCTCATCGTCGGCGTTCACGATCAACTCGGCCCACGGGCGTTCGACCGGAAGCGCTTCGACAAGCTTTCCATACCGCGATAGGCGTCCGTTCTCGATGATCCCGCGCGCCTCGAGTCGCGTGACGGCCTCCCGGTACGCGCGGCGGTCGAGCGCAATCGGGAGATCGAGCTCGTCGGCGCGCACACCAAGGTCGGCACACGTGAGCGCAACGCGCTCAGAATCGCCGGCCAGCTGGAATTCCGGCTCCGTGGGCCGAAGGGCCGCGAACTCAATGTCCCGGTCCGACAGGATGAACACCCGTCCGCCTTCGACACGCCCGTGCACCCGTCCCGCCATCTGGAGAATCTCGTTGGCGCCGAGGTGCAGCCTTGTGAGCACGTTCCTGCCGCGCTCGATCACGTTCGCGAATCGTGTGTCATCGATGATGACGGTGTCGAGCCCCTTCACGTTCAGCGCGCTCTGCCCTGCCGCGGTCATCGCGAGAAAAAACGGCTTCTCGGCACCGTCCTCGAGAAACGGCCGAATGACTCGAATCGGCTCGCCTCCGTGATAGAACGCGGCGTTGATCCGCGAGGATCGCTCGGTTACGTAGCGAGCCGCCTCCTCGACGGACGCGCGCGTGGGAAGGAACATTCCGACGCCGCGCCGCTGCCTAACGACCTGTTGCAGGAAGCGATCGGCGAGGAACTGCACCGGCTGCTCGCGGACGACCTTCACGGTCGCGGCTCGCAACGGGTCGAACGCGAAGCTCTGCACGACGTCCGCCGAATCGAGGTAGCGGGCGTAAAACGTGGGATCGACCGTCGCCGACAGCCAGATGAACCGGCAGCCTACGCGTTTGCCAAGCGCGAGGCAGAGCTCCAGCTCCGCCGATGTCTGGTGGATCTCGTCGACGATGAGCGTGTCGTGAGGCAGGATGTCGCCATCCTGGAACCACCGGCGTGCGATGCCCGTCGTGACGATGATGACGTTCCAGGACGGCGTGTCGGGAGTCGCCTCGCGCTCACGGTTCACGACCCCGATCCGCAACGGGGCGCGCAGGATCTCCTCGGCAATCGGCCGAATCGCCAGCGTCTTGCCGGTCCCGGTCCCCGCGACGATCCCGAATCCTCGCCCACCGCGCGCCAGCGCTTTGACCTCATCGCCGTGCTCGCGCTCGAGAAACGTCTCGATGCGCAAACCGAGTGCGATCTCGATCGTCTCGCATGCCGCGCGCGTTGGCGCGATGACGATCACACGTCCGGTTGGCGGCTCCGCGGCGACGAACGCCCCGTGATCAGGAGGGAGAGAGCGGTCTTGAACCTGTCGGAGCACGCGTCACCCGGGTGCAAAGAAGAAGCCGTCGCAAACGGGAGTCGATATCCCCGGCGACGGCTTCTTCAAATCTAGGTGCTCGAGTCCGCCGCGGCGAACTCCTTTTCTCGCGGGCCGCGTAGCGAACCGGCGGGTCAGTTCGGACGTTCGGGCTTTATTGGTTTCCCGTCCCGGCCGACCGCTGGCTTCGCAGGGGGCGGCTCGTCAGGCACCTTGGTGGTCTGAGGAGTAGGCTCCTTCAGCGACTTTACGAGAGGCAGTCGAGGATTGCGGGCGGCGTCGTTGTAAATCAGTCGCCCGTTGCGCGGCAGGTTGCGCGCTGCACTCGCGCAATCCGTGGGCGCGGGCTGTTGAGCCGGCGGGACATTGTCGAGCCAGATCCGGCACATCCCCGGCGGCGGAAGATGCGTCGAAGGTACGGCCGGCTTCGGATCCTGCGGCTGCGGCCGAACCTGCGCCTGCAGCGAGGCGCCTGCGACGGCCATACCGCCGAATACGAGCACGAACAGACTGCGTGGCATTGACACTCCAGAAGCCCTCACGACGGCCAAACCCCGACCGGGGCCACCGCTGCCGCTTGGCCGGCGTCGTCCGGGTAACAAATCCTATTCCATGTCCTCGAAAGCGCAATCGAAACGGCTCAGCTGCAGGACCCTGAGGTCCGACGACTCACGCCGCGCGAGGCAATGTCGATTGGCTACTCAAGAATACCCCACGAACCCGCGTTCGGTTCGTGCATCCGCCGGAAAAATGTGCGGTCAATTGTGACCCACGTCAGTCGCCGAACGAGATCCCGGTCGCCCGCGCCGTCTGAACCGCGTCGTGGTTGGGGTCGACCCGTTTTGGCTCGCCCAAGGCCTGCGCAATTGGAACGGTGACGATGTGCGGGGACTGGAGCGCAACCATACGTCCCCACTCCCGGTCCTCGACCGCTCGCACAGCCGCACCCCCGAATCGCGTCGCGAGCAGACGGTCATAGCCCGTAGGCTGGCCACCACGCTGAAGATGGCCGAGCACGAGCGATCGCGTCTCCTTTCCCGTGATTGCCTGGATCTCCCGTGCAATCGCGTCCGCGATGGCACCGACTCGTTTCGCTTCGCCCGGCAGCGATGCCCCCATCGTCGACTCGTGACCCCTCGCGGGAACGCACCTTCGGCAGCGACGACGATCGAAAACCGGCGACCCGCACCGTCCCGCTCGACGATCTTCTCGCAAACCCGGCGAATGTCATACGGTATCTCCGGGATCAGAATGACATCAGCGGTACCGGCGAGACCGGCGTGCAGCGCGATGAAGCCGGCGTGTCGTCCCATCACCTCGAGTACCATGACCCGATCGTGACTCTCCGCTGTGGTGTGCAGCTTGTCGATCGCATCGAGTGCCGTGTTGACCGCTGTATCGAAGCCGAACGTCGTCACAGTACCGCCGACGTCATTGTCTATCGTCTTCGGCACGCCGACAATTTTCAGCCCGCACTCGGAGAGTCGCCGCGCGATCTCGAGCGTTCCATCCCCGCCGATGGCGATGATCGCGTCGATGCCAAGACGCTGCACGCTCTCGAACAAGTCGGCTGAACGGTCGACCTCGATGAAAGACCCATCAGCTTGCCGTACCGGGTAATGGAACGGATTCCATGGTTGGTAGTGCGAAGGATCGTACCGCCGAGGTGGCCGATTCCCCGCACGGAATCACGCGTCAGAGTCACACACTGGTCCTCGCCTAACAAGCCGGCGAATCCCTTGCGAATTCCGATGACCTCCCATCCTCTTCCGGTGGCTGACAGCACTGCAGCGCGTATCACCGCGTTGAGCCCAGGCGCGTCACCGCCACCTGTCGAGATCCCGATTCGCATCTCTGGCGTCCTGGCGAAGGATCGGCGTTCAGCCGCTCTGACTCCGCAGCAAGCGAACGACCTCGCCAGGTGCTGCGTGTCTGCCAAGCTTCGACTTCTCGAAAACCGGGCGGCCGTCTCGGCTCACCTCGAAGCGACCACCTCCCGATTGAACCAATTCCACTCGAACGTCAGGGAACGCCTCACGAATCTCGGCCGCCAAACTGGTGGCCCGCGGCTCGTAGCTTCAAACCGTGCAATACTCGATCGTGACAGTCATGGCTCGACGAGTGAAGGGTATGAACACCGAAATTCTAACGTGCACCCGCGCCGCTGCGTCAGCGCCCGACGGGCACGCCAGCCAGATTTGCAAGCTGTCGAATCACCGTGTCCTGCCGCGCGACGAAGAGCCGCAGCGAGTCGACCTGCTGCTGTAGTACGGCGTTTTCCTGACGCAAGTCATTCAGTCCATCGCCGAGCTGGATGATCTGCTCGCTCATGGCGACGTCGGCCCTGCTGGCCGGACACGCTGCGCAGAGAAGCGTGAGTGCGAGTGCGCACGTGACTTGGCGCATCGGCTTCCTCTTCGATCCGTGGAGTGGTTGAGCGATGGAGCGATGCCGGTTGCAGCGTCGGGATGACGGCTGACCGTCGCCCAGATCGTATGTTGCGCGCGGTTTCGACGGAAGGGAGCGAATGCGACGCGGCACGACATTGCCTGAGCTCATCGTCGTGCTGACGATGGTCGGGATACTCGGTACCATCGCCATTCCGCGGACGGTGAGGTGGCGTGACCGCCTGAGCGTCCGCGCCGCCGCCGTGGAAACAATGGCGACGTTCGTTTCGGCGAGGCGATGGTCGCTTTCGCGATCCTCGCGCACCGCGGTCACGATCGACACGGTCGACGCGACGCTCACGGTACGGAGCTTCTCGGATACGATCGCGCGACGCAATCTCGCGTCGTCACACGGCGTGACACTCTCCGCGTCGAGAGACTCGATGGCCTACGCGCCTAACGGCTTGGGGTACGGCGCATCGAATCTCACGGTCGTGCTGCGGCGTGGAGAAGCGGCTGAAACGATCTTCGTTTCTCGGCTGGGGCGCGTGAGGCGATGATGCGGTGAAGCAAGGGCCGGCTCGTGCCGGCCCCGTTCGGTAAAATGCGACGACGACGTCAGTCTGCCGCGATTGTCCCGAAGTCGAACCCCGGAACGGAGATTCTCGGGATCTGCTGACCTATCACGCGCTCGATCGTTCGGACCATGGCGATCTCGTCGGGCGCCATGAAGGTGTACGCGTCGCCCGTGGCGGCTGCTCTGCCCGTGCGCCCGATCCGGTGGACGTAGTCTTCAGGCTGCTGGGGAACATCGTAGTTGATGACATGCGTGATCCCCGAGATGTCGAGCCCGCGCTGCGCGATGTCGGTCGCCACGAGCACGCGGATGCTGCCGCGCTTGAATCCGTCCAGCGCCTGGGTGCGTTGCGCCTGCGATTTGTCGGCGTGCATCGCCGTCGCGGTGATCTCCGCTCGCTCCAGATGACGTACGACGCGATCCGCGCCGTGCTTGGTGCGCGAGAAGATCAGAACGGAGTCCATCTCCGGCTTCCGCAACAACTCCACGAGCAACGCGCTCTTTTTCTCTCTCGGCACCGGATACACGGCGTGCGCGACGGTGCTCGCGGCTGATGAGCGCCGTCCCACCTGCACCACAACCGGCTTCCGGAGGTATTTGCGAGCGAGCGCTTCCACTTCCGGTGGCATGGTCGCGCTGAAAAGCAGCGTCTGCCGGTACCGCGGAATCTCGCTGACGATGCGGTTGATCTGAGGAGCGAAGCCCATGTCGAGCATGCGGTCGGCTTCATCGAGCACCAGGACCTCGAGATCATCGAAGACAACGTTCTGCCGCTCGATGTGGTCGATCAGACGTCCCGGCGTCGCGACGACGACGTCCACACCCGATCGGAGCGCGCGTTCCTGAGGCTCGATCGGTACTCCGCCGAACACGGCCGCGACGTCGAGGCCGGAGTGTCTGCCGTACTTGCGGAAGCTGTCGTCAACCTGAGCCGCAAGCTCGCGGGTCGGCGTTAGGATGAGAACACGAGTTCGTCTCGGTCCGCCGAGAAGTCGATCGATGATCGGAAGTGTGAACGCTGCGGTCTTGCCGGTCCCGGTATTCGCGAGGCCGATCATGTCGCGGCCACTGAGCGCGAGCGGAATGGCTTCCTGCTGAATCGGCGTTGGCTGCGTGTAGCCGGCGTCGGTCACCGCGGCGAGCAACGCGGGTCCTAGTCCAAGATCGCTGAAGCTGGTTGGCGTCTCGGCAATTGAGGGGAGGGCTTCGCTCTGTTCGATTGGAGAAATGGTGTGCATTGAGTCCAGTTTGACGGCGCCGGGGCCGCTTGCTCGGGACCATCCCGAGGACCGGCGCGCAAGTAAAATGTCCTACGTCGCGTGCGGTGAGGCGCGCGAGCGCGGACTCCTATCTTCAGAAGAGAATACCCTGCGGGGCAGAGACTGGCTCTTCAGTGAGCCAACGCCCCAAGCGATGGGAATCGGCTCCACGAGTGGCGCACCACGGAACGTTGACGCCTGCGCTCGTGAGGTGGTAAACCTAACTCCTTCGGCAACTTGTCGCCACGGAGCGTTCTTCGCGGCCGTCTTGAGCTTCCTAGATCAGCTCGAGCGGCCTTCCCGAGAGACGCGCGATCAGCCCGAGACGGAACGTCACATCGGTCCAGCGCTCGTCGCCCGAGGTCATCTGCTCCAACGGAAAACCCGGCCAAACGAACGGGTTCGACGACCGCGGCATCGCCATTCCCTTGTGCGGGTGCCACACGAGATCGCGATCGCGGTCATCCAGGAACCGATCGAAGAGCTTCGACCACACGTCGTTGCGCCTGAGAAACCCAAGCCGCGCCATTAGCTCGAGCCAGGCGAGGGCGAAGGGAACGTCGGCGTCGGCGACGTTCCTGTTAGGCAGCAGGTCCCCGAGCACCAGTTGAGGTTGCGCCAGCACTTTCGCGCCCCAGAGCTGCAAGGCCTCCTGACGGGGCTGCGGCTGCGAAACGTAGTGGAAAATGCGATCGAGCTGAACATGATGCTCGTTTCGGAAAAACGGCATGTGCGCGAGCATCGCGAGGGCGTAGATCGAAGGTGGCCTGGCCTCCGCCGCCAGGACTTGTTTGTTCCCGACACGTACCCAGGGCTTGTGCGCGAGCGGCGATCTGAGGAATGAGTCAATGCGATCGAGAATGCGGCTGGCGGCACCGCGCAGCCTCGGATCTCCTTCGTACCCCGCCTGAGCAAGCGCCGCAGCCGCCGCTTCGCGAAGCACAGCGCGGCCACGCCGTGTGACGTCGCCATCCTCATCGGCACGCGGAGCCAGCTCGAACAGGTACGCCGGGTCGTCGTCCTCCGCGAGGAGACGGAACAGTACCCGGCGCGCGCGCAGCAGCGGTGGCGAATCCTTATCCCATCCGTATTCGAGGAG
>Ga0075434_100003138_pt1 | contig 14728 bp, 9 predicted proteins | sample RhiMethybrSRZTD3_FD_75298 | JGI IMG/M metagenome (GOLD analysis project Ga0075434, IMG submission 75298) | Populus rhizosphere microbial communities from Tennessee, USA - Rhizosphere MetaG P. TD hybrid SRZTD3 | ecosystem: Host-associated > Plants > Roots > Rhizosphere > Soil | place: USA... | reverse complement strand
AGACCGAGGCTGGATGTCCCTGCACCGTTTCTTCTTTCAGGTCGTCAAGGTTCGCAATTCGTGGCTCTGGCGGCGAACCGATTTGCACGCCCTTAGGAATTGCGAAACTCATGACCAGGATTCGCAAAGGTTTTTCAGAACTGTTCGCAAAGGAGTGTTTCACACCGGGTGCCAAGTAGGTGAAATCCCGTGCGCGCAAAGACTGCGTTCCCTCTCCCAGCGCCAGAAGCCCCTGTCCCTCCAGAACAAAATAGAGGTCCTCGTGACGCTCATACGACACAGAGCCGCAAGAGCCATGCGCATCCAGTGTGACTTCTCCAAATCGAATTACGCTCCGCAGGATGCGTTTGTCGGGATCGCCTTCTCCGAAGATCGGTTTGTAATGGCAGGTTCCGGTCGTCAAATCGGTCTTCACCTCGCTGAGGGTTGGGACGTAACGGTGCAGCCACGTGGGATCGACGGCGCGCTCCTGTGTCCAGCCGGCCAGCGTCAGGACGAAGACCAGTACTAAAACGTTTCTCACGTGGGGTTCCACTCCTCGCGGCCAGTCTCCTATACCACAGGAGATGACGGAACGCAAAGCAACCACTGTTGGGGGTCGCCAAGCTCCGGACCGACACGGGCAGATGACTTCACCTCGCGTCGTGGTACCCTCGACGCACCTCGCTTCCGGAGAAACGTGCATGATGGTCCTGGAAAGACCAAAGATTTCCCTGAGCCATTATGTTGTAGCAGCGCTCGTCCTGATTCTGGCGATCGTGTCCGCCATCAGCAAGGCCGATGCCCAAAGTAAGGCGGCGACTTGTCGTATCGAAGCGGTCGACTACAAGGGCTGGCACGCCCAGCAAATTTCCAACCGCTGGGTGCAGTTGATCGTTGTGCCTCAAAACGGCGGGAGACTGATGCAGGTCACGTTCGCCGGTCACCCGTTTCTCTTCGTCAATCCCAAGTATGCAGGCAAATACCTTCCGCCCGATCCCAGCCAGTGGTTTAACTACGGAGGCGACAAAATCTGGCTCCTGCCCGAGGGGAATGACGACGAGCAACATTGGCCCGGCGGTTCCGACCTGCTCGACGATGGTCCTTACTCCTTCCGGAAGATTTCTGAAGGACAACAGTGCGAGGTTGAACTGACCAGCCCGGCCGACCCTCAATCGGGGATTCAGTTCGTGCGCACCATTCGTCTCGATTCGGAATCTCCTCAGATCCGTTTCCACGTAGCAATGAAAAATACGACCGGGCATGACCTCGAATGGTCGATGCAATCGGTCTCCCAGTACGACACTTCCGATCCAGGTAATCCATCTCGCCTCAATCATGATCTCCGCGCGTTCACTCCGGTGAATCCCTCGAGCACTTATCTGAACAGCTATCACGTCCGCTACGGCCCGGCGGAGAATCGTTCCATCTCTGTCAGGGACGACGGTATGTTTGTCCTGAAGTATTCGTTTGTGGCGAACGAACTGTGGCTAGATTCGACCGCCGGATGGTTGGCGGTAGTAGACGGCAATAGCCGCTTCGCAATGGTGGAACGCTTCCGTTACGAAGAAGGCAAGCCGTATCCAGGGAAGGCGTCGGTTATCTTCTGGACCAACGGGGCAGACCTTAGAGTGAACGCCGATGGAATGCCCTCCCTGAGTTCAGGGGAAGCCGGAGACGCTCCTTTTTATATGGAGGCCGAAATCAATTCTCCTCTCTGCCGGCTGAGACCGGGAGAAAGCTGCAGCCTTGACACGGAATGGTTTCCGACCCGGGGCGGGGAAGTGCAGTCACTCAAAGATGCTGGCATGGTGGAGCAAGGTCTACGGGCCAGGATCGGCAAGGATGGAAAGCTTCTCCTCACCGGGATGTTTGGCGTGTTTTTTCCCGGACGTCTGGTCGTTCACGTCTATAACGAACACGGCCGCCTTTCGCAGAAAATCCCTGTATTGGACGTCGACCCGGCAGATCCAGTAAAGCTCGACGCTGCGATCACCCCATCGGGAACACCTGCACGCGTCTCACTTCAACTGGAAGACCGTAATGGCTTGGATCGCGGATCGCTGCAAGAAGTAATGGTGGAGAAAGAGGGGATTGCCTCGCAATGAATGTGGAGTAACGCGACTAGAGCGTGCCGCCCAATCTCGAAATTATCTCCAAGCAAGCGCGGGTGACATGGTAGGGGGCCTTCCATGGGCCGACCTTTTCATCGTCAATTCTTCCGTCATGAAAAATGGCCGTATAGACTTCGCCGAATTGATGATCCACAAAACGGTCCATGAAGAACCGTGCCTCAAGATCAAAAGCTTGCCAGTACTTCACGTCTCCAGTGAGTTGGTAAGCATTGAGAAAGCCCACTAGAGCCTCGCACTGTTGCCACCATTCCAAGTCCTTGTTGGTTGCCGGCTTTGTGGCTGGACCGTAACGGTAGACGCCCCCGTGTTCGTTGTCAAAGCCGTGGGTCAACGCATGGTCGACAAGCGCGAGGCTGGCGCGGCGGATGGCGGCGTCCTGCTGCCGCCCCACCCGCTGAGCAGCCTCGACAATCAGCCAACTTGCCTCGAGATCCAACCCATACTCGGATTCCTGGGAGTCCCCGTCACGATCGGCCACCGTCCAATCATCATGGAAATAGTAACGGCCATAGCCCGTTCCGGAATCGATGATCTTATGGGCGAAAAGGTCGAGTAGTTCGCCGAGTCGCATCCGCACCTGTTGGTCACCAGTGACGTCGTAGAGTGTAGCCAATGCTTCGACGAGCCCCAGATGCCAGTCGTACGACTTTCGTCCAAATGATCCTGCGCCGTTCGGGCCGTCCTTATAGTCTTTGATAAATTGCCAGTCCGCGGTGAACGCGATGCGGTACCCGCCGAATTTGTCGTCGTGGGCATGGCGATCGATTACCTGAAAAAGGTCCAGAGCCTCGCGGGCAACCTGTCTGTCGTGAAAGGCCAAAGCGTATTCTGCCAGGCCCTCCATCACGTAAGACATGGGATTGAGTTGCTTGGTCGAGTCAACGACCTTGCCCTCCCGGGTCACCATGAAGTAGTAGCCGCCGTGGTCCTTGTCCCACATCTTCTCGCGCAGGAACTTGAGGCATGTTACCGCCATCTTCTGGTACGAAGGATCTGGGTAGCGTCGATATGCCTCCGAGAACGACCATAGTGCACGCGATATCAGCACGACAGACTTGTTGCCAGAGCCAGTGGGTTCTCCGCGTCGATTCAATTGACCAAGCAGCCCACCAAATTCCTTGTCGATGGCATGATCGATCCAGAACTGGAGGACGCTGTGTTGCAGCGTGTCGCGGAATACGACCGGCCAGTCCCGGGCCGCTTCCCCGTTCATCTGCGCGGGCAACGGGGAACTCGAATACAACAAGAGGAACAACGAGAAACAATAAATGACTCTTCTGGACTGGGGGGTCTCGGTCATGAATCACGCCTCATGAACATGCGTCAGCGGTCGAGTTTGTCCACTGTCTATTGTTGCCCTGAGATGATGTAGAGAAAGAGTGAGGGCACGATTGAGAGGTGCCCTCTTCTACTGCGTATCCGTCGGTTCAGAAGGAAAGCTTCAACGCCAGCTGTCCGATGCGGCCATCCCGAGCACCAGTAACCTGCCCGATGTTGCCGTTAACATCGCCGTCAGGATTCGTGAACTGAGCATGATTGAACGCGTTGAAGAGTTCGGCACGAAATTCGAGTGCGACTCTCTCCGTAATACGAGTGTTCTTGTGGAAGGCGAGATCCCAGTTGTTAAACCCTGGACCGTGGAAAAAGCGCCGCTTCACATTGCCGATCGTGCCTGGAGCGTTGGATGAGAAGGGGGATGGATCAAAGAAATAGTGTCCCTCCGTTACTGGGTCGATGTGTCGTGGGTCTATGAAATGGATCGGCGTACCGTCGTAACTTGGCACATCAGCGCCGCTGCAACCGCAGAGAGAAGCGTCATCACTTTCGCTAAGACTGATTGGGAAGCCTGTTGTGAAGCGAGTGATGCCAGAGATGGTCCAACCGCCAAGTAGCTTGCCCTTAACACCCTGGGCCGACTTTGCGAAAGGCAAGTCGTAGCTGTAACTAACGACGAAATTGTGTGCAACGTCGAACGTGGAGAGAGCCCGACTCAACTCTGGATTAAAGGGATTGATCGCGTCGAAGAAGCCGGAAGAGTTGTCGATGGACTTCGACCAAGTGTATGCGCCTAGGACGCGAAAAGCTCCTACTTCTTTCCGAAGCTGAATCTGCAAAGCATTGTAGTTGGAGTTGGCGGCAGTCGCCTCCCAGGCGTTGTTCTGGAAATCGAGAGAGCCAAGGCCAGTGGTCCTATTGAGCTCCCGACCCGAGGTCACGGAATAGGGTCGGGTCCCGAATGCAAAGTTGCCGCCACCCAAATCGTAAATCGTGTCCTCCCCGAATGGTCCGCAGTCCGGAATTGCAAGACACGTCGCGGGGTTCCCCGGATTCGATTCGACAGTGGAAAGCAAGTGGCGTCCTCGCGATCCCACGTAGCCGAGAGAGAAGAGGAAGCTTTTGGGCAGCTCGCGCTCAACCGTCAGATTGAATTGAATGGAGTAGGGCAATTTGTTGGTGAGCGCGTACGTGGGAGCAAAGGCAATGGGTAAGTACGTTGCCCAAATCCCCGTTGCGCCCGGGGGCGGGATCGTAAACGGGAAGCGGTTGCCCACAGGATCTTGCTGTCCAACCCGCCGCTTATAGGGTTCCTCGAGGTAAACCGGGGAGGGACTCACCCAGAACAATCCGAAGGGCGCGTCCCCGACCTCGTTGAATAGCGTGATGTCTTCGATCGCGGTGTAGAACATTCCGGCGCCGGCGCGAATGCTTGTCTTTCCCGGACCGCCCGTGAGTTTCGCGACTGTTCCTTCCGTTGCACCAGGCGAATAGGCAATCCCCAGCCGCGGGGCAAAGCGGTCGTATTGGGTCGGGGCCAAGGTTCGCGGCACGCCCGGATCTTTCGGGAAGACAAAGCCTGTCGGCGAGTCCGGATAAACGGTGGACTGAACCCCCGGAACAAAAGTCTGAATCCTATCCTTAGTGTCATAGAACGGCTGGCTCACGTCCCAGCGCAAACCATAATTAATAGTCAGATCGGACGTGACTTTGTATGTGTCTTGGGCATAAAGACCAAAATACTTTGTACGGGAATCCAGCAGCTGGGGGCTCGTCTGGTTGAACAGATCTGGAGCGCCCAGCAAGTAGTCAGCGAAGTCATTTCCAGTTTCACCTCCGTCGAACTCAAACCATCCGTTCGAGGTGTACGTGTTGCGCTCGTTGACCTGGATGTATCGAATGTCGCCGCCAAACCTGAGCGAGTGCTTTCCGATGATCTTGGAGAAATTGTCGGTAATCTGGTACGTGTTGTTGTACTGTCCGGTGGTGCCGTCAGGCAAACCAAAAGCCGACCCCATCTGACCAAAACTAATCGGGGCCACACCTTCGTACTTTGAGTTGGTCGGGATCACTCCCAAAGGATGCGTCGCATCAGCACGAAAGTATCCGGAGTCCTCGATCGGTCCCAATCCGCCGACTGGCTTGTTCCTCAGCAGCCCAATGCGCGTGTAATTCAGGCGCACTTCGTTGACTGTATTGGGATTGAGCAGAGCAGTGTTGCTAACCTGGACCTGTTGTGCACGGGAAAGTGTAGTTGCCGAAAAGCCCGGCAAGTTTGATGTGAAGGCAGGATAGGGATTCAGGTAGTTGGCGTCGTCAAAGTGATAGTAGCCGGACCAATTGCCTAAGTGGCTTGTGTTGAAGTCAACCCGAAGACCGAACTTTTCGTCTCGCAAATTCAGTTTTTCCGCAGTCGTGGAGAAAGTATTGCCACCTCCGTTGGGGTCGGGAAGGTACTTAAGCGTTGCGGCCGCTACAGGCGACCAAGCAGATTGAGGAATAAGCGGTCCATTCGCGCCAGGAAAGACGCAGCCTGTGGCCGAGTCATTGCTCGTACATCCGGGGAACCAATAGGGTTCATCCTTCACAACCTGATAGCCCAGGCGCTGACTCAGCACGGCGGGAAAGTTGTTAGGATCGCCATCGTTGCCACGCACGGTACCAGTAAACACCGAGGCGGGGTCGTCGAGGTCAGAAAAGTCGCCGGTCTTCTCGATCGCTGATGGAACGACTTGGTTCTGGGAGACTCCGCGGACTTCACGAGTACCCTGATAGTCGCCAAAGAAAAATAACTTGTTTTTCACTACCGGGAAGCCGAGGGTGCCCCCGAACTGATTGCGTTTGAAGTCTCCTCGTACTGGGTCGAAGTAACTGCGAGCATCCAGTTTTTCGTTTCGCAGAAACTCGTAGACGGACCCGTGAATATCGTTTGTTCCCGACTTGGTTACGACATTGACGATGCCGCCGGAGAAGCGGCCATATTCCGCATTGAAGGTATTCGTCAGAAGCCGGAATTCCTGGATCGAGTCCAGCGTGGGCACGATGGAGGCGCCGTTATAAACGCTTTCCTCCACGTCGCCCCCGTTCACCAGGAAGGAGTTGGAAGATTCCCGTTGCCCGTTAACAGAGAGCTGACCGGAGGACTGATTGCCAGAGACGGGGCGCTCCGCGTTCCCTCCTTCAGACATAACCGGTACGACCCCTGCCTGCAAGCCGAGCAGGTCGAGATAGCTGCGGCCATTCAGCGGCAGGGACGTTATTTTCTTTTCTCCGATGACGTCCCCCAATTGAGTGCTGGTGGTATCGACCTGTGTGATAGCGCCACTGACTTCAATCGTTGCAGTGATGGCGCCAACCGCCAGCTTGAAATCCGCCCTGTATTTCTGATTCACTTCCAGCTTGATACCACTCTGCACAGCCGCTGTGAAACCGGGCGCCTCAACACGGACCGAATAGTTCTCTCCTCCGGGCACGGCGATGAACTCGTAAGCGCCGGTCGTATTGGCTTGAACGCGACGCTCCAGACCCGTATTCGCGTTCCGGAGGATTATGACCGCGTTGGCGACAACCGCGCCGCTCGGGTCGGTTACGGTCCCTGAGATTGAGCCGGTGACCTCTGCGTTGACAAGGAGTGGGAAAAGCAGAAATATGGCAAGACCCCAGCCAAAAATCTTCCACGGCAAGTGGCGATTCATCGGGCACCCTCCAGAGGTTTTTGGGAACTGGCTAGATTCGAGAGTGCGCATACAATTACTCAGAAGGGCCTGCATAGTCAAGATTAAATCGTTTTAAAGGGTAATATTCTGGGCACGGGAAAAGGTCTGTGAGTAAGGTTTTCTTCAGGATTCCGCCGACGACTGTGCGGAGACACTGCCTCCCAAGCTGTCTTTTGGCAGTGAGTTTGCATGTGTTCCAGTTCACGGCGAGTTCCCAGACTCGCGGCCCACAAGTGGGACCCTGCACTCGGATTCAACCCTATCTGACCAGGGCTCAATCATCCTTGACGGCGAGGGACACGACGAACGCCGCCACGGAACTTGCCGAGGCGGTCAAAATCGCCCCAGCATGCCCAGATGTCCACCTGCTTTTGGGACTCAATGAATTTCAGATTGGTGATTTGGCTAAGGCCATTCAGCATTACGAAGCCGCAATTAAGCTGGACCCTCGTTCCTACTCCGCCCACTACGATCTTGCTCTCGTCTACTTGAAGCAAAAGAAGCTTCGGCTTGCGCGGCGTGAACTCGAGCAGGCAGTAGCCCTCGACCCCAAGCAGACCGACGCTGCTTACGACCTCGGGATCGTGTTGCTTGAAATGGGTGAACCCGCGGCCGCTCTTGTTCATCTAGGCCGCGCCCACGCCCTTAGGCCCGGACGACCCGATGTTTCTTTCAACATCATCCGCGCCGAACTCGAAGCCGGTCAACTCGCCCAGGCGCGACAGGCGGCAGAGCTGGCGACGCAAAATCTGTCCTCAGATTTTCAATGGAATGCCGCCGTCGGTCAGCAATTCCTCGATCATGCTCAAGCCGAGGACGCACTAACATACCTGAGCGCGGCAAATGCACTCCGTCCGGTGGATGAGAGCGTTCGCAACCAGTTGGCGGCGGCTTACCTTGCGTTGCGCCAGCCTGAAAAGGTGTTGGAGCTGATTAAGGACGCAAGCACCGCCGACGAACATTATTTACGCGGCAGCGCGTTTTACCAGGCCCACCGCTTCACAGACGCGGATGCGGAATCGGATGCGGCACTAACGATGGCACCCGAGAATCCCAGGATTCTGGTGCTCCGCGTTCGCCTTCTACAGCGTGCAGGGCAGCAGCAGGCCGCCCTGGAAATGGCGCAAAAAGCATCGAGTCTCGCCCCCAAGTGGGATGAGCCTTTTTATCTGGCAGGGATCAGCTACTACTTCTTGCGTCACTACAGCGAGGCGCGCCAGAGCCTCACACGAGCCTTTGAGTTTAACCCTAGGTCGGCGACGGCAATTTTCATGGCTGCTCTCGCTGCTGCCAACGACGGCCAGCCTAGAGAAGCTGAGCGACTTCTCCGGCGCGCGATCGCTCTTCAACCAGACAATGCCCGCTTTCACTGCCATCTCGGAATTGTTCTGATTCGCGAAAATGAATATGCAAAAGCAGAAGTTTCCCTCAAAAGAGCTGCCCAGCTAAAGCCCGAGTATCCGCTCCCACACTATGAACTTGGAAAGTTGTGGGTGTACTCGAAGCGTTGGAAGGAAGCCCAAGGTGCATTTGAGTCAGTGGTTGCTACCGATCCCAGTTTCACGTCGGCTTACTACCACCTGGCGCGTGTGTATACGAGGCTCGGAGAGAAGGAGAAGTCAGAAAGCGCGCTCGCCGAATTCAAGCGGTTGCACCGTCAGGAGACCGATGACACCGTGGCCGTTGAAGAAGACGCTAGGAATCAATCCGTCTTACCGTGACTCCTTACGCGATACGAAAATAAACGCGGATCCAACCGCTTTTGAACGCAAGAACCGGATAGCGGGCTGACCTCCTATTGCTAGACTTTAGGGAGCGCGTGACCCCAAACGTCAAAACCTCTACGCAGGATCGCGCTGCCCTTGCGCACGTGAAGGAATTTGATTGGGAACGTCTGATGCAGGATCTCGCGAAAGCGGGCAGTCTAGTCCTCAAAGAGCTTGTTCCTCCCGAGGAATGCCGGGCGCTGGCCAGTCTATACCGCAACGACGAGCTTTTCCGCGGCCGCGTCATCATGGCACGCCACGGTTTCGGACGCGGCGAATACAAATACTTTCGCTACCCGCTGCCCGAGATCATTGCAGAATTGCGATCAGAGCTCTATCCGCATCTGGTCCCGGTCGCCAATGGGTGGAACGCCTCTATGGGCATCGCAGTTCGATATCCCGCCACCCTCACGGAGTTTATCCAGAGTTGTCACAACGCCGGTCAGACCAAACCAACACCGCTGCTACTGCAATATGAAGAAGGGGACTACAACTGCCTGCATCAGGATCTCTACGGCGAGCAGGTGTTCCCAATCCAGGTAGCTGTTCTGCTCTCGGAACCGGAGCGAGATTTCACCGGCGGAGAATTCGTTTTGACCGAGCAACGCCCTCGCATGCAATCTCGGGCAGAAGTCGTGCCTCTGCGTCAGGGCGATGGCGTCGCCTTTGCCGTTCATCATCGGCCTGTTCGGGGAACCCGCGGATACTACCGCGTCAATCTGCGGCACGGCGTAAGCCAGCTCCGCTCAGGCCGTCGCCACACACTGGGCATCATCTTCCATGACGCCGCCTAGTCCCACGTAGCGCCGGCATCTTGCCGGCTGTTCCGAGGGCGTCCCGCCCTCGGCGGAGGCACCAAGCGTTTGCGGGAGCCTTTAAGACGCCTTCGGCTTGAGCGACTCCTTCCGCTCGTCCAGGTATTCGCTGCGCTGGATCTTCAACTTCTGTATGCGGGACTGCAACGTAGTCCGCTTCATACCCAGCTTTACGGCAGCTCCAGAGGTTCCCGCTACCTTACCCCGCGTCTCGCGTAGTGCCTGAACGATATAGTCACGTTCCACCATCCGCAGTGTCCGGTCCGTCCCCCCATTCGACTCTTCGGTCTCCACCGAAATCTTCGGCTCGGCCAATCTGTGCTTGAGACTCTCGATCTCCTTGCTGGAACAGGCGTAGTCCACCGCTAGCGCCACGTGCATGGCCACCTGCTCCGCGAGTTCCCGGTCGAACTTCTGGAACGCCCCGCTTCGCCGGCTTGCCAGATGCAAAGTTCCGAGTTTGCCCCTCTGCGTCACAAGGGGCAGGCTGATCGCGGACTCAATCCCTTGTTTCAGCACTTGTTCCCATTCGCTACCGTGCGGGCGCACCACCAGTCCCCCAAACTCACCCCTCCCTGTATCAGTTTCTGTGACTGGGCTGAGGCTCCCTTTCCAATCCCAGCCTTCCACTCCCACTATGTCCTTGGGGTCCATTCCCAGCAGACGCATAACGTCGTCTTCCAAAGTCAACATTGCGTAGTCGTGTGGGATCAGGCGGTTTACGAATCCTGTGACCGCCCCCGCCAAGGCTCCGGGGTCGGGTTTCGCAATCAGCTGCTTGTGGAACTCGACCAGGGTTTTCAGCTGATTCGTCCCGTCCTGGCAGACCGCAGTTAGAAGACGCAGGGACTCTTCCAGCTTCCTCTGCTCTGTGACCTCGATGACCATCGCGCAGATTCGATTCACTCGTCCACGCTCGTCCTTCAGCGGGAAGTAGTTCTCGATCCAGTGACCCGTCTCTTTCCGACCGGGTAGGATACCCGTCAGATGTACGTTCAATAGGGGCTGCCCACTGGCAATCACATGGTTGAAAAGGGGGACAACTTTATCGGCAAAGCTTCCCAGAATGTCACGCAGACTTTGTCCATAGTGTTCCGTGCTAGGCACTCCGTTAATAACTGCCAGAGCTTCGTTGATACCCCGGAAGCGAAACTGCAGGTCGCAAATCGCCACTCCGACGTTCGGAACATTCATGAAGCTCTGCGCGAGTTGTTCAGGTTGCCGCAGAATCTCCTGCGTGATCAGTTCCGCGACAATGCTTCCAGAAGGCTGGGTTGCCGCCTTTTCTTCCCCTCTCATGATCTGTCTCCCTGTGTTCGCATCTATCCCGTGCGCACGCCCTTTCTCTTTGGCAGCCGATGATACTTCAAGAATGCCCCTGAGGCTACGTAGAAACGCTCCACCATCGCTAGTCGATCGGTCGCTTTCTTAGCACAAATTCGCGTCTTTTCCTATGTGCAAACCTGATCTTCCGGAATTCGTAACCGGCGGCATTTGGACGAAACAATTGTGTCGTCCCACTCCTCTTACGATCTTGAGAAGGACAGAAAGTGGGCGCTGCTGGGCTCGGTTTGCATTCCCGGTTTGGTGGTCCCAGATTGGACTGACGCATCGCTTCCAGCAACCTCCCAACCAGAGATAGATAAAGGTCCCCCACAATTCCTGTGATAGCATCTAGGCCATTTGGTCACCCCTGGAGTGTCCATGAACACTGAACTCCGCCCGCTCAGCCTTGGGGAATTGTTAGACCGCACCTTCTTTCTCTATCGGAAACACTTCCTTGTATTCGTCGGGATCATCGCCTTCCCGTACCTGGTGTTACTCGCGTTCCAACTCGCCGGCGACGTCCTGCGGCCTGGGAATCTGGCCGGAGGTTTGGTCACTGCTCTATGGACATTGCTGACGCTGGTGATGTCACTGGGAGTATTGGCTGTCTCGCAGGGAGCCACCGTGATCGCGGTATCGCAACTTCATTTAGACCGGCCCGTGACCATCGCGGAGGCGTTTGCGGGGATCAAAGGTCGCGTCCTCTATCTCGCCCTGATCATGATAGGAGTCTGGATCGGCATCGGTGTGGGTTTCGCGCTCCTGATTCTGCCTGGAATCTATCTGGCCCTCATGTGGGCGCTCACGGTTCCGGTCGCGGTCCTGGAAGACAAGGGATTGCGTGATTCGGTGGAGCGCAGTGCCCAATTGACCAAAGGGCATCGCGGCCGCGTCTTCGTCGTCTATCTCCTCTTCATTATTCTGACCTATGCCGTCTATATGGCCTGGGAAATTCCTATTCTCGCCTTCGTGGGAGTATTTGCGAAGGCCAAGCACGTCGCCGAGCTTCCTATGTGGTCAGTCATCGCGGTCCAGATTGGAAGCTTCCTGAGCCAGTGTTTGGTAGGCCCATTGCTCACCATCGGCTTCTCACTTTTCTATTACGATGAGCGCGTGCGCAAGGAGGCCTTCGACCTCCAGCACATGATGGCGACTCTCGATCGTGGACCCGCCAGTACTGTGCCCGCGAACGCATAGATTCGATGTTACGGCGCTCGCGGTTCCTCTTACTGGTGCTGGCCTTCCAATGGGGCCGCTCAGCTGCTCAGGATCTGTCATCGTGGCCACCTCTAACGCTGGCGCAATATACGCAGGCGCTCGATAGCGCCCGCCATCTTGCCAATGAGATGAAGGACGAGCCCGCGCGCGCCACAACTCTGCTCGACTCGATCCCAGTAAGTTCCTGGCGTGTGCACGACAATGGCCACGACTTCGAAATTTCCACTACGAGCCTTCGCTACAATTTGCAAGAATGGCAGAGGGACAACGATGAGGAACTCGAGGAAAACATCGTCGCGCAACTCGATTCGCTCCTTGCCGACGCTCAGGCCTACCAGAACTCTTCCACAGCGCCCGACCGGCGGGTCTTGCTGAACAGCATTCTGGCCCGTCCGGAATTCAATAGCGTGCACGGCCCCGGTCTGATCGACCGTCTGAAGCAGAAGATATTTCAGCTCCTGCTTCGTCTCTTGGGCCGTGCCTTTGCGTCCTCCGCTTTCCCGGTCCTCAGCGATATCGTGGTCTACGGACTGATCATCCTTGCAGTTCTGGGCGTCGCCTACTGGATGTATCGTTCCCTGAAGGAGAGCGCGAATCTGGAAACCATCATGCCGCAGCCCTTGCCGGTGAGCGCCAAGCAATGGCCCATCTGGCTGCAAGAAGCGCGCGCCGCCGCCAGCCGTGGCGACTGGCGCGAGGCCATTCACCATACCTATTGGAGCGGAATCTCTTTTCTGGAAGCTCAAGGCGCCTGGCGTCCCGATAGTGCACGCACTCCCAGGGAATATCTGCGCCTGCTTCCTTCCGACAGTGAGAAGCAACCCGCCTTGCGCTCCCTGACGAATCGACTGGAGTTCGTCTGGTACGGAATGGCTCCGGCCAATGCCGAATTCTTCCAGCAGACGCTCCTTGAGTTGGAGAAGCTTGGGTGCCCATGCAACTGACCGCCGGCGACCGCAAGATTCTCATCATCACCGCCGCGATCTTTGTCGTGATGGTTGTCGCCGCGTTCCTGTTGAATCGCGGCACTGACTCCGACGCGGAAATTCCCACCATCTATTCGACCGCCTTCGGTGGATCCAAGGCGGTTTATGTCCTGCTCAAAGAATCGGGATATCGCACCGATAGCTGGGAGCAGCCTCTCGCCGACCTGGGCGAGGGAAAAGGCAAGTTCCTCATTCTGGCCGAACCCGAGGGCTATCCTTCGAAAGGCGACCAACAGAAACTTGAGAGTTTTCTCCGTTCCGGTGGCCGTGTCCTGGCAGCCGGCCGTTTCATTGGTTTTTACCTTCCCGACAACAATTCCACACTCGATTCTCCTTTCGATACGACCTTCAAGCGTGTCTCGGCGATCGGCCTCTCGCCCATCACTCGTGCCGCCCCCTCCATCGCATTAATTCCTGCAGCCCACTGGCGTTCGGAAAAGAGCGGAACTGCTCTTTACGGTGATCCGCTATCACCGCTGGTAGTCCAATACCGTGTCGGAGAAGGCAGCGTTCTCTGGCTTGCCTCGGCGACTCCCCTGACCAACGCAGGTTTGAAAGAACCGGGCAACCTCGAATTTCTACTCGCCGCTGTCGGCGCGCCCGGCGAAACCCACATCCTCTGGGATGAGTACGTGCACGGATACCAACTCTCCACTCCGCGTCACGCCACTCACCGCATGCTTGGATGGATCGCCCTGCAATTGACGATTTGTGCGGTGGCTGTCTTGCTCATGTATTCGCGGCGTAGCGCTCCCGTCTGGCTGCCGGTCACGCAGTCTCGACTGTCGCCGCTGGAGTTCGTTCGTACCCTCGGGACCTTGTACGATCACGCCCGTGCCGGCAGCGTTGCGCTCGAGATATGCTATCAGCGTTTCCGCTACCTCCTCGCCCGTCGCCTCGGAGTGCCCGTGAGCACGAGTGTCGACGATCTGGATCGCGCCGTCCGTCAGCGCTGGAATCTGCAGGACAAAAACTTCGCCGCCACGCTGCGCGACTGCGAGTCCTATCGATATGATCCCTCTGTCCGTCCGCAGATCGCTCTGCAGTTGGTTCAGGAGTTGTTCGACTATGCGGAGCGCCTTCAACTCACGACATCCTCACGACAGGAGAGCCGAGCATGGAAGCGGTCGTAAGACTAGGGCAACATGTCCGTCAGGAAATGAGCAAGGTGGTCGTCGGCCAGGAAGAGATGAAAACGCAATGCCTGGTCGCGCTCCTTTGCCAGGGGCATGCATTGCTTGAGGGCGTGCCGGGCATTGCGAAAACTCTCGCCGTCAAAACTCTTTCGCGCATCCTCGGTCTAGACTTCCAGCGCGTGCAGTGCACCTCCGACCTGATGCCCGCCGATATCATCGGCACCAAGATCCTGAACATGTCGACCGGTGCTTTCCAGCTCCATCAAGGACCTGTGTTCACCAGCCTTTTGCTGGTCGACGAGGTCAACCGCATGCCCCCGCGCACGCAGGCCGCCCTACTCGAGTGCATGCAGGAGCGCCAGGTCACGATCGACGG
>Ga0075434_100003136_pt1 | contig 14731 bp, 9 predicted proteins | sample RhiMethybrSRZTD3_FD_75298 | JGI IMG/M metagenome (GOLD analysis project Ga0075434, IMG submission 75298) | Populus rhizosphere microbial communities from Tennessee, USA - Rhizosphere MetaG P. TD hybrid SRZTD3 | ecosystem: Host-associated > Plants > Roots > Rhizosphere > Soil | place: USA... | reverse complement strand
GAAGACCTGGGACGGACGAAAACCTTCCGGAGGTTTGCCCGTATCGAAGCTGATCCGGCCACGCGCTGTTACGCCCTGAGACAGGATCAGACTTACGCCGGCGACGTCTGAGCCACCAACGACCACTTCCTTGGAAGCGAACTCCGAGCCTGTCATCGATCGCGCTTCCATGACATACGTGCCAGGGAGCAGGCCCGCAATGGTGAAGGATCCGTCGCTCGCGGCCGTTCCCATCGCCGTGTGGCCGTCGGCCCGCGCGCCGCCGATCTCTTGCGCGGTGACAACGGTAAATGGGCCCAGGTAGCCTTGGCCGGAAGAACGGACGACGCCGCGCACGGTCGCGGTCGCGGCGCGAGCGAGCGCGATGATGATGCCGGACATCTCCTGCCCGGGGGAAACGGTGATGCGCTCAGCTTCGCTGGCGACGGGCGTTCCTGGGTAGTAGGTGGGTACATACCGCACGCGATCTCTGGAGCCGAATTCCATCTGCTCGGACCTCGCGATCATCACGTAATCGCCCGCCGGCACACCGAAGATCCGAAACTCCCCGCGATCGTCCGTCGAGCTCCCGCTCTGCGCGACCAGCTGCCTCTCGCCATCGATGTACCGCCGCCGTGCGAGTGAGACCGATGCGTGAGAGACCGGTTCGCCGATTTCGTCGACGACGCGGCCTGTCACGACTGCGCCAGGCGGCAGCGCGAAATCGATATTCTGGAGTACGGCGCCTTCACCCAATTCCAGCGGGCGTCCTCGTTCGAACGGTCGCCGCTGTCCGTAGGCAACCTCGACGTAGCCGCCTCGCGACGCCTTGAGGTGGTAGCTCCCGGCCGGAAGCTGCGTCAGTTCATACCGGCCCTCGGCATCAGTCATGGTCGAGGCGGGCCCGCTCTGATCTTTCGCGCTCCACTCATCGATGCGGACCTGGGCGCGTCGCAGCGGCTCCCCCGTGTCTGCACGGACGACACGCCCGCGGATTGCGCCCGTTCCGCCAGACGGTTTCTGCGGCTGATCACGCACTGGCGTTTGTCCGGCTACCGCCGAGCCAATGAAGAGCAGGCCGAACAGGATGATCAAGCGCATCAAAGTCTCCGCGCGTCGCGAAAGCACATAGTAGATCCGACACAGGCTTATCCAAAGGCATGGTGGTAACCTATCGCCCATCGGAATGCATCACAATCATCTGTCGCGTCGGCAGCAGGCGAAGGAGGAACGATGGAGAAAGTCAATCGGCGGCACTTCCTGATGAGCTCAATGGCGCTGCCGGCTGCGCTGAAGGCGAGCGCGTTGCAAAGCCCGAACAATACGGTGAGGCTAGCGGTCGTCGGGTTCAACGGGCGCGGGAAGGCGCACATCTCCGCGTACCTGAAGATGCCCAACGTAGAAATCGCGGCGCTCTGCGACGTCGATCAGGCAGTCGTCGCGAGCGGCCTCAAAGCGATCGAGGGAGCGGGCAAGAAGCGCCCGGCCACGTACGACGACATCCGGCGCGTGCTCGACGACAAGAACATCGACGCGGTCTCCATCGCGACGCCGAACTTCCATCACACACTGCAGACGATCTGGGCCGTCCAGGCAGGCAAGGACGTCTACGTCGAAAAGCCGGTCTCGTACAACATGTTCGAGGCAAGGCAGATCATCGCCGCCTCGCGCCGATACAACCGGATCGTGCAGGACGGCACCGGCGCGCAGGGCTGGCTTCACGAAGCACGGAAGAAGATGAAGGAAGGCATCATCGGGGACGTCTACATGGCGCGCGGTCTGTGCTTCAAGTGGCGTGACACGATCGGACGCGCGAAGGAAGAACCGGTCCCCGCGGGCGTTTCCTACGACTTGTGGACCGGTCCGGCTCCGGCGAAGCCGTTCACGCGCAACCGTTTCCACTACAACTGGCATTGGCAGTGGAACTACGGGAACGGCGATCTCGGCAACCAGGGTGCGCATCAGATCCACTCGGCGCGAACAGGCCTCGGTGTGCGGTATCCCACGCGCATCAGTTCGATGGGCGGACACTACCTGTTCGATGACGATCAGGAAACGCCCAACACGATGGTCTCGACGTTCGAGTTCGAGGATGGGGGCAAGAAGAAGCTGCTCGTCTTCGAAGTGCGCCACTGGATGTCGAACAACGAAGCGGGAATTGGGGAGCGGCCCGCAGGTCAGTCGCAGGCCATCGGCAATATCTGGTATGGGTCGAACGGTTACCTCGCGACGACAGAAGGAGGATGGGCGACCTTCATGGGTAAGGACGGGACGCCCGGTCCAAAGTCGGAAGCCGACCCTGGCTACCCGGGATTCGTCAACTTCATCGATGTCGTGCGCAGCCGCAAGCGAGAGGACCAGCTCGCGGAGGTCGAGGAAGGCGCGACGTCAACGATGTTGATCCATCTCGCCAACATCTCCTATCGGACCGGCCGCACGCTGTATTTCGATCCGGTCACGTACACCTGCAAGGGCGATCCTGAAGCGACCGCGATGTTTACGCGGAGTCAGTACCGCTCGCCGTTCAAGATTCCGGATATGGAAGGTTCGCTCGCGATCTAGCCAGAATCGCGCGCCGGATCTTCACGCGATACGGAGATCGAAAGCGTTTACGTGATTCGTGTTCCGGACTCTCTCCGGAACTCGTCTCACTGGTATGGACTGGAACGTCTATACTCCGCCCCATGGAGGCGATCTCGGACGAAGAGCTGATCGCCGAATGCCGTTCGGCGCCGGCCTCAGAGCGATCCCGACAACTGATCGACGAGCTGTTCCGCCGTCACCACGCCCGCGTCGTCGCGTGGTGCCATCGCCTCACCGGCGACCGCGGTCGGGCGCCGGATCTGGCGCAGGATGTCTTCGTCAAGGCGTATGCCAGCCTCCACACGTTTCGGCGCGATTCCAAGTTCACGACGTGGCTATACGTCATTGCCCGCAATCGTTGCCGCGACGCCGCGCGTTCCCAAGCCGCGTCCCGCGAAACACCGGGCACCGAGGTGGCAGACACAGCTTCAGAGTTGAACGCGGCGCTTGCCGCGCTCGACGCGCGTGACGCGCGACATGTCCTGCGAATGCTCATGAACGAGGTCCTCGACGACACGGAGAAGCGCGTGATGGCGCTGCATTACGGCCACGAGATGCGGCTCGATGCGATCACGGCCGCGCTCGGCTTGACCAATGCGAGCGGCGCCAAGGCGTATATCGTGAGCGCCAAGCGGAAGCTGACCGCTGCGGTGAAGCAATGGAAGACGAATTCCTGAGAGCGGCATTACGTCCCGACGAGGAGTGCCCGTCACTCGACGAGTTGGGACGCTACGCCGACGGTGCGCTGGACCTCGAAGCACGGAGCGCCGTGGAGGCGCACATCCGCGGCTGCCCGAGTTGCGAGACCGAGCTTGCGCTCCTGCGCGCAGTCACGTCCACCGGTGTCGTGGCGCAGCCAACCCGTGTAGCACGCAGCCGCTGGTTCACGTTCGACCGCGCGCCTGCAGCTGCCGCGGCAGCGGTTTTGCTAGTGGGAGTCGTCGCCGCCGGCTCCTATCTCCTTTTCGTGCGACGGGCTCCCGTGCTTCCGGGACAGGCGACCGGCGGCGAGGTCACGCGTTCGCTGTCGATCACGATACGCGGACCGATCGGCGAACAGCGAGACGTGCCGCAACGCTTCGAATGGCTCGCGGCGGCGGGAGCGCTTCGCTACCGCGTGCGACTGATGACTGTGGATCGTCAGGAGCTCTGGTCTACGTTCACGCCGACGCCGGGCGTCGAACTGCCCGCGTCAGTGCAGTCGGCGCTCGGTCCGGGGAGGACACTGCTCTGGGATGTCTCGGCGTATGGCGAGGGGGACGCGCTCATAGCGGAATCAGGGACGCAGACGTTCAGGGTCGTACCGAGGTGATCGCGATGCTGCGAGCAAGACTGATGGCTGCGGTCGTGTGTGGAGTCGGGTTTGGCCTCGGCGCCGCGGCTGGCGGATTCGACCTCAAGTTCCGTCTTCCCGACGAGCGCGCCCCTGCCGGCGGGATGGTCCAGATGAAGCTGAGGACCACAGAGGGGACACCGATTTCCGGCGGGCGTCCCAAGTTTGCCTACGACGAATCGTTTTTCGAGAGCGTCGATGGGTTCGGGCTCTTCCCGGCGTCGGGCGAGGCCGCGGGCGTCGCGGTCATCGAAGGCAACCATGTCGCGATTGCGTACGCCACGACCGAGCCCTTCACGGACAGTTATCCGGTCATGACCGTTGCGATGCGCATCCGTCCGGATCTGCCCGTGGGCAGCCAGCAGTCGTTCGGGTTTGATCGGTCGTCGCTCTGGACGCTGAATGGCAGGACGGTGCTCGCGCGCATCAATCCCGGCACGGTGACCGTCGGCGGGAGCATGGCGATTACAGACGTCGTTCCTGGCGGCGGTTGGCAACCGGCGGGAACCGTCGTGTCGGTCCGCGGCGTGGGATTCACCAGCGGCTCGCGCCTGCGCGCGCGAGGCATCTCGATCGGCTCGGTGAGATTCATCAGTTCGACAGAGATGCGGTTCACGCTGCAGCAGTCGGCGAACCTGACGGGCGCGGAATTGCGCGCCGACAATCCGGATCAGTCGCGCAGCATCTACTTGTCGTACACCCGCGGCGTCGCGGCGGCGACGAGCGGCCGATCGCTGCTCTCGGTGACGCGGCCGATCTTCTCCGGCCGCGCGCGAACGGTGTCGACCGTCGGCCCTGTGTCAGCGATGAACGCGCTGCAGTACGAGGGGCTGGCGCTGCAAAACCCGAATGTCGGCGGCGCCGAGGTCACGATCGACTTGTATGCGGCCGACGGCACTCCTGTGTATTCCGCGGCGCGGGCGCTGGCGGGCGGCCATCAGCTCGCCCTCGAACTGTCGGAACTGCTCGACGGTGTGCCACCGTCTCCGGGCACGTACGTGCGAGTGACCTCATCGCTGCCCATCGAAGTGTTCGGTGTGCTCTGCGATGAAGATGCGTGGACCGTCGCGCCACGCTTGCCAATCGAGGCGCTGGCCCGTTGAGATATGGCGACGACGGCAAGCACGCACAGCAGGAACACCCCGGCCAGCGCGCTCCACGGCACGACGCGTGGAAGCCGTTCGCGTCCGTCTCCGCTGAGCACGTAGCCCGCCCAGTAGCGTGGATGTGACCATGCCAGCGGCGAATGCAGAAACTCCAGCTTCGCCTGCCGCAGCGCCGCGGTTTCCGGCTGACCGTCGGCGAGCGCGAAGTAGAACCGCTTCATGAACTCCGCGCTCGCCCGATCGCCGACATCCCATTTCGTCGTGACGGCCGTTGCGGCGCCCGCCGCCAGCAGCGCGCGGCTGAAGCCTTCCACGCCCTCGCCTCGGACGACCTTGCCGCGTTCGGTGTCGCACGCCGCCAGGGTCACCAGCTGCACGCCGCTGAGATCGAGATCGTAGATCTCGCGCAGGAACAAATAGTCAGCGGGCCCTCCCGGACCCGGCGGTGCCAGCAGGATGCGCGATCGCTCCGGGTCGCGCGCATCGCCGAACGCATGCGTGCTGAAGTGCAGTACGGGCGCGCTCGACGCGGCCTGATCGACGAACCGCTTCTGCGCGCCGGCGCCCAGGTGGAGTACCGATCGTCCCGCGAGGGTGTCGGCGATGCCGCGAATCTCGTCCTCCGCGTGCGACAGACGCGGCAAGCCGGCCACCGGCGGCGGATCGCCGAACGCCACGAGCATGCGCTCCCACGGCCACATCCAGGTGCGCCGGGCCTGCGAGGTCCGGTACACCAGCCACGCGGCCGATGGCAGATAGCTGACGTCGAACCGCTCGACCACCAGGGTCTTGGTGTTCGGGATCGTCAGCGTTTCAAACGGCACATCATGGAATGGCCCGTCGGGCACGACGAGCAGCCGCGTCACACCGGTCATGTCAGGCAAGCCGGCAAGAAGCACGGCGCCCGCTGCGAGCGACGCCGCTCGCCACTCGTCGCTCTCGCGGGAGACCGTCTCGGCGAGACGCTGCACGTTGGCGATGTCGTCCGCGCCTGCCGCCTCAGAGACGACGCCTGACGCCGTACGCGAGATCCACAGCATCGCCGACGCCGAGGTCGTACTCCAGTACTCCAGGAGCATCGCTCCCGGCGCGATCCGCGGCTGCACGTCGCGAAGTTCAATGCGGCGCGCGCTCGGCTGAAGACGATCCTGCCAGACGCGTGCGCGGCTCTGCTCGATCAGGTCGAACAGCTCCGCCGGCCTGGCCGATCGATCCCGCAATCGCAGCGCGATCAACGCGTCGTACACGTCGCGCTTGTCGGCGAGGAACTCCGATTTGAGCGTGATCGCTCGAAGATCGGCGCGCACGGATTCGATCGCCGCGATCGCCTTCACGTACGAACCGCGCGCGTCCTCGGCGCGGCCCTGCCTCTCGACGACGCGGCCAAGGCCGTAGAGCGCCTTCCACTGTTCTTCAACGAGTCCGACCTCGGTGGCATCGCCAAGCGCCGTGTTGAAATCGCTCGCGGCGTCTTCGAGGCGTCCCATCCTGCGAAGCGTCTCGCCCCGGTATAGCAGCGCCTGCGCGATGCCTCGCCGGTTCGACGATTCGCGCGCAAGCCTGAGGGCTGCGTCGAACGCCTCCAACGCTCGCGGGTACTCGTTCAAATCCAGCGCGCGCACGATGCCGATGTTGCGCCAGGCGCCGATCTCCCCGTCACGGTGCCCGGCGCGCGCGAACAACGCCTGCGCCCTGGCGTAGAGCTGCAGGGCTTTGACCGGATCGCCGAGGCGTCGCACCAGCCACCCCTGATTGATCAGCAACTGCGCTTCCTCGCTGGGCTGCATCGTTTCGCCGGTCTCGAGCTGCGCATACAAGTCGAGCGCGCGCTCGTCGGCGCCGAGCCGTTGCTGAAGCACGGCGAGATTCGCAATCGTCATCTTGCGCAGGCGCGCACGCGACCGCTCCGACGTGCGCGTGTCGACCGCCTTCATCGCCTCGTCATACAACCGCAGGGCGTCGGCGTAACGCCCGCGCATGTAGTGCACGTTGCCGATGTTGTTCAACCGGGTGATCTCGCCGTCGCCATCGCCGCCGGCACGATCCAGCTCCAGCGCTCGCCCGTAGTTGGCCAGCGCGCTGTCGTAGCGGCCCAGGTACAGGTTCGCGAGACCCATCGCGTTGAGATCCCACGCCGAATCCGCTCGCTTCCCGAGCCGCGAATGAACGTCGAAGGCTTCCTGCGCCTCCTGGATGGCCGACTCGTACTCACCCAGCGCGAGCGAGGCGTCAGTGGCCGTGGCCAACGCCCTCGCGAGCGCCGCCAGATCGTGTCCGGCGCGCAACCCCGGCATCAGGTCCAGCAGCGCGCGCTGCGCTTCGCGGTTCTTGCCCTCGCGCTGCAGACGAATGGCGTCGTCGAGTGTCGGTGCGCCGGTGAAGGCGGGCGCAACGGCCGCGGCCAGGAGGAAGAGGAAGACGAGCACGATCGAAGCGACAGTGTACCGCCATCTGGCGTCTTGTTCCGCAGCGGTGGCCTCGCGCGTCTCAACCAACAGGAGGTTTTCCCGTGAGCGCACCCCATCGACGTCGACGGAATGCCATCCTGACCTGTCTTCCACTGCTCCTCGCGACGAGTACGGCCGTGGCCGGGCCGCCAGCGAAGATTTACGTGACGCATACAGCCGCCAACGCGGTCTCCGCGATCGATACGGCGACTGGCACAGTGGTTGCTACGGTCGCGGTCGGCGCCGGACCGACACGGATCGCCGTCAGCCGCGATGGTGTCCGGGCGTACGTGACGAACGCCGACGGCGACTCGATCTCGGTCATCGATACCGCCTCTGACGCAGTCATCGCGACGATTCCCGTTGGCGACAATCCGACATATCTCGCGGTGACGCCAAACGGCCGCACGCTCTACGTGATGACCGCGAGCGGGACCATCGACGTCGTCGACATCCCGTCCCAGGCCGTCACAGCGACGATCCCGCTCGGAGGCAGCGGCGACATTGCTATCACGCCAGACGGCACTCGGGCCTACGTCGCGGCAGGCCTCGTCCATGTGATTGACACCTCCACCAACACCGTCAGGCAGTCGTTCGAGGCGACGAGCGCACCTGTCGCGGGTTTCTCGAACAATGCGACGTCTATCGCGATCGCGCCAGACGGCCGACGCGCCTATGTCGGTGTGTTCACCATGGGTGAGGGACCCTTCGGGTTCACCGCCGGCGGCAACATTGTCATCGTCGATACCGCGTCGGAGTCGGTCGCGTCCTCGATCACCCTTGGCTCGGTACCGGGCACGATCGCACTGACGCCCGATGGCAGCCGGGCCATCATCGGGATCCAGTCGACGTTCGTGAATACGGGCTACGGCATGGGCTTCGTTCCAGGAAGCCATGCCTTCGTGCTCGACACCCTCACCCGCACGTTTGTACCTTCCATCATCAATCTCGCGACCGACGCGCCGAACACTCCGGCCGGCATTGCGGTGACGGCGGATCGACGCGCGATCTATCTCGCGGTGCCGCGGATCGGCCGGGTGGCGATTGCCGACGTCAACACGCTCGCTGTCTCGTTCCTTCCTGTCACGCCCGGGCCGGGTCATGTCGCTGTCGTTCCCAATGCGGAGGCGACGCTCGTGCCGTACCTGATGGATGCCGCGGACGACGCGTCGACGATGACTACGGCCGGCGGCCAGGCCGTGCCGAACGTGCTCGAGAACGATCGGATTGGCGGTTTGCGCGCGACGTCGGCGCATGTCACGTTGAGGCAACTATCGTCCACCTCCGGAGGGCTCGTCCTGGAGAGCAGCGGAGCGGTCACCCTCGCGCGGGGCGCAACGGTCGGCCGCGAGTCGCTCGCCTACAGAATCTGTGAGATCGCGAACCCGGCAAACTGCGACGACGCGACGGTCACTGTGACCGTGCTTCCGCCCTACACCATCGATGCAGTAAGCGACAGCGGCGGCGTTACGTTCCCAGGCAGGACCGTCGTCGGAAACGTGCTGGCGAACGACACGCTGGGCGGCACACCGGCGACAGTGGCACGCGTGTCGCTGGCGACGGTGTCGTCAACTGCCCCTGGCGTGACGCTCGATGCCAGCGGCGAAGTGTTTGTCGCCCTCGGCACTCCTGCTGGGGCGCACACGCTGACGTATCGCATCTGCGAGATGGTCGACCCGACCAACTGCGACGCCGCCGACGTGACGGTGACCGTGAACGCCTTTGTGATCGATGCCGTGAACGACAGCGGAGCGGTACCGAAGGCCGGAGGAACCGCCGTGTTCAACGTGCTGGCCAACGACAAGTTCGCCGGCGCGGCTGCCACGCCCGGCACGGTGACACTGTCACAACTGTCGACCACCCATGCCGGCATCACGCTCGACGTGTCGACAGGCGCCGTGACGGTTGCTGGCGGCACGCCGGTCGGCGTGCACACGCTCACGTATCGCATCTGCGAGATTGCGATGCCGTCAAACTGCGACGACGCGGTTGTCGCGGTGACGGTGCTGGCGACGCCGATTGTCGCGAACGGGGAGTCCGTGCGGGTGTCGTCAAAAGTCGCGAGCACGGCGATCGCCAACGTACTCGCGAACGACCGGCTGGGCGGCGCGCCTGCGACGCTCGCCAATGTCACGCTCTCGTTCGTGTCGCTCACGCCGGCCAACCGCAAGATCCGGCTTGACCTCACAGACGGATCGGTCGACATCCTCGGCAAGACGACCTCGGGCACCTACCTGCTGGTGTACGAGATCTGCGAAGCGGCGATGCCGACCAACTGCGCGCGCGCGACGGTGCGCCTGGATCTGAGCGGCGGCCTGTAGCAAGATCTGGCGGACCCGGGGACAGTAGCCGCGCATCGCGCCGACACTCGATTGGCAAAAAAGGGCCACGGTACGTCGTGGCCCCTTTCCGTTTTCTGGAAGGCCGCGGGCCTCGAGCTCGTGCTAGGCTCCAGCTCGCGAATGCGACTGCGACGGCCGACCGCCAGCGAAGCGGTTCTCGGCTTGCTCTGCCTGATGTACCTGATCACCTATGTCGATCGGGTCAACATCGCCACGGCGGCCAGCGAGATCAAACGCGAGCTCACGCTCTCGAATACCCAGCTGGCGTTCGTCCTGTCCGCGTTCGGCTATCCGTACATCCTGTTTCAGATTTTCGGTGGATGGCTCGGCGATCGGGTCGGACCGAGGCGCACGCTGTTTCTGTGCGGGGTGATCTGGGCTTCGGCCACGATTCTCACCGGATTCGCCGCCAGCCTCACCATGCTGTTTCTCGTCCGGATCCTGATCGGCGTCGGTGAAGGCGCCACATTTCCTGTGGCCACGCGCGCGATGCAGGCCTGGACGGCACCGGGTCGGCGCGGGTTCGCCCAGGGACTCACGCACGCGTTCGCTCGCCTGGGCAACGCGCTGACGCCGCCGCTGGTGGCATGGCTGATCGCGCTGGTCACGTGGCGTGGTTCGTTCGTCGCGCTCGGATGTGTGAGCCTGCTGTGGGTCGGGACGTGGGTCTGGTATTTCCGGGACGTTCCCGCGGAACACCACGCGATTACCACGGCCGAACTCGAGCGGCTGCCGAACAATGGCCGAGCGCCGGCCGGCGGGAAACGCAGGGAGGGCGTGCCGTGGCGGGAGCTTGCCACCCGCATGTGGCCCGTCGCGGTCGTCTACTTCTGTTACGGCTGGACGTTGTGGATGTATCTGAACTGGCTGCCGTCGTACTTCCTTCACGAGCACAATCTCCGGCTCGGTCGATCGGCCCTCTTCTCGTCCGCCGTGTTCTCCGCGGGCGTGGGCGGCGACTACCTCGGCGGAGTGCTGAGTGACGCGATCCTGCGGCGAACCCGTGACGTCAGGAAGGCGAGATGCCGGCTCGTCATGCTGGCGTTCATGGCGTCTTTCCTGTGCGTCCTGCCGATCTTCATGACGCACGATCTGACGATCATCGTGATCAGCCTCGCCGCGGCGTTTTTCTTCGCCGAGATCGTCATCGGGCCGATGTGGGCGATCCCGATGGACATCGCGCCGCAGCACTCAGGCACCGCGAGCGGATTCATGAACACCGGATCGGCGTTGGCGGCGGTGCTGTCGCCGCTGGCGTTCGGCTTCATCATCGATGCGACGGGGAACTGGAACCTCCCGTTCGCCGGGTCGATGCTGCTCCTGCTGGCCGGCGCCGCGTTGTCGTCCACGATGCATCCCGAGCGACCGTTCGAACCCGCCGGGGAAAAGGAATTGTTGATTGCCGATTGTTGATTGGTGATTGTCCGTCTACTCGCCCGTCCACCTGGGCGGCCGCTTCGCGACGAACGCCTCTACGCCTTCCCGGAAGTCGCGGCTGGTGTAACACATCGTCACCACATCATGATCCTCCCCCCGACGCGGGCGCCGTGCGGCCATGATGCGGCGCATCATCTCCTTCGTCGCGCGAATCGTCAGCGGCGCGTTCGCGGCAATTTGCAGCGCGACGTCGCGAACGGCGACGTCGATGTTCTCGGCGGTCTCGAGCCGGTTGACCATCCCCAGCGCGAACGCCTCGGTCCCGGGGATGAACCGGCCGGTGAGGAGCATGTCTTTCACCAGACCTGGTCCCAGCAGGTCGATGAGCCGGCTGTAGGTCGCGCCTGACAGGCAGTTTCCAAGCGTTCGCGCGACCGGTATGCCGAACGAGGATTCGGGTGTCGCGATCCGCAGGTCGCACGAGAGCGCGATGCCACAGCCGCCACCCGCTGCCACGCCCTGAACCTGCGCAATCGTCGCCTTCGTGACGCGTTCGAGCCGATCGAGCACCTGATCGATGTGCTGCTCGTAGTTGATGCCGTCCTCGGGAGTGCGAAAACCCGTGAATTGGGAAATGTCAGTGCCCGCGACAAACGCCTTCCCGCCGGCGCCGGTGAGGATCAGAACCCGGATGGCCGCATCAGCGTCCGCGCGGTCGCAGGCATCGACGAGCGCCTGATACATGTCCCACGTCATCGCGTTCCTGGCCTCGGGGCGGTTGAACGTCAGCGTCGCGATCGGACCGTCGGACTCATACGTCGCGTGCGTGGTGGACAAGCACTCCTCCCTCTAGGGCTAGGACCCGCGACTCGCTACTGGATGGCCCCGTTGCGTCTCAGCGCCGCGATCTCCTCGGCACTGAGTCCAAGCTCCGCCAGGACTTCATCAGTGTGCTCCCCGAGAAGCGGCGCGCGGCGACCGGCATCCGCTGGCGTGGCGCTCATCTTGATTGGCGATCCAAGCGTCCTGAGACGTCCGAGAACCGGGTGATCCGTCTCGAGCACCATCCCACGCGCCGTGACCTGCGGATCGGCAAACACCTGCGCGTAGTCGTTGATCGGTCCGCAAGGAATGTCGGCGGCGTCGAGCAGCGCCAGCCAGTGACGGCACGGCCGCTCGGCCATGACGCTTTCGATCAAGGTTGCCAGCTTTGCTCGATTACGTACGCGGGCACGGTTGTTCGCGAACTCGGGCTCCTCGCTCCATTCCGGATGGCCGAGAATGCCGCACAGCCGTTGGAACAGCCGGTCGGTGTTGGCGCCTATCGTCACGTAGCCATCAGCGCATCGCATGGCTTGGTACGGCGCGTTCATCCGGTGAGCCGAGCCCAGTGGCGCCGGCACCCCAGGGCCCGAAAAGTATTCCGTCGCTTCCCACACGGACAGGGCGATGCCGGCTTCAACGAGCGATGTGTCGATGTACTGCCCGATGCCCGTGCGGACGCGATGATGCAAGGCCGCCAGGATGCCTGTCGCGGCAAACAGGGCCGCGCCAAGATCTGTAAGCGGAATTCCCGCCTTTGCCGGTGGTCTGCCCGGTTCACCGGTCACCGACATGATTCCCGACATGCCCTGCGCGATGAGATCGAAGCCGCCCTTCGTTCGGTGTGGTCCGGTCTGCCCGTAACCGGAGATCGACGCGTAGATCAATGCTGGATTGATCGCGGCCAGTGCATCGTACTCGAGTCCGAAGGCCTGCATCACGCCGGGTCGGTAGTTCTCGATGAGGATGTCCGACGATCGGGCGAGACGCTTGAAGAGCTCCTGGCCGTCCGGGCGTTTCAGGTTCACGATGACGCTTCGCTTGCCGCGATTCACGGCGTTGAAGCTCGGACTCTCCGAGCCCGACGCGCCAACCATCTGTCGCGTCGAGTCGCCCGACGGCGGTTCGATCTTGATGACATCGGCGCCAAGGTCCGCGAGGACGGTGGAGCAATAGGGCCCGGCCATGAACTGCGTCACGTCCAGGACGCGAAGGCCCTCGAGCGCGCGCGCGCTGGCGGATGCGCGGTGCTGGCGAGGTGATTCTGTCATCCGTGAACAGCTTAGCGCGAGTCGCCGGCCCCCGCCTTCGCTGAAGCTACGGCGGGCAAGCCCCCCCTAGACCCAACTTCAGTACTTCGGCGAGATGCATCGGGCGACGCCCTGTCGCCTGCTCGATCTGTTCGCGGCAGCTGAAGCCGTCCGCCACGATCAGCGTATCGGGCGACGCCGCGCGAACCGCCGGCAGCAGCACGCGCTCGCCGATCGCCTGGGACACCGGGAACTTGCCGGCCTCGAAGCCGAACGCACCAGCCATCCCGCAGCATCCGGCGTCAGGAGAGTCGAGCGTGATTCCCATCCTCCGGAGCAGGCCCTCTTCATGGCTCATTTTCATCAGCGCCTTCTGGTGGCAGTGCCCGTGAAGCAGGACCTTCCTCTCCAGAAGGGGAGGCTTGTAGGGCCTTCGCGCGGACTCGAGAAGTTCGGACAGAAGGAAGGTTTGACTGCACAACCGGTTCGCGCGTTCATCGGTCGGGAACAGGTTACGGAGCTCGTCCCGGAACACGGAGGCACAACTGGGCTCGAGCACCACGATCGGCACGCCGGCATCGATCACATCGCTCAGTTCGGTCAGGATCGATCGGAGGTAGTGTTTGGCGCGATCGAGGAAGCCGAAGTCATAGAGCGGACGCCCACAGCACAACGTGCGCCGGGGAATCGACACCGAGTACCCGGCGGACTGAAGAACCTCGAGTGCCGCGCGGCTCGTTTCCGGATGGAAGTAGTTGTTGAAGGTATCGACCCACAGAACGACGTCGGAACCCGTCGGACTCTGGTGCGCTTCGGAGGCGCTGACCGTGCGCACGCCATGTTTCCTCGCCCACTGCCGGAACGTCCTCGCGGCAAGCCGGGGAAGCCGACGCTCTGGTGCAACCTGAAGAACGGCTTTGAGGGTGTGCGACAGACCAGGTGTCTGGATAGCTGCGTTCGCCAGTGACGCGGCCACGGCTCCCCATCGCAGCCAACGATCGATCAGACCGAAGGCGTACGCCTGAATCGGCCGCCGCTGACCCTCGTAGTAATGCGAGAGAAACTCCGCGCGGTAGGTGGCCATGTCCACGTTCGCCGGGCACTCTGACTTGCAGGCCTTGCAGGAGAGGCATAGGTCGAGCGACTCCTTGACGTGATCGTCCTGCCAGCCATCGAGAACCAGCTCTCCCTGAAGCAGCTCGAACAGCATGTGCGCGCGGCCACGCGTGCTGTGCTGCTCCTCGAGCGTGACCATGTAGCTCGGGCACATGGAGCCCGAGTCATGCTTGCGGCACTCGCCCAGGCCGACGCAGCGGAGCGACGCTCGTTCGATCGATCCTCCATCGTCTGGAAACGCGAAGTGGGTCCGCGGCCGTCGTGGCGCGTAGTCGGCGCCGAGCCGGAGGTTCTCGGTTGGCTGGTAGGCGTCCACGACCTTGTGCGGGTTCAGCTTGTTGTCTGGATCCCAGATCGCCTTGAACTCGCGGAATGC
>Ga0075434_100003132_pt1 | contig 14738 bp, 18 predicted proteins | sample RhiMethybrSRZTD3_FD_75298 | JGI IMG/M metagenome (GOLD analysis project Ga0075434, IMG submission 75298) | Populus rhizosphere microbial communities from Tennessee, USA - Rhizosphere MetaG P. TD hybrid SRZTD3 | ecosystem: Host-associated > Plants > Roots > Rhizosphere > Soil | place: USA... | reverse complement strand
CGCCATCGTCGGGAGGAGCTGCTGGCGATGCTCGACGACTTCTCGCTGGGCTTCCCCATCGTCGAGCCCAGGCCGGCGAAGGGCTAGCGTCCGCGGCCCCTTGAAACGTCAGCGGCCCTTCGACTTCCTCATCTCCAGCCGCGGCGGATTCAGCCGGGCGATCTCCTGGGCCATCTTCTCGAAGCCCGTGTAGTAGCTGGGATCCTGCAGCTGCGACTCGCGGATGCAGGCGCGCACCTCGGGATTGGCCGCTGTCCGCTCGATCAGGTCGCCGAACCATTCGTTGACGCTCTGGAGGTCGACAAGATTGCGCGCGAGGAGGGAGGCGAGCGAATCCATGGTGTCGAGATAGTCGCCGAGGCTATCGGAGGTGATCGAGCTATCCACTAGGGGTTGCGACTTCAGGCTCTGGAGGCGATGCCGGATGACGCGGTTGCTCTCGACGTCGAGACGCTGATTGATGGCGAGCAGCGCGTTCACCACCCGACGTTCGCGCTGCTCCTTCAGGTCGTAGAGCTGGTACACCGCGAAGGGCAGCATCACGATGGTGATCAGGCTCGCTCCCACCATCCATCGGCGGGCGGCGACTTCCGACGGGGTGAGCCACGAGGCGAGATGGGAGAGGGCTCGGCGCGGCACGACGCGCGATGGTACCAGCGCTAGAGGAGAAGCAGCAGGAGCACACTGGCCACGGCGAGCCCTAGCACCTCCACGGCGTTCTCCCAATTGGTCGGCTCGCGCGGTGTCCACACGAGCTCGTCCCACTGGTTCCAGCGCTGCTGCACGTAGTAGGCGATGCCCTCGGCGATCCGAGCTTCTTCCTCGGTCTGGAAGTAGTGCGCGGCCGCCTCCGCCTCCCAGATCTCTCCGATGAAGGTGGTGAGGCGGAAGGGCTCCGCGTACACGCTAGGGACGATCTCGCCGTCCATGCCTTACCTACACCTCGGACAGCAAGACGCGCCGCCCGCGCTTCGATGACAGCTGAGCGGCCTCGACGACTCGCAGCGCGAGCACCCCCGCCTCCACGTCGACGGGGGGCGCCGTTCCCCTCGCGCAAGCGTCGAGGAACAGCCCGAGCTCGTGGCTCAAGGGCTCAGGTCCCGACGTCTTGTGGGTCTCCGCGCTGCCCTCGGGCGCGTGCCATGACTCGCCCTGCTTCACGTGACGATTGGCCAGCACCTTCACCTCGGCGGTGCCAAAGTCTCCCGCGAGCGTCTCCTCCTCGCCCACGATCACGCAGTCGCGATGGGTCCCCGGCGCGAAGTATCCCGCCTCCACGAAGGCGGGCACCGGTCCGTACTCGACCGTGCAAAATCCGATGTCGTCGAGGCCCCGGCCGAGGAAGTCCCGCAGCGTCGCGGTGACGGCAGTGGGCTCCTGGTCGAGCAGATGGGCGAAGAGATCGAAGTAGTGGATGCCGTCGGTCTGAGTCACGCCCACGTCGGTCCGCGGGCGCTTGAAGCCTGCGAAGCGGCCGGTGACGTAACGCACGGGACCCACGCGGCCGCCGTGCAGACGATCGCGCATGAACCGGGTCACGGGGTGGAAGCGGAAGATGTGCCCGACCTGGAGCACGCGACCGGTCGAGCGGGTGACCGCGGCGAGGCTCCGGCCTTCGGCCACCGTGAGGCTCAACGGCTTCTCCACGAAGCAGTCCTTGCCCGCGCGCAGGCATTCCGTCGCGACCGAGAGATGACTGTCCGCGGGCGTGACCAGATCGACCGCGTCCACGTGAGGCAGCGCGAGGCGGAAATCCGCGACGGCGTGGGAGGCCTGCACGCCGGCCTTGACCGCGAAGGCCCGGCGCTCCTCCGACAGGTCGGCGACCCAGATCTCGCAGCCGAGCTCGCCGAGGACCCGCAGGTGCTTCTCGCCCCAGCGTCCCAGCCCGATCAGCAGCACCTTCACGGCCGCGTACTCCCCTCCCCTCCCAGGTCTTCCGCGACCTCGTAGCGGAGGAGCCGGTCCTTCATCCAGCGCACGGCCAGGAGATCCTTGAAGGCGCTCCACGCCCGGTTGCCGATGCCGTACTTGGACTCTCCGAAGCGGCGCGGCCGGTGGTTCACCGGCACTTCCAGGACCCGATAGCCACGCATCTTCAGGAGGGTGGGCACGAAGCGGTGAAAGCCCTTGTAGAGGACGAGATCGCGTAGGCACTCGCGGCGAAAAGCCCTGAACGTGCAGCCACTGTCCTGGATGGTCTCGTCGCTGAGCCGGTTGCGAACACGATTGGCGATGCGGGAAGAGGCCCTGCGCACCCACGAATCGCCGTCGCCGCGGTTGACGCGCCAGCCGGTCACCGCGTCCCACTGCTCGAGATGGCGCAGCATCCCCGGGATATCGTGGGGATCGTTCTGGAGATCGGCATCCATCACCACCACCCATCGCCCGCGCACCGACTTGAAGCCCGCGTCGGTAGCCGCCGTCTCCCCCGCGTTGGCCTTGAGCCGGACGAGACGGGCTCGCGGATCCTGCTCGTGGAAGCCGCGCACGATCTCGGCGCTCCGGTCCCGGCTGCCATCGTCGACGAAGATCACCTCGTAGCGGAGATTCGTGGGGTCGAGCACCTCGCGAATCTCGGGCCAGAGGAGGGGAAGATTCTCCTGCTCGTTGTAGACGGGGACGACGATGGACAGGTCAATCGCCGTCGGGGTGCGGCGGTCTCCGGCGATGTCGCTCACTGGTGCCGGTTCGAGTCCGGCCGGCGGTTGGTCCCCTGCCATTCCCCCACCAGGTCCTGAGGCAAGCCGAGCCGGTCGAGCACCCGCGCCAGCGTGTGATCCACGAGATCCTCGATCTGCTTGGGGCGATTGTAGAAGGCGGGCATGGGCGGCAGGATCACCGCGCCCATCTCGGCCAGCGCGGTCATGGTGCGGAGGTGGCCGAGATGCAGTGGCGTCTCGCGGATCACGAGGATAAGCGGCCGGCCCTCCTTGAGGGTGACGTCGGCGGCTCGGGTGAGCAGGTTGTCGGCGAGACAGTGGGCGATGGAGGCGGCGGCCTTCACGCTGCACGGCACCACCACCATGCCGTCCGTCTTGAAGGAGCCGGAGGCGATGGTGGCGCCGATATCCTTGTTCTCGTAGCGCTGGGTGGCCAGCGCCTCCACGTTCTTCACCGTCCAGTCCGTCTCCTCCACGATGGTGCGCTTGGCGGGATCGGAGACGACGAGGTGCGATTCGACATCGGGAATGGCGCGGAGGAGCTCGAGAAATCGGATGCCGTAGATCGCGCCCGAGGCTCCGGAGAGCCCGACCACGATGCGCTTCACAGGCGGAGCCTCCGCTTGTACACCTCGTCGCGCGTCTTGTTGTAGAGAACTTCCCACTCCGCGCTGCCTTCGGGCACCGGCCGCGAGTAGCTGCCGAGGGTCTTGCGCACCTCCTGATCGACGGTCTCCTCGAGGCGGCCTTCCTCCTCGAGCACGCGGAACACCTCGGTGCGGAGCTGGCTGCGCACCTTCTCGTCCGCGATCTGTCGAATCACCACACCCTCCGTGGCGGCGAGGTCGCCCACGATTCGCTCGGCCAGCCCGAACAGCCGCTCCCGGCTCATCCGCATCAGAGAATGAACCCGCGCTCGCGGGCCAGCTTGGTCTTGGCCATGGTGAAGAGCCGCTTGTAGTCCGAGGCGGAGTCCTTGATGAGCTTGGCGTGATCGAGGAGGAGGGTCTTGACCTCGGACTCGATCTTCTCTTCGGCGAGGAAGTTCTCGGCGAGGATGTGGCGGACCACCTCGCGGGCACGCGCCTCGTCCTTGATCTCGACGAGTTTTCTCCCGACCAGCCGCTTCACGACGGCCTCTGCCATCCTGCCTGCGATCTCTCCTCTCCTCGACATGAGCCCGATCGAGACTACACGCAGCCGTCAGAAGGTGTCAAGCGAACTGGCCGAAATATCGGCCAAATCCGGCCTTTCACCGGGGCAGAAGCACCCGGAAGCGCGAGCCCTTGCCAGGCAGGCTCGCCACCTCCACGCTGCCTCCGTGCGCATGCGCGAGCCCCCGCACCAGACTCAGCCCGAGGCCGAGCCCGGGCGCCGCCGCCGTCTCCGGATTGGCGATGCGGACGTAGGGGTCGAAGATGCGCGGCAGCGCCTCCGCGGGAATACCCACGCCGTCATCTTCCACGGTGAACTCGACCATCTCCGGCTTGTCCGCGGCCTGACCCGCCTCCACGCGCACGCGACCGCCCCGAGGCGAGTACTTGATGGCGTTGGACAGGAGATTCTTGAGCATCCGGTCCACCGCGTCGCGGTCGGCGCAGAGCGCAGGCAGAGTCGTCCGTCCCTTCCACTCGAACTGGTGACGCGGATGCTGGGAAGCGAAGATCTCCACGTTCGCCTCGATGATGGCGCCGAGGTCGAGGGACACGCGCTGCAGGGTGGGGCCGCGACCGGATTCGATGCGGGAGAGATCGAGCAGGTCGCCCACGATGCGGCCGAGGCGCTGCGACTCCGTGTGGAGATGGCCGAGGTATCGCCGCGCCCGCTCGGGAGGCACGTCACGGGTGAGGAGGAGCTCGCTGAATCCTTGGAGGGCGGTGAGCGGCGTGCGCAGCTCGTGTGACGCGATGGAGAGGAACTCGTTCTTGGCCTGATCGAGCTCGCGCAGCCGGCGCGTCGCCCCTGCCACCTTCTCCTCGAGCTCCTGGGCGAAGTGGCGCTGGCGCTCGGTGAGGCGCGCGTTCTCGAGGGCGAGGGAGAGGTGGAGGGCCAGGGCATCCGCGAGCCCGCGCGTGGCCATCGGGAGGTCGCCATCGCGCTCCATGATCAGGGCTCCCACCGGCCCCTGCCCCGCGTCGAGGCCGAGCAGGAGGCGACGGCATGGCGTGGCTCCCGCGCTCGAGACGCGCTCGGCCGGGCGAAAGGTCGGCGGAGCGCTCGCCGCGACGGAGACGTCGTGGCCCGTCTCAAGGACGAGCCTCACGCGATCTACCTCGAGGGCGGCCCGCGTGAGCTCGGCCACTGTGGCGAGCCGCTCGGTGAGCGACCGGGCATCGGCGAGGCTTCGCTGAATCGAGAGGAGCGCATCGAGCTGGGCGCCGCGTCCGCGGGCACGATCCACTAGTCGCCCGACGGCCAGCCCCAGGGTGAGCGGAGTCGAGAGCGAGAGCACGCCGCCCAGGGCAGCCCACGACAGCCCTACCCGCTCGATGAAGGGAAAAAGGCTGAGCGACTGGACCAGCCCCGCCACCAGCCCGGCGAGGACACCGCCCAGGGTGCCGCGAGCGAACGCGGCCCAGAGCACGGGAATCAGGTAGAGATTCTGCAGGGCCGGCATCTGCTCGACGCCGACCATGCGCATGGCGGCGGCGATGAGGGCGACCAGCCCGAGGGCCGCCCAGATCACACGAGAAGGATCCGGTAGGCGGCGAAGAAGGTCATGGTGGCGAGATAGCCCGGCAGGAGGCTGCCGCTCCACGCGCGCAGCGCGCACGACCCCAGCCCGAGCAGCAGCATGTAGAACATGGCCCCCGCGATCAGCTCCGCCGTCTGCGGCAGTGCGGGGTCGAGGAGGTAACGGAGCAACGAGAGTCCGGTGGAAGCCGTGGCGGCGGGCCAGAAGCTCCATCGCCGCCACAGCATCGAGAAGATGGCGCCGCGGAAGAGCCACTCGGCGGTCAGGGCGTTGGCGCCGACGTCATAGGCGACGGCGGCCAGGTATCGTCGCGCATCCGGCACCACCACGTGGTAGCCGAGCATCAGCGAGGCGGCGAAGAGCAGGTGCAGGCCGAGGAAGACACCGGAGGCGGCGCCCACCACCGTGGCGCGCCGCTCGCGAGGCGAGCGCCAGCCGATGCGGTCGAGGCGGGTGGGCCACACGGCGGCGTCACGCGCGACCACGAGAGGCACGAGCAGATACGTGACGGCGCCAGCCGGCGAGAGCCTCGCGGCGAGTGAGGCGACGATGAGCGCCGCGGCCTCCCTGAGCGCTGGCCCCCGCCAGCCCGCCCGCCCTTGGAACGCGAGCACCCAGCCCAGGGCCAGGAAGCCGCCATGCGTAGCGCCGCTCGCGCAGGCGTGACCGAGCCCGCGCTCGACGCCCATCGCCGAGTCGACGGCGAGGCCTAGGCCTCCGACCGTGGCTGCGACGGCCGCCACGAGCGCCACCTGCCCGCCGATAGTGGACAGGCTTGCCGCGCGGTCACCGCCGAGACGATGGATCAGGAGGCTCATGGAGCACCGTGTCGAGGAAGATGGCGACCAGCCGTCCGTCGAGCGTGCGGTCTGCCTCGGACAGGACCCGCTCGCGAGCTTGACACTCGGTGAGCGCCGCGCGGTACGGACGGTCCGAGGTGAGAGCGTCGTACATGTCGGCGATGGCCACGATTCGCGAGCCCGCGGGAATTGCGTCGCCCGCGAGACCGTCAGGGTAGCCGCTGCCGTCGTGGCGCTCGTGATGGTGGCGGACGATGAGGGCGCCGTCGGCGAAGAACTCGAGCGGCGCCACGATCTGAGCGCCCGTGAGGGGATGCCGCCGCATGACGTTCCACTCCTCGTCGGTGAGCGGACCGGGCTTGCGCAGGATGCGCTCGGGCACCGCGATCTTGCCGAGGTCGTGGAGGAGCCCCGCGTGCGCGATGGTCGCCGCCTCTCGGCTCCCACAGCCCGCCGCGATTGCGAGGCGCCGCGCGAGGGCGGCGACCCGATCCGAGTGACCCCGCGTGTACTCGTCCTTGGCCTCGAGCGCGATGGCGAGACCGAGCAGGCTCTGGAGGATCGAGGTCTGCAGGCGACGGTGCGTCTTCTTCAGGTCGACCGCATAGGTCAGTGATTGCTGATAGGCGGCGCGAAGCTTGTCGTGAGCGCGGGCGATCTCTTCCTCCCGCGCCCGGGTGACCTCGTAGAGGTTGCGCAGGTCGCGCGCGTAGGCCAGCGCCTGCGACAGCGCTACGTCGGCCGCCACGATCGCGTCTCCGGCACGAGGGCCTCGACCAAGGCCAGCAAGGCCAGGGGCGAGAAGGGCTTGGTCAGGTACTCATCGGCCCCGGCTTCCCGGCCGCGGGCGCGGTCGGCCTCCTGGCTCGCCGCCGTCAGCATGACGATGGGCGTCCGCGAGAAGGCCGCGTCCCGGCGGAGCTGGCGGCAGACCTCGAGCCCGGTGAGTTTGGGCATCTGCACGTCGAGGAGAATGAGATCCGGCTTCTCCCGGCGTGCCACGAGCAGCGCCTCGGCGCCGTCGGAGGCTTCGACGATCCGGACATCGGCGTCTTCCAGTGTGAATCGAACCAGATCCAGGATCGGGGGCTCGTCGTCGACTATGAGGATGGTGGTCATGCCCATACGGAATAGCGAGGGACATGCCAGGAGGAAGCGCCTTGCAGAACAACGAGATACGAGGCGGACGGGACCTGCGCTGCCTCGGGAGCGAGGCGATCGGGCTGCCTAGCTGCCCAGCGGAGAGGGCAGGAACTTCGGGCTAGGACCGGGCGTGAGAAAGGACGAGCAGGCGCGTCAGCGCGCGGGCGAGGGCTTCCAGGGCACGATCAAAGTCGATCTCTTCCGTCAGCCCGTCAGGGCTTTTGCCCTGAAGCCGTATCTCGGCCCGGTGGCGGGCACGCTCCGCTCGCTCGCGATCGATCTCCTCCGGGCGCTCGGCGTTTTCGGCGAGGATCATGACGCGCTCGGCCGTCACCTCGGCGAAGCCGCCCGCGACGGCCAGGTGATGCTCGCTCTGGCCGGTGCGGTAGGTCACCTCTCCGGGCATGAGATTGGTCAGGAGCGCGGCGTGGCCGGGCAGCACGCCGAAGTAGCCCTCGACACCGGGGGCGACGACCTCGTCGGCCTCGACGCTGACGAGCATCCGCGTCGGCGTGGCCAGCTCGAAGAGCATCAGCGGGCTCCCGGCATCGTGGCTATCGGCTTTCCGACATCTTGCGGGCCTTCTCGCGCGCTTCCTCGATGGTGCCGACCATGTAGAAGGCCTGTTCGGGCATGTCGTCGCAGCGGCCGTCCAGCACTTCCTTGAAGCCCTCGATCGTGTCGGCCAGTTTCACGTAGCGGCCGGGCTGACCCGTGAAGCCCTCGGCCACGTGGAAGGGCTGGGAAAGGAACCGCTGGAGCTTGCGGGCGCGAGCCACGATCAGCTTGTCCTCGTCGGTGAGCTCTTCCATGCCGAGGATGGCGATGATGTCCTGGAGGTCCTTGTAGCGCTGCAGCACGGACTGCACACCGCGAGCCGTGGCGTAGTGGTCGTGGCCCAGGATGAGCGGATCGAGGATGCGCGAGGTCGAGGCGAGCGGATCCACCGCGGGGTAGATGCCGAGCTCGGTTAGCGCGCGCGAGAGCACGGTGGTCGCGTCGAGATGGGCGAAGGCCGTGGCCGGTGCGGGGTCGGTGATGTCGTCGGCAGGTACGTAGATGGCCTGCACGGACGTGATCGAGCCCTTCTTGGTCGACGTGATGCGCTCCTGCAGCGCGCCCATCTCCGTGCCCAGGGTGGGCTGGTAGCCGACGGCCGAGGGCATGCGCCCGAGGAGGGCGGATACCTCGGAGCCCGCCTGGGTGAAACGGAAGATGTTGTCGATGAAGAGGAGGACGTCCTGGCCTTCCTCGTCGCGGAAGTACTCGGCGGCGGTCACGCCAGTGAGCGCCACGCGCAGGCGCGAGCCGGGCGGCTCCGTCATCTGGCCGAAGATGAGCGCCGTCTTCTCGATGACGCCCGACTCTTTCATTTCAAAATACAGGTCGTTGCCTTCGCGGGTGCGCTCCCCCACCCCGGCGAAGACCGAGATGCCGCCGTGCTGCTTGGCAATATTGTTGATCAACTCCTGGATCAAAACGGTCTTGCCGACGCCGGCGCCGCCGAAGAGACCAGTCTTGCCGCCCTTGGTGTACGGCTCGAGCAGATCCACGACCTTGATGCCCGTCTCGAACATCTCGACCTTCGTCGACTGCTGCTCGAAGGACGGTGCGGGCCTATGGATGGGCAGCGTCTTGTTCGTCTTCAGCACGCCGGCCTTGTCCACGGCCTCGCCGGTGATGTTGATGATCCGGCCGAGCGTCTCCTTGCCCACGGGAATCGAGATGGGCTGGCCGGTGTCGTTGACGGCCATGCCGCGCGTCAGTCCGTCGGTGGCGGCCATGGCGACCGCGCGCACGCGCCCCTCGCCCAAGTGCTGCGACACCTCGAGCACGAGCTTGGTGGAGTAGGCGAAGATATCGGTGCTGCCCGCGCCGGGAACTTCCAGCGCGTTGTAGATGGCCGGGAGCTTTCCGGGCTCGAATTCGATGTCGACGACGGGACCGATCACCTGGACGATCTTGCCCTGGCTCATGTGCCCATTCCTTTCTGTGCTCGCCTCACCACGCTACGCTTCCACGGACTGACGGAGCGCTTCGGCGCCGCCGACGATGTCCAGGAGCTCCTTCGTGATGCGCTCCTGGCGCGCCTTGTTGAACTGGATGGTCAGCACATTGATCATCTCCCGCGCGTTCTTGGAGGCGGACTCCATGGCCGTCATGCGGGCGCCGTACTCCCCCGCCGCCGACTCCATGAGGGCGCGATACACCTGGATGGTCACGTGCCTCGGGAGGAGCGAGGCGAGAATGGCCTCGGGGCTCGGCTCGTAGATGTATTCCTCCTGCGCCCTCTCCTTGCCGTCGTGCTCCTCCCCCGCCTCCGAGGCGCCCAGGGGGAGGAGCTGCCGGTGCACGGGCCGCTGCACGGCCACCGAGCGGAACTCGTTGTAGAGGAGGTGGACCTCGTCCACCTCATCGGCGAGGAAATCGCGCATCAGGCCGTTGGCCAGCTCCTGGGCGTGCGAGTAGGCGAGCCGGTCGAAGATTCCCAGCATCTCCGACTTGATGGTGAACTGCCGCCGCCGGTAGAAGTCGCGCGCCTTCTTTCCGACCACCACCAGGCTCACCGAGACTTCGTCGGCCTCCCGCAGGAATCTGAGCGACTCGCGCAGGACGTTCGAGTTGAAGGCGCCGCAGAGGCCCTTGTCCGAGGTAATCACCACCAGGCGCTTTCTCGAGGTGGTATGCGCGGCGAGGAGCGGATGTGTCTCCTGCCCTGCTGTCCGGGCGACGAGACCGTCGACCAGCTCGCCGATCTTCGTCGCGTAGGGCCGCGCCTCGAGGATGCGGTCCTGCGCGCGGCGGAACTTCGCCGCGGCCACGAGCTTCATGGCCTTGGTGATCTTCTGCGTCGACTGGACGGATCGGATCCGCCGCTGGATGTCGCGAAGAGTGGCCATGGGTCCGCGGTCTCAGGCCGCCTTGATGCCTCGCGCGGTCCTGAACTCGGTCTTGGCCGCGACCACCGCCTTGGTGAGCGCCTCGCGCAACTCGTCCGTGAGCTCCTTCTTGTTCGCGATGTCGGCGAGGAGCTGCGCGTTCTTCCGCTCCAGGTATGGGTAGAGGAAATCCTCGAAGGGTCGCACCTGCTCCACAGGCAGGTCGTCGAGCATCCCCTGGCCGCCCGCGAAGATGATGGCGATCTGCTTCTCGACGGGCAGCGGCGTGTACTGGCCCTGCTTGAGCAGCTCGACCATGCGTTGGCCGCGCGCGAGCTGCTGCAGCGTGGCCTTATCGAGGTCGGAGCCGAACTGGGCGAAGGCGGCCAGCTCGCGATACTGGGCGAGGTCGAGGCGTAGCTTGCCCGCGATCTGGCGCATGGCCTTGATCTGCGCCGAGCCGCCCACGCGCGAGACGGATAGACCCACGTTCACGGCGGGCCGCACGCCCGAGTAGAAGAGATCAGACTCGAGATAGATCTGGCCGTCCGTGATCGAGATGACGTTGGTGGGAATGTACGCCGCCACGTCGCCCAGCTGCGTTTCGATGATGGGGAGCGCGGTGAGCGAGCCACCGCCGAGCTGATCGTTGAGCTTGGCCGCGCGCTCGAGCAGGCGCGAGTGGAGATAGAACACGTCGCCCGGATACGCCTCGCGGCCCGGCGGGCGGCGGAGGAGCAGCGAGAGCTGCCGATAGGCGGTGGCGTGCTTGGACAGATCGTCGTAGATGCAGAGGGCATGGCGACCCGAGTCGCGGAAGAACTCGGCCATGGCGCAGCCCGCGTACGGTGCCAGGTACTGCAGCGGCGCCGCCTCGGAGGCCGAGGCGATGACCACGGTCGTGTAGGCCATGGCGCCCGTGTCCTCGAGGATCTTCACCACCTGGGCCACGGTGGACCGCTTCTGGCCGATGGCCACGTAGAAGCAGAACATGTCCTGGCCCTTCTGGTTGATGATCGTGTCGACGCCGATGGCGGTCTTGCCCGTGCCGCGGTCGCCGATGATGAGCTCGCGCTGTCCGCGGCCGATGGGGATCATGGCGTCGATGGCCTTGAGCCCCGTCTGGAGCGGCTCTTTGACCGAGCGACGGTCGACCACGCCCGGCGCATAGCGCTCGAGCGGACGGAACTCCGTGGCGGCGATGGGCCCCTTGCCGTCCACCGGCTGGCCCAGCGCGTTGACCACGCGGCCGACGAGGGGCTCGCCCACGGGCACCTGCGCGATGCGCTTGGTCCGCGTGACGGTATCCCCTTCCTTGATCAGCGTGTCGGAGCCCAGGAGCACGGCGCCCACGTTGTCCTCTTCGAGGTTGAGGACGAGCCCGAAGACCTCGCCGGGAAACTGCAGGAGCTCGCCGGCCATGGCGCCCTGCAGGCCGTAGATGCGGGCAATACCGTCGCCCACTTCGATGACGCGGCCGGCCTCCTGGAGGTCGACCTCGGCCTCGTAGCCCTGGAGCTGCTTCTTGATGATCTCGCTGATCTCTTCCGCTTTGATCATGCCTAGCCTCTCACCAGCCGCTCGCGTATCCGTGCGAGCTGCCCGTCAAGACTGCCATCGAGGATGAGACTGCCGACCCGGGCGACGAAGCCGCCCAGCAGATTCTTGTCCACCTGCTCTTCGAGAATGATCTGCTTGCCGAGCGCGGTCTGGAGCCGGCGCGCCAGCTCGGCCTTTTCTCCGTCGGTGAGCGCCACGGGACTGTTGACCTGCGCACGGGCTCTTCCCAGGTCGGCGTCGATCAGATCGCGGTACTCCGACACGATGACCGCGAGGTGATCGAGGCGCCCGCGCTCTGCCACCAGGGCCACGAAGTCTCGTACGAGCTTTCCACTGCCTGCCTTCTCCGCGAGGGCGCGCGCGACCGCGCGGCGATCGGCCGGCTTGATCCACGGGCGCTCGAGAATGGCGAGGGCGCCACGATCGGCCTGGAGGGCGTCGAGGAGCGCCGACAGCTCACGGCCGGTCGCCTCCCCTACCCCGGCCTCCGTCGCCGCCATGTGCAGAGCCTTGGCGTAGCGACGAGCGGTCCCCTCCTGGGCGCGCATCGGAACCTAGTTCTTCTGACCCATGTGAGCAAGGGCGTCGTCGACGATGCGGCGATGGTCCGCGTCGTTGAGGCTCTTCTTGACCAGGCGCTCCGAGACGGCAATGGCGAGATCCGCCACCTCACGGCGGAGATCCTGGCGCGCGCGGCGAACATCCTGATCGAGCTCCTGCCGCGCGCTGGCCACGAGGCGGGCTGCCTCGGCCTTCGCCGCGTCCACGAGCCGGCGCTGCTCGTCCGCCGCTTCCTTGAGAGCCTCAGCGCGAATGCGCTGCGCCTCGGCATTGGCGGCCTGGATCTTCGCGGCGAACTCGTCGCGTTCCTTCTGGGCCTGCGCCCGCGCTTCCTGCGCCTCGTCGAGCGAGCGCTGGATCGCCTTGGTCCGCTCGTCCATCTTGGCCATCAGCGGCTTGTAGAGGAGCTTGGTCAGGAGGACGAGGAGGATCACGAAGTTGACGGCCTGGATGATCAGCGACTTGTCGAGGCTGATGAACCCGCCCTCTCCCCCCTCGGAGGCGAAGGCCAGCGCCGGAAGAAGGACGGTCAGAAAGCATGCGATGGCGAATACACGACGCATCGTGAGTTCTCCGGCTGCGAGACGTTGTGAAATTAGGGACAAACGCTAAACGTTTATCACGCCGAAGGGAAACCTGTCAAGCGGCTTCGCCCCCTGAAGACGCGATCACTCCCCCGCCCACCACCAGGTCCCCGTCGTAGAAGACGACGGACTGACCAGGCGCCGGTGCCCACTGGGGATTATCGAAGACCACCTCGACCCTCTGCCCTCGAGGGCTGATGGTTGCCGCGGCCGGCTCGTGGCGATGGCGGATCTGCGCCCGCACTCTGAGCGGCTCGGTCAGCTCGTCGATGCTGATCCAGTTCACCTGCTGGGCCAGGAGCGTGTCGATCTCAACCTCGCGCGAGCCGCCCACCACGACGGCATTCCGGGCCGGGTCGAGCTTCGTGACGTAGAGGGTCCGGCCCGTGCTGAGCCCGAGGCCGCGGCGCTGACCCACGGTGTATGCGGCCAGTCCCGCGTGCTCTCCGAGGACCTGGCCGTCGCCGTCTACGATCGGCCCAGGTCTGAAGGCCTCCGGGATGCGCTCGCGGAGGAAGCCGCGGTAGTTGTTGTCCGGAATGAAGCAGATCTCTTGGCTCTCGGGCTTCTCCGCCGTCACGAGCCCGAGAGAGCGCGCGCGGTCCCGCACCTCCGTCTTGGTCAGCGCGCCGACGGGAAACCGAGCCGCCGCGAGCTGGGCCTGGGTCAGCGGCCAGAGAAAATCCGACTGGTCCTTCTGAGCGTCGGCGCCACGCCACAGGAGAAATCGGCCCGTGGCCGCATCTTGCGTGATCCGCGCATAGTGCCCGGTGGCCACGGCGGCCGCGTCCCAGGCGCGCGCACGGGCCAGCAGCGAGCCGAACTTCAGGTCGCGGTTGCAGACCGTGCACGGCACCGGCGTGCGTCCTGCCGCATACTCGCGCGCGAAGTCCTCGATGACCGTGCGCTCGAACTCCTCCGCGCTGTTGAGGAGGTAGTACGGAATGCCGAGCCGCCTCGCGACCTGGCGCGCGTCGTCTACCGTGGCAGGAGAGCAGCAGCTCCCGAATCGCTTGGCGGCATCCCGTGATTCCTGCCAGGGCCAGACGCGCAGGGTGACGCCAACCACGTCGAAGCCCTGCTCGACGAGGAGCGCGGCGGCGACCGAAGAGTCGACGCCACCGGAGAGGCCCACCACGACGCGCTCGGCCATGCTTCGAGTCTACGCGATCTATGCCGGTCGGCCGACGATGAGCTCGGTCAGGCGCTCGAGGTCCTCGGCCGATGTGTAGACGATCTCGATACGGCCGGCGCGCTCGTTGCCGATGAGGCGAACGCGGGTCGCGAGCGCCTGGCGCAGCGAATCCTCGAGCGCCGTGAGATCAGCCGAGCGCCGGCCGAGGCGACGGGGCAGGGGACGCCGCTTCGTCTGCACGCTCTCCTCGGTCGTCCGCACGGACCACGAATGGGCGAGGATCTGCTCGCGGAGCTTCAGCTGATCGGCCGGGGAGGTGAGAGAAAGCAGCGCGCGGGCATGGCCCATGGTGAGGCGCCCTGCTCGCAGGTCAGCCTGGATGACGTCAGGAAGCTTCAGCAGCCGGAGGAAGTTGGCGATGCTGCTTCGGTCCTTGCCCACGCGCTCGCCCAGCTCCTCCTGCGTCCACGAGAATTCGGTGAGCAGGCGCTGATAGGCTTCCGCCTCCTCCATCGGGTTCAGGTCCTCGCGAAGCAGGTTCTCGACGAGGGCGAGCTCCAAGCTCTGCGCCTCCGTCGCCTCGCGCACGATCGCGGGTATGTGGGTCAGCCCGGCCATCTGCGCGGCACGCCAGCGCCGCTCTCCTACCACGATCTGGTACTGCTGACCGTGGAGCCTTACCACGACGGGCTGCAGCAGGCCGGTTCGCTTCAGCGAA
>Ga0075434_100003130_pt1 | contig 14742 bp, 8 predicted proteins | sample RhiMethybrSRZTD3_FD_75298 | JGI IMG/M metagenome (GOLD analysis project Ga0075434, IMG submission 75298) | Populus rhizosphere microbial communities from Tennessee, USA - Rhizosphere MetaG P. TD hybrid SRZTD3 | ecosystem: Host-associated > Plants > Roots > Rhizosphere > Soil | place: USA... | reverse complement strand
AACCAGCACAAGCCATCATGGTTGAACAGCCTGCACACGATGCTTGGGCAGTGGCCGTCTGGTCGTTGAATGCAGAGTCGAAGGCAAAGAAGATTATCGCCATGCCCTCGATGAGTTTGTGGAACGGTCCTGAACACTGGACGATATCATTTCCCATGGGATCAGAAACGATTCAACTTTTGCGAGAAGCAGGCAAGGTCTTGCTAACAAGTAGAGGTCCAAAGCCCTTGGCACAACTCACGTTGGAAAGACCAGTAGGCGTTGATGAGAAGATCGCAAAAATCGAAGCCGCTCACGACCGCGTAAGGGAAGAGTACCCACCTCGGAAATTCCAGGACGCAGTAGCATATCGTTACAAGGCCACCTATCTCGTAATATTGTTGCTGTTCCTGCAGGAAGTGTTCTTTGCTGTCTACAAGAGGTTTACGCAGAGCCACTATCTTCCTTTGCGAGGGCTCAGCGCAGTTGTCTGGGTCGTTCTGGGAATTTGGCTCGTGACGAGGGTGCCCTTGATTTGATGCCTAGTCTAATCAATTGGACCAGTTAACTGCGCCATTGCCTGCCTTCACCTTCTAGGGCATATCACCAGATGAACACTCAGAAAAGCATGCGTCATTTCCTCACCTGGAAGCTTTTCGTTCTCGTTCTCGTCTCTTTGGTCGTCCTTGAGCTTGGATCTAGAGGCGTTCTGCACTACGTGCTTGGTGTTGAGGACAACAATTATACTCATTACTATACGAATGACCGCAAACTGAGAATGATCACTTGGACGGAAGGCTTGTCTGCACACCCTTACTTCGGATACGAGTCGCCGGCCACAAGAGCATCAGAAACAATCCTCTCGGAAGCAAGTGGCGAGGACTTTGTTATTGGCATCCTAGGTGGATCGGTTGCTGGGAGTTTTGCTCATTATACGATTCGGAATCCAAGCCATTTCGAACTATTGAGAGAAGTGATACCGACGTTCGGTAAGAAAAGACTTCGAATCGTGAATCTCGCGAACGGTGGATACAAACAACCGCAGCAGTACTTCGTTGCCACGTATTTTATGGATAAGCTGGATTTTATCATCAACATCGATGGCTTCAACGATGCAAGCCCAGGTCATTTCCTGCCGGTGTATCCCTTAGACTTTCCGGCTCTCTCTGCCCAATTTTATGGACGAGCGAATCAAGGAGGCATGTATCCCACGATCGGGCGTTCGGCTCGTTGGATATACAAGAAGATGAACGACGCTCCATTATCCTGGAAATTTCCAGGTCTTTCGCGAAGCGGCCTCTATTTTATAACCTGGTACTACATGCATGATCTCCTCTATCGCGTCGTGAAAGTCAGCGAATCTGCCTACTATGCAAAGGAGTTTGAAGTTCACCAGTCAGAGGCCTTACGAAAAACGCCACCGCAAGAGTTTATGCGGAGGCTAATCGAAATCTGGAAAAAGTACACGATCTTACAGGACGACGTGGTGCGAAAACGAACAGGCAAACCGGTCGTGTTTTTCTTGCAGCCAAATCAGTATTTGAAAGGTTCAAAGCCGCTCTCTGAAGAAGAGAAACGGATAGCCATTGATCCCCATCGCGTCGAAGACACCAACGAAATGATGATGTCGCTCAGAAGGGCAGTGCAGGATCTGCGCCATGACGGCGTCCCGATCTTTGATCTTACGGGTATTTTTTCGGACATCACTGAGACGGTTTACAAAGATGACTGCTGTCATCTGAACGATCTGGGTAATCAGATCATGGCGGATGCAGTCGTATCAAAAATAAAGTTGAGTCAATCTCTTCCACAGTCATCGAAGCACTAGTGCGCTTTGCCAACCGATATACATTGCGCTAGCTTCCTTCTTCCTCACCGGGAATATTCTTAAGGCCATTCTGCGGTAGTGTCTTAGCCCATGGGATATGTCTTTGAACGTTTGCGTCTCAGCATGGATGACTGGTCGAACAGGCTGAAGACCTTGGAGTCCGGCACGGTTTATCAGACGCCTGCCTGGCTCGCCTTTCTGAGCGCGTCTCAACAAGGGGAACCTGTGATTGCCGCTTTAAAGGATGGGCGCTCAGCGATCGGTCACTTTACCGGAATGATTGTCCGAAAGGCCGGATTCCGAATACTTGGAAGCCCCTTCCCAGGATGGACAACTGATTATATGGGCATGGCTGTTTCTCCGACTACCGACCGGCGTGCAGCAGTATGCGCTCTCATCAATTTTGCTTTTCAGAAATTGCGATGCTCTCATCTTGAAGTGATGGACCGAAATGTCGTGCTGGGTGATCTCGACGGCCTCGACGTGCAGCACCGGATGTATAAGGGTTTCGAAATTAATCTGAACAGAGATGAGAACGAACTTTTCGCAAACATGACAAGTGCCTGCCGACGATGCGTGCGAAAAGCTGAAAGAGAGGGCGTCGTTGTCGAAGAAGCGCACGATCTGAACTTTGTCGACGACTACTATGCACAACTTCAGGATGTCTTCGCAAAACAACGGCGCTTACCTACCTATGGCATTGAGCGTGTACGGCAACTCATTCACCATGTGCATCCCACTGGGCATCTTCTCCTGCTTCGCGCTCGAGATCGACAGGGCCGATGTCTTGCTACTGGAATATTCCCCCACATGAACGGCGTCATGTATTTCTGGGGAGGGGCAAGCTGGAGAGCCTACCAAGGTATGCGTCCGAATGAGGCTGTTCAATGGGAAGCCATGAAAATCGGAAAAAGGAAGGGTCTGCATGCCTATGATATGGGAGGTGGCGGAGACTATAAGAGAAAATATGGCGGATTCGAAATAGAGGTTCCGTGGTTCAGGAAGTCTAAATATCTTTGGTTCCGATATATGCGCGAGCTAGCCGAGCGAAGCCATAAGCTTCAGCAACAATGCTTTGGGAGGCTCCATACAGCATTTCGAACAAATTCTTAGTTAAAACTCGCTGTCCTCTCTACGGGGACATCTTTCCCACCTTTCCGAACGCTCCTTGAACGAAATTTGCGTCTATCCTGTCTTGGATAGGGAGAACGCCTCAGTCCATTCTGTCTTACATCATTCCAAAGACAGACATTCCGGACTAATGGTCTGCGAGGTATGACATGACAACCCGAGAGCAGTTGATTCGCGCCAGACTCGGGATTCTTGCGATGGCCGCGGAGTTCAAGCACATTGCCAAGGCCTGTAAGCTGGCCGGCGTCAGCCGATCTCAGTTTTACGCCATGAAAAAGGCCTATGAGCTCTACGGAAAGGAGGGGTTGGCGCCGCGGGTTCGTCGGAAACCCGTGATGCCCAATCGAACGCCGGCTTCTTTAGAGGAGCGGATTCTCTCCTATACACGGAAAAACCCTCTGGTCAGTTACATCCGACTTGCTATAGAGATGAAGGCCGACGAAGGGACTGTAACGCCAGCCATGGTAAGGTATGTCTGGCGGCGACACGGTTTGTCTACACGATCCGCTCGTGTTGAATGGACCAGAGGCATCAATGCTGCCTCTCAAAAGACAGTGGATAATCGATATGAATCACGATCTGTTGAACAATCGATTCCCTGATGTGACAACCGGCAACAATGGCCAAAGGACGGTGCTCTCGTGGAGGCACCACACGCACTTTTCTATTTTTCACTATATTTGCGGCCTTTCGCCAGCTATCCTTCTGACCGATGGCTTTTAACCATCGATGATGTTGTGGCTCGTAGACTTGCCCGTGAGGTTTATCCAAGCTCAAACATGCACACCATGCTAAGACGTTGCCTACACGTGGCGTTCACAGGGCTCATGTTGACTTCCGTTGCTGCCTGTTCTTCCTCTTCAAATGAGGAGGCTGCAAGGGCTCAGCGCGAACGGGCTCGAACCCTCATCGAACAACAACAGTTTAAAGAGGCGCTTGCTGCACAGGAAGAAGTTGTAAAATTGAGTCCCAGAGATGACGAGGCTTATTATCAGCTGGCTCTCCTTCACCTCCGTTTGGGAAGACCGGAGGATATCAATTTGGCTCATCAAGCATTACTAAAAGTCGTCAGCCTCAAGGGATCGAGGGTTGACGCCCGTCTTCAACTTGCACAGCTCTATTTGCTTTCAGGACAGATTGCCGACGCCGGGCGGCAGGCGGATGCGATTTTGGAAGTCGAGCCGACAAACTCAAATGGGCATCTTGTCAAAGGCGTGAGCCTCCTCAGCGATGACAGGTTTCAGAATGGCACTGCAGAGTTACGTAAAGCGATCGAATTGGATCCGATAAACCGTGCCGCCTATTTAGAGTTGTCCCGTGCGTATGCCCAGCAACGGAATTTTTCCGAGGCGGAAGCCGTGTTGCGCGACAGTCTGGCGAGAGAACCGCAGAACGTTGACACACGGGTCGCATTAGGGGATGTCTTGGCCGCGGCAGGGAAAGAATCCGAGGCGCTACAGGAGTATCGACGAGGACTCGAAGCAGGAAAAAGCAATGGATTGTTCTATGTGCGGTTGGCGGCGCTCCATCAGAAAGCCCACCGAATACAGGAGGCGGAGAACTATTATCGACAATGGATCTCAGCTCAACCGAACAGTGCTGAAGCCCTTGTCGCTTTGGGCCAGTTCTATGAGAAGACGGGCCGGTTGAAAGAGGCGGAGACAACGTATCAACGTGCACGTGAGGTCGATCCACGTTCTCAGGTTGCCCGTGAAGCTCTCATCAATTTATACCTAGCCACCAAACGGTTGAAGGAGGCTGGCTCGGAAATTGAGGCCTTTTTAAAGCCGGATGGAACAGACATTATAGGGCGCTTGCTCCACGCGCGTCTGATTTTGGAGGAAGAGGATAATCAGAAGGCCTTGTCGCTGTTGCAAGAATTGACGCGTCAAGCGCCTAAATTCGCTGCTGCCCACCAATATCTCGGCATTGCACACGCCAGGAATCACGACTTGACCCAAGCGATTATTTCACTGAAGGAGGCTCGTGCTCTCGCTCCCAATTCGGGCGATATCCGTGCCAGCCTGTCACAAGTGTACTTGGCTCAAGGCTCATTGAGTCTGGCAGTGAGCGAGGGGGAGGCGGCGATTGAGCTGGATCCTGAAAATGTTGCTGTTTTGAAAGTACTTGCAGATGCGCAACTTCGGGCGGGTAACTTAAAGCGGGCTGAGGAACTTGTGAAGAAAACGCTTTCTCTGCAGCCTCACGATGCGGTACTTCATCAGCGTCTCGGCGTTATCCTTCGAGCCCAGCGTCGCCCTGAGGAAGCATTGGCACATTTAGAAGAGGCGCTCAAAATGGAGCCAACCTCACTGGAGAGCCTCGAGCAGATAACGGCCATTTTGATATCTCAGAAGCGAATGGCGCAGGCGCAGGAACGTGTGGTGCGGCAAATTGCTCTCTATCCCAAGAGTGCAAATCTTCAGAATCTTTTGGGACGCGTGTTGATGGAAGCTCAGAACTGGCCGCAGTCAGAAGCGGCGTTTAAGAAAGCAATAACATTGGATAAGGAACTGCTTTCAACCTATGTCAATCTCGGCGAGCTCTATGCCAGACAGGGGAAAATCGAACAGGCGGTGGACGAATTGGAAGGAGTGTTGAAGAAAAGTCCCCGCCAGCCGTCAGTACTGATGCTCTTAGGCATGTTGCATGAGCAACAAAAGGATTTTTCTCTGGCGATGGCACGGTATGAAGAAGCTCTTCAGGTAAACGCAAATTTTGCTCCCGCTGCTAATAATCTCGCATGGCTATTGTTGGAGCACGCTGGAGACAAAGAACGCGCCTTGTCTTATGCCGAGAGGGCATGGAAGCTCTCTCCATCAGATCCCAACTTCGCGGACACGCTAGGGTGGATCTATTTCAAAAAACAGATGTATCCCAAAGCGGTTGGCTTATTGAAAGAGGCCGTCAATCAGTTGCCAGAACATCCAACCATTCTCTATCATTACGGCATGGCCCAATATTGGAATGACAACAATGACGAAGCAAAGAAATCGCTAACGAAATTCCTAAAGATGAGTCCGAACAGCCCGGATGCCGCCGAGGTGAGAAAAGTTCTCGCCGCATTGTAAGAAGAGGGTGCCCGGCTGTCAGCAGCGATCTTCCTCTTAGCCCGCCTTGTAGTCATTGAGCTGTTCGAAGCAATTGTGTATATATTTAAATTAATTCAATGAGTTAGCTTCCACCTCTTCTAAAGCCTACCTCTGACCCTCTAAAACGATCGCTCACACATGATGGTCAGGCAACCCTTCTACTGCGAGTTTCGTGGCGCCACCAGGGAGCCTTTTGTGGGGCCCCTGACCCCTCTAAAGGTGGGTTGTGCTTTGGCCGGGTTTGACCGATTGTAATGCAATCCCCAATGCATGTTTATCAACAGTTACGGCCATTTTAGATGGATCAAAGAATGCTCCCATTCCATACGCCCGACATCGGGGAGGAAGAGATAGCAGAAGTCCTCGATGTTCTGCGGTCTGGTTGGTTGACGACCGGACCAAAGGCAAGGGATTTCGAACGGGAATTTGCCGCCGTCGTGGGGGCTAAACACGCCGTCGCGGTGAACTCGTGCACGGCTGCACTCCATCTCGCTCTTGAAGCTGCAGGGATACGTGAAGGAGACGAAGTTCTCGTTCCGACCATGACTTTTGCGGCAACTGCAGAGGTCGTGGCGTACTTTAAGGCCAAACCAGTGCTCATTGATTGCGTTAGCGACACGATGAACCTGGATACAAACCGTATCGAGCAAGCCATTACCGATAAGACAAAGGCAATCATTCCCGTTCATTTTGCCGGGCATCCTTGCAATATGGACCCAATCCTTTCAATTGCACAAGCCTACAATTTGCGGGTCATAGAAGATGCCGCGCACGCGCTTCCAGCTCGATATAACGGGAAAACGGTCGGAAGCATTGGCGAGAGCACGTGTTTTTCCTTCTATGCAACGAAAAACATTACCACCGGTGAAGGCGGCATGTTGACCACCGACAACCCGGAGTATGCCGCTCGGGCCCGGATGATGAGTCTGCATGGCTTGAGCCGCGATGCGTGGAACCGCTATTCGGCAGAAGGATCCTGGTACTACGAAATTCTCTTTCCAGGGTTCAAATACAATTTGACCGATATTGCCGCGGCCCTGGGGCTTGCCCAGTTGAAAAAGTGTGACCGCTTCTGGAAGACGCGGGAACGATATGCCGCCCTCTATCATGAGGGATTTCGTGATATGCCCGAAATTGTTTGCCCGCAAGCCTCGCCGAACGTCCAACATGCGTGGCATCTTTACGTAATTCAGTTGGAGTTGGATCGCTTGCGCATCACTCGCAATGAGTTCATACGTCGACTTCAGCAAGCTGGTATCGGGTGCAGTGTCCATTTCATTCCTCTTCACCTTCATCCTTACTATCGTGACACGTGTGGTTATCGGCCGGATGACCTTCCTGTGGCGAGCAAATTGTTTCAGCGGGTACTTTCATTACCGTTGTACTCCAAGATGGCGGAAGCGGACGTCGCACAGGTGATCGAGATTGTGAAAAACCTTGTGTGGGAGAACCGAAGATGATGAAGCGGGCATTTGATGTCGGCGTGGCTTGCCTTGGATTACTGATCACATCGCCTCTCCTGGTATTCATCTCAATCCTGATCAAGCTCGATTCACCTGGACCTGTGATCTTTAGGCAAGTGCGTGTGGGCAGGGGCCTGAGTCCGTTCAAAATGTACAAATTTCGAACCATGCTTCACAAATCTTCTACGCAAGGTTCGCTGCTGACGATTGGACACGACGCCCGCGTGACGAAAGCCGGACGATTGTTGCGCAAGCTCAAGCTGGACGAACTCCCTCAGCTGGTGAACGTGTTAATCGGCGATATGAGTCTCGTGGGGCCAAGGCCAGAAGTACCGCGATATGTGGAGCCCTTGCGCTCAGAATTTGCGGATGTTCTCGTGGTTCGGCCGGGACTGACCGATTTGGCGTCGGTGAAGTACATCAACGAGTCGGCCGTCCTTTCATGTTTTTCGAACCCGGAGGAGGCCTATCAAACGAAGATTCTTCCGGAAAAGCTCCGGCTGGCAAAACTCTACGTTCGGAATATGTCCTTCCGACTGGATTTTGCCATTCTCGTCCAAACACTGCTCCGCATGGTGAACTCGTCGTATGTCGCGTGTGAAATGCCGGAACTTGAACGTGCACCGAAGGCTCCATCGGCCTTTCCGTGGGCTCAGATGTCCTCGGTCGTCGTCAAGTGGCGACGGCCGATGATCGTATTGCTTGATGTGGCCCTTATCGGTGCCGCCAATTACCTGGCCTTTATTTTGAGATTCGATGGGAAACTATCGTCGCAGGAAATCGAACAGCTCCAAGAAACGATCCTTCCACTGATTGGGATTCGGGCAGTCGCATTCAGTATTTTTGGTCTGCACGCTGGGCTTTGGCGGTATACCAGTATTTGGGATCTCCAGAACATCGTGAGCGGAGTCCTAACAAGCACGTTGCTATTCTATGGCTGGGTCAACTGGGGAATGGAGATCGGGAATTACCCGCGCTCTATTTTTATTATCGACAGTCTGTTGTTGATCGGCTTTCTTACTGGAGTGCGATTACCTTCTCGGATCTTCCGTGAACAAATGATCTACCGAAAGAGAAAAAAGGTGCTGGTCGTGGGCGCCGGCGATACGGGCGAACGTGTCGTCCGGGAGATGAAGACTCGCTCTGAATACCATTGCCAGCCTATCGGATTTGTGGATGACCAAGTTTCTCTCGTGAATAAGCGTATTCATGGTGTGCGGGTGTTGGGGACCTTGGGCGACCTTCCCAGACTCGTAGAGGAGCATAGGCCGGAGGAAGTCGTGGTCGCAGTCCCCAAAGCGACGCCGGCTTTCTTGAGAGACATTATCAGCCAATTGGAACCGTACGAGGTTTCTATAAAGACCCTGCCAGGAGTAAAGGATTTGCTGGCGGATCAAAGCACGCTAAGTCAGATTCGGAACATCTCTATTCCTGATCTGCTCCCACGCGCACCCGTGAATCTCGCCATTGATGCCACAAGAGCAATGGTCCGCGGTAAATGCGTCTTGATTACGGGAGCGGGGGGGTCGATCGGTTCTGAGCTAGCTCGTCAAATCAGTTCGTTGGAGCCTCGTGCACTATTACTGTACGAGCGGCATGAAAATAGTTTGTACAACATTCACAAGGAACTGGAAGACAAAGGGTTGCGTTTCTCACTTATTCCCATCATTGGCGATGTTACGGACGTGCTCCGGCTCTCGATGGTGATGGAGGAGCATCGTCCACAGATCCTGTTCCACGCCGCGGCGCATAAACACGTGCCGCTTGTGGAACAGAATCCCGCCGAGGCATTAAAGAACAACTGTATCGGCACCCGTATTACTGCTGAGACGGCGAATAAATATGGGGTGGAACAGTTTGTCCAAATTTCCACCGACAAGGCGGTCAATCCTTCAAGCGTGATGGGCGCGACCAAGCGGGTGGCAGAGCTTATTGTGCAAGATATCGCAAGAAATAGCCGCACCCGTTTCCTCACCGTACGCTTTGGCAATGTGCTGGGCAGCAGTGGAAGCGTTCTTTTACGATTCCAAGAGCAGATCCAGGCTGGGGGTCCTGTGACCGTCACTCATCCTGAAATTCAAAGATACTTCATGTTGATTCCTGAAGCTGTTCAGCTGGTCCTACAAGCCGCGACTATAGGAGAACAGGGTGGACTTTACATTCTGGACATGGGGGAGCAGATAAAGGTTTTAGACCTGGCGAGAAACCTGATCAGATTGTCGGGGTTCGTTGCTGGAAAGGACATTCCTATACGATTTGTCGGACTCCGCCCAGGGGAAAAACTTCAAGAAGAGCTCGTCGGGCAAGGAGAGATTGCCGTACCCTCGTCTCTCGAAAAAATCTTGCAGATTCGCTCGACATCCCTGCCGGGATTCGAATGGTTCAAGAAACAGTTGATTGGCTTGGAAGCGGCCGCTTATCTTGAAAGGCCTGCTGGGGTCATTGACCGGCTTAAGGACATTATTCCTTCCTTTAACCCAATGGCGCATTCAGAGAATGTGATGTTGTCCATCGGAGCAGACGCAATGGATGAGCGAGTAGTCCGTTAGTTCAGTATTCCGATCCGTAAGTATAATAGGCCTGAGGTTAAGGTCATGGTAATGTCCTTGTGGACAAGTCGCATCCAGCGTTAATGCTACACCTTCGGAGGAAATGAATGAATCCCATCTTGCCGGCAGCCCGAACCGAACAGTCAGGTGCAGCCATCATGCATGAGTACCTTGGCATCGCACAGCGTAGCAAATGGCTGATTTTGGGCTGCGTCGCGGTCTCAGTGGCGCTGGCATGGAGTTACTGTCTTATCGCGACCAAGTATTACCGGTCGGATGCCTTGCTCGTTGTCGAAGAACCGAAGACACTCGAGGGAGTGGTTCAAAAGGCAGTGGAAGACAAATTTGAGCAGCGGCTGTTTTTGGTGCAGCGCCAGATTATGAGCTTGAATTTCTTAAGTTCGATCGCAAAGGAGTTCGATCTCTATCCTGAGACACGAGAGGAAGGGGATGAAAACGCCCCTGTGCTTATGTTGGCGGGAGCGACTCAAGTCGAGCGGGTCAAGGTGGATCCCTCGATGGGCCTTCAGGGCGTCGAGGCCTTTACGGTGTCTTTCATGCATCCGGATCCGGTAACCGCAATGAAAGTGACGAAACGACTCGCAGAGAAATTCATTGAAGACAACAACAGGGAACGTGAAAAGGATGTCGAGGGTACGGTGGAGTTCCTCGATGATGAGTTGAGGGGGTTGAAGCTCGAATTAGAGAAGAAAGAGGAGCAAATCAGCCAGTTCAAGACTGTACACATTGGTGAGCTTCCGCAGCAAACGGATGCAAACCTTCGTGCATTGGACCGTTTGGATATCGAAATTGCTACGGTCAATGAGAATGTTCAGCGACAAACTGACAAATTGGCGCTGCTTGATAACGCGATGCATGAATACCGACTGTATGGTCGACAAATTCCTTCGCTGAAGACGACTTCCATCGAGGCTGACCCGCTTTTCCGTCGGCACAAAGAGCTCAGAGAAAAGTTGATCAAGCTCAAGGCCGAATTCTATGACGAGTATCCCGAAGTACTGGTGACAAAAGAAGAATTGCGCCAGGTTGAAGCCGAATTGATTGAATTGGGGGGGCCTGATGCGATCAGGCCAGATAAATCAGTCCACGATCCCTATGTCCAGGATCTGACAAAACTTCAGGTCGAGGCCAAAAACGAGCTGAATGTATTGAAACATCGGCAGCAAATGCTCTACGCCGAAAAGAAATCTCATGAACGACGTATCGAAAGATTCCCTGGGGTGGAACAGGAACTGCTGACATTGGAGCGTGACTACGCGAACATGAAGGGCAATTACGCCATGCTGCTGGACAAGCGGTTGCATGCGCGTGTGACAGAGAATTTGGAAAAACAGCAAAAGAGTGGGAAATACCGCATCCTGGACGCCCCCGGGGTGTCGCGTAGCCCTGTTAAACCGAATAAACCCAGGGTCTTAGTGTTGGGCTTGTTGTTCGGATGCGTGCTCGGCGTAGGAGTGTCGGTGTTGCGGGAGCGGCTAACCCCTCAGTTCCGCCGGGCAGAGGATGTCGAAGTTGTGATCGGGCCACAGCTGCTGGCAGCGATACCGGATTTTTCATTTCTCTGGAATCCAACCAAGGCACGCCGGAGTTTGCCCGCATACCTAGGGAGACGACTGGGGAGTAATGACGATGCGATGGAGAATATCGATCGCTCAGGTGATGATAGGGCCATAACAAGTCGCCTTCAGAATTATTCGACTACCACATATGGCACTGACCGAAGGTTTGTCGCCAAGCTATTCCCCCGTTCTATGGCTGCAGAGCAGTACCGTGTTGCCGCGGCACGCTTACAACTCAGCAGCGGGGGCGCTGCGGTGGCGGTTGTCACGAGCGCGATTAAGGGCGAGGGAAAAACGACGACCGCGATGAATCTCGGTTACACGCTTGCACGCGATTTCGGTAAGCGGGTCCTTGTGGTCGACTGTGATTTCGTCTATCCCGAATTGAAGTGCTTTCTTGAGAGGCCGACACAATATGGCTTGATTGATTATCTGCGGGGGGATTGCAAACTCGAAGATGCGACGGCCTCTTTTGCAGAAATACCCTGTTGGATCATGCCGGCAGGAGTGTTCGAGACCGATCCAACTGAGCTGTTAAAGAAGACCGATCGTCTTGAATGGATCTTTTCGCAGATGCGTGAGAAATTCGATTATGTTCTTTTGAATGCTCCACCCATTCTTCCTGTTGCCACCATGAATGTCTTGGAAAAGCATGTGGACTTATTACTGCTTGTCGTCAAAGCCAACCAAACGTCGCAACAAGTTGTGACACGCGCATTAGGTTCACTCAGGGGATCAAAGCCGATTCAGGTAATTCTCAATGCAGTGGCGAGCCAGTCGCTGCCATATTATATGAACGACTACGCGCTTGTAGAGAGCCGGGAGCGGGTGTGAGTTGAATAAATTCTCTCGGCCTGTGTCAATCGTCAGTGCGAGAAGCTCGATGTAACCTGCCCAAGAATATCACGCTGATGCATGCGAGAAGACTTGTTCATACCCTCAGCTTGCCGTTGCCAATCAGCGTGACGGCGCGCAACAGCCTCGTGCTGTTCTTGCTCCTCACTACGATTGCCGTCTTCTGGCAGCCTCTGTCTGCACTCTATAACGTGACCCAAGAGCAATTGCACTATTCACATCTCCTGCTCGTTCCTTTTGTGACCCTGTATGTCTTTTACCTCAATCGAAAGGTGATTCTCACTTCTGGAGAATGGAGCCCATTGTCCGGTTTATTTATGGTCGGGCTGGGGGCCTTTGGCTACTGGGAGGCAGGACGAGCGACCAGCGGAGTCGATTATGTATCTCTCACCACTCTGGCTTTGGTGGTAGTCATTTGGGGGATTTTTCTCCTCTGTTACGGCCCTGGTACCTGTCGTAAATTTTCCTTTGGTCTCTTATTTCTGCTGTGCATGGCTCCGTTTCCCGCCGGGCTGCTGCATGCCATTATTGTGTTTCTTCAGCATAGCGCGGCCGAGATTACGGGCATCGGCTTTTCACTACTCGGTGTTCCCGTGATTCGTAATGACATAGTGTTTGGATTGCCAAACATCACCATTCGGGTGGATGAAGGCTGCAGCGCGATTCGTTCGGCTCTCTCATTGGTCATTACCAGCATTGTGGCCGGGCATTTTTTTCTTCGATCCACATGGGCAAGGGTAAGTATTGTTGCCGCTATCGTGCCACTGGCGATCATTAACAATGGCGTTCGCATCGTCGGACTCTCGCTTCTTGCCAATTACGTGGATAAGAGCTTTCTTCTCGACGGCCGTTTGCACGACCTCGTGGGGCACGTTGTGTTCGTTTTATCGATCACTATTCTTATTGTTCTCATTTCATTACTGCGACGTCTTGAGCAAGGGGCCTGGCTGTATTCGCCAGTGCGTTCCGAGGTTAGACCAAACGTTGTGACTGCCAATGAGCCGCTTTGAGTTACCTGTCCCTTTCCTCCAAGTTGTTTCAGACGCTTTCTGATGCGCTGATTTGCTACCGAGCGAGTGCGACCTGGCGGTAGGTCTCTCATGAGTCTTTCAACATCGGCTTCTCTTGGGGCGCTTCTCGTGGCGGCTGCTACGGCGGCGATGGCTTGCCTGTTGTTGATCAGAAAACGGTCCCATGGTCTCCATCGAACTCTCGGAGGCCTATTGGGAACCACGGCCCTCGTGAATCTTGCAAATGGCATCGGCTTACTCGACGAGACACATGTCCTGTTCTGGCGGCAAATCGCCATGGTTGGAGAACTCGCTCAACCGTCGTCCTTGCTGTACGTCGGGCTGGCATTTTTGAACCCAGATGAACAGCGGGGCAATTCATCCATGCTCTGGCCCGCTCGGATTGTAGGCTGCGTGGGCGTCTTCCTGATCATCCTGACCATGACCGGTCATGTCTTTCAATTGAAGGAGTTGGAAGATGGCCAGACGGCGATTGGATTGGTCGCATGGGGCGGGCGTGTCTCCTACATCTTTGTGGTGATCGGGATGGCCTTGGGTTTGGCTCAATTGGAGTTGGTCTTATCGGCAAGTCGAGAGCCTGCGCGTTACCAACTGAAATTCATCCTGATTGGGTTAGGCGTCCTCGCGAGTTATCACATCTATCAGGCCAGCCAGATACTGCTCTTTCCTCAGTGGCAGGCGAAATATGTTTTAGTAGGCGCGCTTGTCACGGCGATGGCAGTCGCGCTCCTTTCATTGGGCTTGGGACGGACCAGGCTTCGTGACGTTGTTGTCAACGCGTACATCTCTCAACAAGCCTTGCTTGGTTCGATTGCCTTTATCGTCACCGGTTTGTACCTGCTGGCGATTGGTGTAGCAGGAGAGTGGCTTCGTCGGACAGGTCAACCGTTGTGGATCGACCTCAGTATCGTTCTGGCGTTTGGGGCTCTGATCGGACTCGTCACCCTGGTCTTTTCAAAGAAAGCCGGATCGCAAATCCGTCGGTTAATTGCTCGCAATTTTTATCGATCGAAATACGATTACAGGGCAAGATGGCTTGAGGTCACGAGGACCTTTCAGCAGGCGACAACCAAAGATGGAATTATTGAATGTTTGTTCGACCTGTTGACCAAGATTTTCCCCACCACGACCATTTCGATCTGGTTGTACCGCGAGGCCGATCGCCGGTTTCTCCAGGTCCGACCAATTTCGATTGAGAGGAGGGAATCGCCAACGCTGGAACTTGCGCATCCAA
>Ga0075434_100003128_pt1 | contig 14744 bp, 8 predicted proteins | sample RhiMethybrSRZTD3_FD_75298 | JGI IMG/M metagenome (GOLD analysis project Ga0075434, IMG submission 75298) | Populus rhizosphere microbial communities from Tennessee, USA - Rhizosphere MetaG P. TD hybrid SRZTD3 | ecosystem: Host-associated > Plants > Roots > Rhizosphere > Soil | place: USA... | reverse complement strand
AGCCGCGCGCCGCCCTTAACGATGTCGTTCGATCAGCTGAGGCTACCGCGACTGGCAGATGAAGTTATCGGCCACATCGGTACTCCCCGCGCCTGTGTATTGAGCGACCTGCGGGTACGGGCAGAGCGGCCGTGTGCGATCGACCCTGCCGTTCGTCCATCGGGACGCGACCATCCGGTCCGGCGCCTTGCGGTGCTCCACCCACTGTTCCATCGCGCTGAGCGGATCGAATGTGTTCGGGCCGTCGCCGCCCCACGAATGGTACATCCCCGGAACCATGAAGAGCCGGTACGAGTCTTCCAGCCTGCCATGGCCGGCGTAGGCATCACGCACGCGCGTGTAGTAGTTGATGCTGTCGCGCGGCGAAACGGATTCATCGCCCCAGCCGTGGTATTGAAGCAGTTTCCCGCCGTGCTGGAAGAACTCCCGTAACTCGGGACTGACCGCGGCCACGACACCACCGTCCAGGCGATCGGCCTTGGCCATGTCGCGATCGAAGTCAAACGTCTTGTAGTCCCAGGCGGGATCGCGGAACAGGGCAAATTGCAGGTAATCGCCGGGCGCCCGGCTGCGACTGGTCCGCATGTGGCCGACGCCCTGGCTCCAGCCGGGTTCCTCCCCGCGCTCGAGGCCAGGGTAGATGACCTCCTTGGTGCGGGGATTCACGGTCGGACTGTAAAAGGTCCGGACGATCTCGACTTGCGCTGATGTCAAACAGCCTGTCTCATTCCCGCCTTTACACTCGATGCTCGCTGGATCGAAGTCGCATCGCCGCGGATCTTCGAGAATACGGTCCTTCACTCCGTCGAGCGCGTCGCAGGCTTGGAGGACGGCTTCGTGAAGCATGGTCAGTTTTTCGGGTGGAACCAGACCGGCGGGTTTTTTATCCAGGGCGATCCGCTTATTCAGGTGGGACGCCTGCAAGTGGTCGAAGTTGCTGACGGGATTTCCCACGATGACGCCGTCGTAGTCGGATGGAAAGCGCTGCGCTTCCATCAAGGCCTGCCTGCCACCTTGCGATGACCCGCTCCAGTAAGACAATGCGGGCGGCTGCGAGTAGAACGCCGCGACGATGAGCTTGGCTTTCATCGTGGTTTCATGGACCGCGCGATAGCCGAAATCGATCAACTTCTGCGGATGATCGAGTACGAATGCCATGGTCTGAACGGCCCCGCGCCGATAGCCGGTATCCGTGCAGACGGTCGCGTACCCGCGTGAAAGCGGTGAGCTCATATTCTGGTAATCGATGTAGCCGGCGAAACCGCCGTTGCCCACACCCATAAGCTTCCGATTCCAGTTCGCCAGGGGAAGCCACAGCTCAAATCCGATTTCTGAATCGGCGACGGGCCGGATTACACCCTGCACGCGACAGAACGCTGGAAGTTCCGCAAGTGCCACCACGGGCTGGCCGCCGCGCAGCCCGGCGGAATAGGACCCGCCGAAATACGGCTCTGGCAGACGGAAGGCTCCCGCAGCCACCCGGTCCGCCGATGCGATTGTCGTGTCCGGCAACTTCAGGGCCCGCAGGCTCTCGCACGAGTCCGCCGCTATCGAAGGGGAACTTGTCGCCGCCGTTGGCAACAGAGCCAGGCGAGCGGCGGCAAGCACACCCAAAACCATGAGGATTGTCTTAGATCGGTGCTTCATAGGCGCGTCTTCGGCTCCTTGAACGAAAGTTCGAGCGACGACTTCCTTCATTGAGACTTCGAAGCGGGCTCGGTGATCTCCAGGACCTGGTCCGCGGCAACGTCTGTCAGCACCTGCGTAATCCCGCTTGGCCAGCGCACTTCGATGCGTCGGACTTTCGCAGCGTCCGCCAGCCCGAAGTGCACGCGAGGGTCGCTGGCTGATTGATAGCTCGAAGAAGTCGAGCAGATGCCGGACTGGGTGCGATTGCGATCGTCAACAACCGTCACAACAGCTCCGATACCCTGGCGGTTGGATCGTGTTCCCCGCAGCTTCACCGACAGCCAGTGATTGGCATTGCCTCCGTCGTTGCGCAGAAGCGCGGGCGCGCCATCGAGATTGGCCACGACGATATCAATGTCGCCGTCGTTATCAAGGTCGGCGAAGGCGGCGCCGCGTCCGGCAGCCGGGCGCGCGAACGCCGGACCGAGCGTTGCCGATACATCAGTGAATGAAGATCCCAGGTTACGCAACATCAGCGGCGGCTGCAGATAGTCGAAGCCCTGGCGCGAGCGTGAGACCGTATCGAGCACGTGACTCTGCGCGACGAAGAGATCACGCCGACCATCGTTATCGAAATCCACGAACCCCGTTCCCCAGCCCGCGTGCTGAAGCGTGGCGCGCCCGATACCGGCTGCGTGCGACACGTACTCGAACCGGCCGTCGCCAGTTGCGCGATAGAGCGCGTACCGCTCGAGGCTCAGCGTCGTGACAAAGACGTCCGGCCAGCCATCGTTGTCATAGTCCTGTACGTCGATCCCCATTCCGGCAAAGCTGCGCCCGTCATCGTCGTACGCGACGCCGGCCGCCAATCCAACTTCACGGAACGTGGACCAGCCTGTATTTTTAAACAGGAATTGCTGCATCGAGTCGTTCGCGACGAAAAGATCGATGAAGCCGTCACGATCGTAGTCGTGAATGGCGACTCCGAGCGCCTTTCCAGGGTGGCCGGCGATTCCCGTCGCGTCCGACACGTCGCTGAACGTGCCGTTGCCGTTGTTGCGCAGGAGCACACTGGAAACCGGCGAGAACTGTCTCGGGTGGCAATAGGCTCGCGTTGCGCCATCCGCGGCCATGCACACGATGTTCGATTCCCACGTCCATGCGAGATACCGCGCAACGAACAGATCGAGGCGGCCGTCGTGGTCGTAGTCCACAAAAGCGGCGCTCGACGACCAGCCGGGCACTGCAGCGCCTGCCGCGGCGGTGACATCCGTGAAGGTGCCATTCCCTTCATTGCGAAACAGCGTGTTCCCTCCAAGCCCGGAGACGTGAAGGTCGATATCGCCATCATTGTCATAGTCGGCCGCTGCGACCCCGAAGTCGTAGCGCCTGCCCGCGACCCTGGCGCGTTCGGTTATATCCTCGAACTTCCAGCCGCCAAGATTCCTGTACAGCCGATTCCAGTAGCGAGCGTTGCCCTTGTCTGGCGGCCGATTCGAGGACGTACGCTCGTCGATCGCGGCGCCATTCGTGAAGAACAGGTCGAGGCGGCCATCACCGTCGGCGTCGAAGACTGCCACCCCTCCGCCCATTGTTTCAGGCAGGAATTTGACGCTCGTTTTCGATGCCGCATGGCGGAAGGCGATGCCGGATGCCTGGCTGACGTCGATGAATTGGACTGGCGAACTGAATGAACGGCCGTCGAGGATCGCGACGAGACTCAGCAGAGCTGCGACTGTCGGGACGCGCACGCTATCGACGCTCCTTCGGAGCGCGAGCCGCCGCCGCCTGAAAAGACTTCAGCATTCGGTCGGCTTCCTCGATTCGACCCAGTCTCCGGTAGGCCAGTGAAAGCTGATACTGCGGCTCGGGATAGTCGGGATTGAGTTTGATGGCCTGCTCGAACCAGCGAAGGCTCAAGTCGCTTCGTCCCGCTTGAAAAAGCGCTTTCCCTCCGAGAAAAAAGTTGCGGGGTTCGTCGGGATTGCGTTGCGCCGCTTCGGCTGCAAGATCGAACGCCCGTTGAAAGTTCCCGAGCTTGATCAGCAGGTCAGCGAAGTTGGCGTAGACGACATCGTAGTCGGGATGGTCCTTGTACACGAGCGAGATGGCCTTGAGGTAATGCTGCTGTGCCTGCGCCACATCGCCGAGCGCCTCGGATGCCAGTCCGAGGTTGTCCCAGGCCCTGTAGTCCCGCGGATCTATCGTCGTCGCACGACGGAACATCTCGGCCGCTTCAGCGTGTCGACTCTGCTGGTAGTAGATGCGGCCGAGGCTGTACGGAATCTCCGCGTCCTCCGGCGCACGCGCCGAGGCGCGTTTGAGCGTGTCCTCGGCTTCGGCATCACGCGCGAGAAAATACAGCGCCTTCGCTTTGACCTTGAGCGCCGGCACGTAATCCGCGCTGTCGCTTCGAATACGATCGAGTGAGTCGATCGCGTCCGCCGGACGCTGGGCGAGCAATTGCGCCTGCCCGAGTGCGAGGAGGAGCGGAGTGCTCGCACCGCATGCGGTAACGGCCTGAGCAAAGTGTGCAGCGGCCTGATCGTAGCGCCGCTCGTCGTAGGCTGTCCGTGCGAGCCTTTGCGTCTGCTGGCAGTCCTGACCGAGCGTCAGGACCGCCAGCACGACGGAGAACATTCCGCGCTCAGAACGTCGCGCGCAACGCGACCTGCAGCCGGCGCGCGCCGATGCCAATACCGAAGAGCCTGCCGAAGTTCGGGCTCGAAATGTCGGTGTTCAGACCTCCGACTCCGGATCGATTCAGCGCGTTGACCAGATCGAGGCGGAATTCGAAGCTGCGCCGCTCGGTGACGCCGAAGCGCTTCATCAGCCCGAGATCCTCCGACAAAAACATCGGACCGCGTGCATCCAGGACCACCGGCGCCGTGCCGATCCGCGTCGGGATGCCCTGGGCAGTCAGCGGCTGCGTCGCAAACGCGGCCGGGTTGAGATACGGCGTCCCGTGCACGACGTCGAGGTGTGACCCGTCGAAAATAATCGGGTCCACACCGCTCACGACATCCGGACGGATAGGAAAGCCAACTCCGTTCATCCGGCTGTCGAAGACGCTGATCGTCCCGCCGCTGCGGTAGTTGTGGATGCCCGTCAGCGTCCAGCCGCCGACGACCTGTCCGAGCACACCCTTCACATCAACCGCCTTGCCTGGCCCGATTGGCAGCTCGTAGATCCACGTCAGCTTGAGGAAGTGCGGGAAGTGCCGGCCTCCGGTCGCGAGTCCCCATTCCTCGCCGGACCCATCCTGCTTGAGGTAATTGTCTTCGGTCTTGGACAGCGTGTAGGCAGCGACCACCGCAAGGCTCTTGCTGAAGTGACGCTCGAGCGTCGTCTGCAGCGAGTTGTAGCGCGTCTTGCCCCGGAAGCTGTTCTGATACTGGATGCTCGTGAACTGCGGATACGGTCGCAGCGCCTGCTGAACGGTGCCGGTGAAACCGGAATACGGCAGCGGAATGCCGAGCTGCGGCTGACTCGACAGGTTGCTGAACAGCAGGTCGCCGTACTGCGAGAGCGCGGCGAAGGGGATGCGATTGATCTCGTTGCCGGTCCCGAGATCGAGGGGCATGAACGGCAGCCGCGTCCCGTACGCGCCGATGTACGCGACCGTCGCCGAGAAACTGGCCGGCAGCTGACGGCGCAGCGTCACGTTGTAGTTGTTATACCGTTCGCGTCTCGCCTCATCTCCCCTGAGAACCGTCCCGACCCCCTGGTTGTTCAATTGCGTGGGGTCGTAGTTGGGAAACACGCCAGCGAAGGACGGATACGGTTCGCTCAAGTACATGACCGGATCCTGGGAGTTCGGCGTCGGCCGCGTGGCGCGGGTGATTGAGATGCTCGCGTTATAGCCGGCCGAGTTCAGCGTGACGAAGTTTTCGCCGTCGCTGTAAGCCAGCGCGGGCCGGTTGCTCGAGCTGTAACCGCCGCTGATCGCCATCTTTGTCGACGGCGCGTACGCAACGCCCAGCCGCGGCTGGACCTGACCGTAGTACGTGTCGATGAACGTCTTTCTGTCCTCCTTCTCGGCAAAGCGCAGGGCGCCCGGCCGATTGCCCGCGGCGGCGTTGGGCAGCGTGAGATCGAGGTTGGTGACGTAGCCGTTCTTCTCGTACAAGCCTGGCAGAATCTGCCAGCGTACGCCCAGGTTGAACGTGAGCTTCGGCGTCACTTTGTAGTCGTCCTGCACGTACAAGTCGTAATTGGCCTGGTAGTAGGAGTTGTTGACCAGCTGGACCGGCCGGCTCGACGTCTGAACGGCGCCCAGCAGGAAGCTCGCGAAGGAATGCCCGCTCTGCGAGTCGAACCCAGGGAGGGTCGTCTGTGCGGGGTTGAAGTTGTAGGTTGCCGTCCCGTCCGCGCTGTCGCTTCGAAGGAAATACAGACGCCCCTCGAAGCCCGTCTTGATGCTGTGCTTGCCCCTGACGATCGTCAGATCGTCCTGGACGATCGTGCTGCCCTCGTCGGTCGAGTTGCGGTTGAGCGATCCGTAATTGCCCAGATTTCCGAGAATCGCAGATCCGCCGAACGCAAAGCGCGGGAACGTCGTATCCGGCTGATTCGTCAGCCCGATCTTCGACGGCCATCCGTAATTGAAATACACGCTGCGATTCGCGTTGCCGAAGATGTTGTACCCGAATGCGAAGTGGTGCAGGAGGTGGTCGTTGATCACCCAGTTTTCCGTCGCTCGAACCAGCCAGCTCGGCGTGCTCTGGAGCTGATACAGGTTCGTCGGCTTGCCGGGCGGCACGCCGTAGCGTCCCCCGCCCGAGTTGTTCCGCTTCCGCCATTCACGGTTGATGTAGAACGATGCCCTGTGGGCGCTGCTGATCACCTGATCGTATTTCAACGCGAAGGTGTTCTGGTCGAACACCGGGCAGCAGGTCGCGAGCACCGGCTGGTTGTTGAACAGGCGATCGAGCTGCGGAATGTCCCACAGGTCCTGCTCGATCGTGTTCCTGGCCACCGTATCCCACTGCGCGCGTGGAATCTGGTTGTTGAGGAACGGATCACGAACCACGCTGCCGCCCACGACCCGGGTCGTCCGCGGATCGTAAATCTGACCAAAACGAACGGGGCGTCCGAGCGCGTCGGTGCCGACGACGGTGCCCGATCGCGCATCACCCGTGTATGCCGGATCCAACAAGCGCGAGAAGTCGCCGTTCTGGAACTCGCGGGTGGGCAGCGTCCGGAATGACGTGGACGTCTGCTCGCGTGCGCGCGTCTTTTCGAACGTGGTGAAAAAGAAGCTGCGGTTGCGTCCGTCGAACAGCCCCGGCAGGGTGATCGGCCCGCCGACTGCCACGGCGCCATTCTGCTGAGTGCGCACGGGCGCGGGCAGGTTGAGCGCCTTGGAGACGAACGGCTTGGCGTCCCATTTTCCGTCCATCAGGTACGTCGCACCCGACCCGTGGAACTCGTTCGTCCCCGACTTGACGACGAAGTTGGCGACCGCCGTCTGCGCGCCGCCGTACTCCGCGCCGAGCGTACCGGTCTGGAACTTGAATTCCGCGACCGCTTCGGTCGGCGGCGACATCTCGTTGTTGCTGCCGCCCTGCAGGTTGCGGCCGAGCGGCATGCCTTCGATGAGAATCTCATGCGAGTAGTTGCGGCCGCCGTTGATGGCGCCCTCGAATGTTCCACCCGTGGTACCGGGCAAGCTCGAAAAGATGAACTGCTGAATCTGCCGCTGCCCGTCGCCCACCGCGATCGGCCACGTCTGGAACTCCTTGTTCGAGACGTATTGCCCGATCTCGGCGGTGCTGGTTTCAATCACCGGCGCGGTGACCGTCAACGCCTCGGCGACCGACTCGACTTCGAGCTTGAAGTCGAGCGTCAGCGTCTGGGCCGCGCGAAGCGTCACCTGCTCGGCCTGGGCCGGCCGGAACCCCCGCGCCTCGACGCGGACGCGGTACAGGCCGTTCAGCAAGTAGGGAATGACGTAAATACCGGCGTCGGTCGTGGTCGCCTTCGACTCGACGTTGGTCTCCACATTGGTCGCGACCACCGTTGCGCCGACGAGCACGCCGCCGTTGGCGTCCGTAACCGTGCCGTTGAACTGTGACCGTGACACTTGCGCGTGCGCGATGCCGCCGCATAACAGCCATGCGACGACCACGAACCTCTGGGCTCCTATCGTCATGGTGCCTCCCCCCGTGGACGTGCAGCTAACCGCTAGCGGCCCGATTTGTCAACAAGGAATCAGCTTCTCAACTCCCAGCCGGAAGCTCATCCGCCTCCCTGCCGAATCACGTGAACTGCGTTCGGCGCCAGCCCCTCGAACCGCTCGATCGCACCATCGGGCCACCGGACCTTCACGGGCGGCACGTGTGTTCTTCGTCCGAGCCCGAAGCGGACGCGCATGTCACTGTGTGAAAGATAGCTGCCCCCGCTTCGCACTTCGGCGACCTGGGGCGAACCTTCGTCCAGCAGCCATGCCCGAGCGCCGATCGCGTCGCGATTGGGTGGCTCGCCTTCGAGCTTCAAGGTGATCCAGTTGTTCGCGGCGTCTGTGTCGTTGCGGAGCAGCGTCGGGCGATCGTTCATGTTGACGACGACGACGTCCGTGTCGCCGTCGTTGTCGATATCGCCGAACGCGGCGCCGCGGCTCGATTTCTCGAGCAGGAGTCCGCCGCCGATCTCGGTGGTGGCATCTCTGAAGCGGCCGTTTCCTTCATTGATGAACACCTGCTTGCGCTGCAGGTAATTCATCCCGCGGCCTGAGCGATCGATTTCGGGATAGACGTGGCCATTCGCCACGAAGAGATCGAGGAGACCATCGTTGTCGAAGTCCACGAAGCCGGTGCCCCAGCCGAGATATGACAGCGTTCGCGGCACTACGCCGGCCTGGCGGCTGACGTCGGTAAAAAACCCTGCGGCGCTGTTCTGATAGAGAGTGTTGTAGTCCTGCGAGAAATTCGTGACGAAGACGTCGAGCCGCCCGTCGCCATCGTAATCTGCCGCGTCGGCTCCCATGCTCGCCTGTGGCTTTCCGTCGCCATTCAACGCCAGGCCGGACCGGAGGCCGATCTCCGAAAAGGTGCCGTCGTGATTGTTTCGAAACAGAAGGTTCGGCACCGAATCATTCGCCACGAAGATATCCGGCCACCCGTCATCGTCTAAATCGGAAAAGAGGACGCCGAAGCCGTAATAACCCGGATCGACAAGTCCTGACGACCGGGTGACGTCCGTGAACGTCCCGTCTCCGTTGTTGCGATACAAAGCGTCCGGCTCGCCGGCGAGACCTTGAGGACCGCACATGACGTCGAGCCCCATGTACTTGCAGTTGGGCGCGGCGCCGCGCTTCGGAATCGTCTCGTCGAACTTCACGTAGTTGGCGACATACAGATCGAGATCTCCATCGCGATCGTAATCACCAAACGCACAGTTCGTGCTCCAGCGCGAATCGCCCACTCCGGCTCGCGCGGTGACGTCGGCAAACGTTCCATCGCCCCGGTTGCGAAGGAGCACGTTGGGACCGAATGCGGTGACGTAGACATCCTGAAAGCCATCGCCGTCGTAATCGGCCACGCAGGCGCCCATGCCCCAGCCTCGTGCGCGGATATCGCTCGACGACGTGACGTCAGCGAAGTGTCCCTTCCCGTCGTTGCGGAACAGGGCAAGCATCGGGTCTCCGCCGCGCTTCATGTTCGACAGCGTCGAACCGTTGACGATGAGCAGATCCATGTCGCCATCGTTGTCGTAATCAAAAAATGCCGCGCCGTTGCCGTTGACCTCGACGATGTAGTCCTTCGACGCACCGCCGCAGATATTGAGCAACGTAAGGCCGGCTTTCTCGGCGGCATCGACCAGCCGAACGACAACACGCGGTGGTTGCTGCAATGCGGCAAGAGACGCCAGGAGGAAGACGGGACCGAATGCTGTCATCGCGCGCACGGGTAGCTCCCTCGACTACTTTCCCCAGGTCGACGTCAGAAAGATCAGTCCATCGCCAATCGTCGTGCGCCAGTGGATGAACTCGTGCTCGCCGCCAGGGACTTCGACGTACTTGACTGCGTAGCCTTTCTCCAGGAGCACATCGCGAAGGCGGATGTTCGCATCTTTGAACGTGCCGCCCGCCGCCCTCGTCTCGTCACCACCGACCGAGATAACTAGTATCAGGCATGGGGAAAAAAGAAAGGGCCTCGGCGTCGGCCGTGGCCCTCTCTTGACATCGATTGTCTATTCGACTCAAGGCTACTGTCCCCAGGTTCCACCAGATCGCGCAGTGCGCAGCGGCGTCTGTGCCGAGCGGGCTGCGCTGCGTGCCCCAGTAGATCGCGTTGATCACCGCGCGCGGCGAACGCCGCGAAGCGAGCCACGGAACCAAGACGCAAGCGAGCGCAGCGAAGCGAGCCACCGGAACGGAGCGAGCGCGAAGCTGCGAGCGAGTGACGGTGTAGGGGGTCCGGGGGCGAAAGCCCCCGGATCAATATGGTTGCGGGGGCAGGATTTGAACCTGCGACCTTTGGGTTATGAGCCCAACGAGCTACCGGACTGCTCCACCCCGCGTCTGGAAAAACTGATCGTATCACGTCGACACGAGCACGATCAACGTCGCCACGACTGATTCGACGCCTGCCGCCTCAGCCTTTCCAGTAAGATCCGCTCGACTACACATGCATCCCGAGCCCGCGGCGCCGGACACTCAGGAAACCGTTCACGTCAGCCTCGCGCGCTTTACCTTGTACTTTCTGCGGCTCGGCGCGACCGGGTTCGGCGGACCCATTGCGCTCGCCGGCTACATGCAGCAGACGCTCGTCGAAGAGCGGCGGTGGATTTCGCGGCAGGATTACGTGGACGGCCTCGCGCTCGCGCAGCTCGCGCCCGGGCCGCTCGCCGCGCAGCTCGCGATGTATCTCGGCTTCGTGCGCGGCGGCGTGCTGGGCGCCACGCTGGTCGCCATCGCGTTCGTCCTCCCTTCTTTCCTCATGGTCTGGGCCATCTCGGTCGCGTACGTCGCGTATGGCGGATTGCCGTGGATGCAGGCCGTGTTCTACGGGGTCGGCGCGGCGGTCATCGGCATCATCGCGAGATCCGCGTACAAGTTGACGCGCCTGACGTTGAAGCGCAGCGCGCTGCTGTGGACCATCTTCGCCGTCGTCGCGGTCGCGACCGCGTGGGCAGGACGAGAGATCCTCTGGTTGTTTCTCGTCGCCGGCCTCGTGCCGCTGGCCGTGAGACGGCGAAATGCGATTGCCATGCTCGGTCTCCTCCCCGCTGCGGCTGCGCAGACTGATGCCGCGGCGGCCGGTTCGCTCGCGGGTCTGCTCTGGTTTTTCAGCAAGGCGGGGGCGTTCGTATTCGGCAGCGGCCTCGCGATCGTTCCCTTCCTGTACGGCGGCGTTGTCCAGGACCACCACTGGCTCAACGATCGGCAGTTCCTCGATGCCGTCGCCGTCGCGATGATTACGCCGGGACCTGTCGTCATCACCGTGGCGTTCATCGGGTATCTCGTCGCGGGCGCGCCGGGGATGATCGCGGCCGCCGTCGGCGTTTTCCTTCCCGTCTATCTGTTCGTCGTGATTCCCGCGCCCTATTTCCGGCGCTACGGCGGAAACGAAACGATCAAGGCGTTCGTCGAAGGCGTCACCGCCGCGGCATCCGGGGCGATCGCAGGAGCGGTGCTCGTGCTCGCGCGCGGAGCCTTCGTCGACGTGTGGACGACGATGATTGGCGTCGCCGCGCTGCTGATTCTGATGCGCTGGCGGATTTCGGAGCTGTGGTTGATTGGCGCGAGCGCGCTTGCCGGTCTGCTGCTGCGCGGCTAGTGTCTCGAGTCAGAAATCCTGTGTCGCACCGAGGGCGGCGATGCGCCCGGCCGGCAAGGCGCGAGGCGCGAGAATATCGGGAATATTTGAGCGCCGAGCAACGCAGCCAGACGGGATGCAGCGCCGGCCGAATGCAACAGGATTTCTGACTCGGGACACTAACCGCTGGGCGGCGTCTTCGCGTACGCTGTAGTGATGAAGATCACTGAACAGTTGCTCGAAGAACTGGATCGCGAGGCCCCGCGCACGCGGCGCGTGCTCCAGCACGTTCCAACCGGTCGCGACGACTGGAAGCCACATCCGAAGTCGATGCCGCTTGCCAGGCTCGCGGGCCTCGTCGCCTCGATGCCGTCGTGGGTGTCGCTCATCGTGAAGCAGGACGAGCTGGACCTGACACCGCCCGGAGGCGGCCAGTGGAAGCAGCCCTCGATCGCCGAGCTGGTACAAATCCACGACAAGGCGATCGCTGACGGCCGAGCGGCCCTGCAGGGCACCACCGACGATTTCCTGGTGACGACGAAGTGGCGGCTGCGCGCCGGCGGTAACGTCGTCATGGAGCAGCCGCGCCACATCGTCCTGCGCGACACGATCAATCACCTGGCGCACCACCGCGGCCAGCTGACCGTGTATCTGCGGATGAACGACGCAACGGTTCCTGCTGTATACGGCCCATCCGCCGACGATCAGCAGTTCGCCTAACCATCAGGGGTCAGACCCTGGTCTGACCCCTACGGCTTGAAGCCGACGCTTTCCCACAGCTTCGCCGTCGGGTACATGACGCCGTTGGCGACGACGTACTTGATGCTGCGGATGTTGTGAATGTCGTCGAGCGGATTCGCGTCGAGCACGATCAGGTCGGCGCGCTTGTTGACCTCGATCGTGCCGACGTCCTTCGCCACCCCCATCACCTGCGCGGGGACGAGCGTCGCGGCCTGAATCGCTTCCATCGGGGTAAGGCCCGCCTGCACGTACAGCTCGATCTCTCGGTGCAGGCTGTGGCCCGGCACGGCCTGGTCCGTCCCCGCGACGAGGCGGATTCCGGCTTTGTGCAGGACGCCGACGAGCGCGACCATCTTCTCGAATACGCGCCGCCCGAGCGGCGCGAGATTCGGAGGCAAGCCGCCGCTCGTCAGCGGCTGCGCGAGCTCCGGCGCGACCTTCAGCACGCCCGGCTCGAACGTCGAAACCGCTTGATCGGCGGCGTGATAGTTCATCTCCATAAGCGCGAGCGTCGGATCGACAACGGTCTCGTGCTGCTTCAGGATCTGGATCTTCTGCTGCGCGTCGGCCGTGGAAAAATCAATGGAGACAGCGGCCTCGAAGCGCTCCTCGCGTGTCGCGCCAGCCTTGGCCGGCGGCGCCAGCGCAACGAGGGGGTACTGAATGTGGTTCACCTGATCCATGCCCGCGTCGATCGCCTCGAATAGTGTGATCCCGCCAGGAATGTGCCCCGTGACGGTCATTCCCGCGGCATGCGCAGCGTCGCACACCGCTTTCAGCTCGGGAAGCTTCACCGAGCTGTAGATCTTCATCTGCTGGAAGCCTGCGTTCTTGTATTCGCGCACCCACCGAACGGCGTCTTCCGGCGAATCAACGCGCTCGACGCCGATGGCGAGCGGCCCGCTGCCGTCGACAATGCCGGCAAGCAGCAGCTGCGGCCCGAGCCCGCGGCCACCCCGCAGCGCATCGCGCACGGCGGAAATGAACTCCAGCTCGTTGCCCACATCGCGAGCGGTCGTCACTCCGGCGGCCAGGTAGATCGGCCCCCACTCGACTTGCTCGAAATGGGCATGCATGTCCCAGAGGCCCGGCATCACCGTCTTGCCGCGCGCATCGAAGACCGTGGCGCCCGCGGGAACGTTGACGCTGGCGCGTGCACCGGCCGCGACGATGCGTCCACCGTCAATCAGCACCGCCGAATCCCGCACCGCCGCCTTGCCGGTGCCGTCGATCATCGTCGCGCCGACGATCGCGAGCGGACCTTTCTGCGACGCTCGCAGGCTTTGCGACAACTCCGCCAGGACCGCCATCCCGTCCTGCCCCGCTTCGGCCACGAACTTGGGCAGCAGCGCGTCGTATCCTTCAGCAGTCGCTTCGAAGTGGTCGAACTCCGCGTCGATCGTGACGGCGGCAACGAGCCGCTGCTGCGGGTCGAGCCACAACACTTCGCGTCCCCAGATCACGCCCGCAACGCTGTATCGCGTCAACGTGACCGTCGCACCTCCGACGTTCACTGATTCCGATCCTCGCCGCACGATTCGAACCGTGCTGCCCTGTGGCAGGACCGCCAGCTCGGCGGGCGATCGGTGATCGAGCCAGTAACGCAGCATGAGCATCTGCTGCGCGACCGGCGAGTATCCGTTGATCGCGAAGAACTGCTTCGGCGCCGCGACATCGCGGCTCTGCTCCATCTGCCGGATCGTTGCCGTCGCGCCGCGGACCTCCATCTCCACGTCGATGCTCGACAGCCGAGAACCTTTGCCCTTGCTCTCGAACGATCTGGGCGTCAGATCCGCAGCCGCACGGAATGAGGTCTCGAGAGGGACCGCTGTGCCGCGATCGGTGAAGAGGAATTTGTCGGTGAGTGCGACTGAATCGCTCGTTCGCTCGATTCGATACGTCTCCTCGCCGATGGCCTGTTCGAATTTATAGAGGCGGTACTTGCCCGTTTCGGCGGCCGGCTGCGGCGGGGTCTGCCCCAAGGCAGCGCCCGCGAGAAGCCAGCTGATGGCGAATAGTCTCAGGCAGCGGGAGGGCATCGATGCGTTCATGCCTTCATATTAATGGCGGCCGGACGCGGGTATCCGCGTTGCAGCAACGGACTCCGCCGAGTCGACTGCGGCCCCGCAGGAGTAATTCAGATGCGCAATGTCGCTAAAATTGGAATCGTCATCGCCGGGCTTGCCGCCGGGCTGGCGGCGCCCGCAGCAGCAGATCCGCTCTCCGTCACCTATCGCATCGATGTCCTCCAACAGTGCCAGTACACGGACATCGCCGGCCAAGTGTGCCGCGCGTTCGCGGCGTCCTTTCCGCTCACGGTGAGCTTTGATGGTGCCGTGATGTCCGGCTACGACACGCCGCTGGATCACGTGCGCGTGTACGGCCGCCCAACGGTGTCGGACCCTCCACTGCCGAGGCGCACCGATTTTCCGCCGATGACGACTGTGAGCCCCAGCGCGGGTGAACGGGCCCAGTTCGATGCGTTGGCGGGCGGCTGGATCCACGAAGGCGCGATTACGATTCGTGGGTACGGATCGCGCGATGGCAGCGACTTTCATCGCGACTTGGACTTGACCGCGAGCGAGACGTCGGCCCTGGCGCCAGGGCCGCTCG
>Ga0075434_100003127_pt1 | contig 14750 bp, 14 predicted proteins | sample RhiMethybrSRZTD3_FD_75298 | JGI IMG/M metagenome (GOLD analysis project Ga0075434, IMG submission 75298) | Populus rhizosphere microbial communities from Tennessee, USA - Rhizosphere MetaG P. TD hybrid SRZTD3 | ecosystem: Host-associated > Plants > Roots > Rhizosphere > Soil | place: USA... | reverse complement strand
GTTAGGAATTCAAGGCCCGATGGAACCTGGCGGGCGAACCTGGCGGGCGAACCTGGCGGGCACCGCGCGTGCACCCTATCGCGGGCGCGCTCGACTATTAGCATCCTCTACCGCAAGCACGCTCTATCGCGAGCACTCTCTATCGGGAGCACTCTCTATCGCGAGCACTCGATGGCGACGAACTCTTCGGTCTTGGTAACGCCGACGGGTATTGCTCCCGTGATTTCCTCGCGCTCGACCTTGCGGAAGGAAGCGGCCTGTGTGAATTCGCGCGAGCGGCAATAAGCGGTCGCGACCGCAGTTCCGCAGCGTGCTCCGGTCGCCAGGCAACGGTCGACGCCATAGCCGTCCGGATCGTTGGCAATGATGAAGATCCGATTCTCAGCCTGCGCCGAAACATTCCCGCACAGAACGGCTGCAAAGGTGAGAGCGGCGGCAATGAAGCGCATGGATCTCTCGCTGCTGGAGGGCACGCCGTGCGGGTGCTGACTCGAAGATTGCGGCAAAGCGGTAAACGACGCGTTAACTGTTTAAGACAGCTCCGAAGCGTTCACAGGTTTGTCATCTGCATTGAGTTAGCGGGCTCGGCGGAGTCTGCCTAGCGCAGAAAAGACACACCAACGAACTGATTGAAGACTCCCAACAAGCACAGGTGTTCCGCGGCCATTGCAAGTATTCGCAGCGATCGAGGTTCAGGCTTTGCGACGTATTTTCTTACCGACCTGCGTGCGCAATGATCCGCAGTGTGTCCGCGCGACAGCGCAGGATGCGAATCAGCGTGGGTGAGCCCCGCAGGGGAAGGCATCTCATGAGGATTTCCACGCCCCGCGCAGGCAGCCCGCAACCCCTTGACGTGGCAGTCTTCGTTGCCCATTGTCCCGGCCATGAACGGCCTTAACCAGATCTGCGGCATTTGCCGGGAGATTATTCGCTAGCGATACCTCGCTGGCTGCGGCCGTCTTTATTCTCCTGTTCGAGATTGAGTGACGCCCCGGCCAGCGGGGAAGGCGTCTGCAGGCGGCGTATCGCCGGCAGGACCCCCAACGCACCGCTCGAGGCGTGAGACAATAACCGATTGGGACAGCGACCGATGGAGCTTCGCCTTTACGATACGCTCACGCGCGAGAAGCGGCTGTTTGAGCCGCTCGATCCCAATCGCGTGCGCATGTATGTGTGTGGGCCCACGGTCTACGACTTCGCCCATATCGGCAATGCGCGGCCGGCGATTGTGTTCGATGTGCTGTTCCGCCTGCTGCGGCATCTTTACGGTGCCGAGCACGTCACCTACGTGCGCAACATCACCGACGTCGACGACAAGATCAACGCACGGGCCGCGCAGGAATACCCAAGCCTGCCGCTCAACGAGGCGATCCGCCTTGTGACCGAAAAGACCGAGCGGCAATATCACGAGGATGTCGATGCGCTCGGCTGCCTTCGCCCGACCATCGAGCCGCGCGCGACCGAGCACATCGCCGAGATGAAGGCGCTGATCGAGCGCCTGGTGGCGGCCGGCCACGCCTATGTGGCGGAAGATCATGTGCTGTTTAGCGTGCCGTCGATGCCGGACTACGGCAAGCTTGCCAAGCGCTCGCTCGAGGAAATGAAGGCGGGCGCGCGGGTCGAGGTCGCGCCGTATAAGCGCGATCCAATGGACTTCGTGCTGTGGAAGCCCTCGAAGGAGGGCGAGCCGGGGTGGCCGTCACCGTCCGGCATTTCGACAGCCGGGCGCCCAGGCTGGCACATCGAGTGCTCAGCGATGTCGTGGAAGCACCTGGGCGAGACCTTCGACATCCATGGCGGCGGCATCGATCTCGTGTTTCCGCATCACGAGAACGAGATCGCGCAGTCACGCTGCGGGTTCCATGCGCCGGTGATGGCGAATTACTGGATGCACAACGGCTTCCTGCAGGTCGAAGGCGAGAAGATGTCGAAGAGCCTCGGCAACTTCTTCACCATCCGCGAGCTGTTGGCGGACTGGCCTGGCGAAGTGCTGCGCTTTAACATGTTGCGAACGCAATATCGGCAGCCAATCGACTGGACGGTGCGCGGGCTCGAAGAAAGTTTCGACACGCTAGTGTCGCTCACGGACTTTCCGGAATTCGCGACCGGCCATGATGAAGCGTTTGCGCCGGCGGTGCTGGAGGCTCTCTGCGACGATCTCAATACGCCACAGGCCATTGCCGAGCTGCATGCGCTGCATCGGCGAGGCGAGCACGCGGCTCTCGCTTCGACGCTGCGGGCGCTCGGCATTCGTGAGCAACCGAAGAGCCGCCGTGCCGTCGACGAGAGCAAGGTGGTGTCGCTCCTTGATGCCCGCAACGCCGCGCGCAAGGCGAGAAATTTCAAGGAGGCGGATCGCATTCGCGATGAGCTCAAGGCGATGGGCGTGGAGCTCGAAGACAAGAAGGACGGCACCACGCTGTGGAAGGTGAAGCGATGACCGTGAGGCAAACTCCGTCACCCTCTCCCCTTGCGGGAGAGGGTGGACGCGAGCGAAGCGAGCGGCCGGGTGAGGGGGCCTTCAACAAGCACCCCTCACCCGCCTCGCGCCTTCGGCGCTCGGCACCCTCTCCCGCAAGGGGAGAGGGTACGGAGCAAGCCTCGCGTGCGCTAAGACCATCGGCCGCCACAACACGAGCGCGCGCACTGCGTTCTCAGATGACCGACGCAGAGCGCAAGCTCTGGTTTGCTCTGCGCGATCGTCGCTTTGCGGCCTTCAAGTTCCGACGGCAGGTTCCGCTTGGCCCCTTCATCGGCGACTTTGTGTGCTTCAGTGCTCGTGTCGTCGTCGAAGTGGATGGTGGACAGCATGCTGAGTCGCAATATGACGAGCAGCGCGATCGCTGGCTAGCGGCAAACGATTTCCTCGTGAAGCGGTTCTGGAACAACGATGTGCTGACTAACATCGAAGGAGTTTCGATCGTGCTGCTTGAGCTGTTGCATAAGCGTACGCGTAACTCCGTTCGCGGAGAGAAGCGATGAGCGTGAGGCAAACTCCGTCACCCTCTCCCCTTGCGGGAGAGGGTGCCGAGCGCCGGAGGCGCGAGGCGGGTGAGGGGGCTGTTGCAAGAAATCCCTCACCCGGCCGCTCGCTGCGCTCGCGTCCACCCTCCCCCGCAGGGGGAGAGGGTACGGAGTCTGCCTCACGCCATGTGCACATCTCAGCGCCGATCGTGCGAGCTCAACCATGACCGCCGCCGCCAACCCCAGGCTCTCGCTGCGGCCGTTTCTCGCCGCCGATGCCGGGCTTGTCGCCGAGATCTTCCGCGCGAGCGTCGATGAGCTCACCGCCGATGACTACAGCGATGCGCAGCGCGAGGCCTGGATCGCCGTGGCTGACGATGAGGAGGAGCTCGCCGAGCGACTTGCCGGACAGCTCACCCTGCTCGGCATGATGGAAGGCTCGCCGGTCGGCTTCGCCTCGCTCAAGGGCGGCGAGGAGGTCGACATGCTCTATGTGCATCCGGCTGCGGCCGGGCACGGCGTTGGCTCGCTCTTGATCGAAGCGCTGGAGAAGCTCGCGGCCGGGCGCGGCGCGCGCCGCCTGACCGCCGATGTGAGCGACAGCGCGCAGGATTTCTTCAGGAAGCGCGGCTTCGTGCCGCAACAGCGCAACACCGTCCAGCTTGGTGGCGAGTGGCTCGCCAACACCACCATGGAAAAGCAGCTCGCAGCGAAGGAGCGACCGCAATGACGAGGCCGGAAACCCCGTTCCCCCGCCACTGGCTCTACTACATTCTGCTCAAGTACGGCGTGTTGATCGCCGCGCTCGTGATCACGCTCTACACCATCTATCGACTGGTTTAGTTATCGACTGGTTTTGGACAATGGCCCGCGAACGCCTTTATCTTTTCGACACCACGCTGCGCGATGGCGCCCAGACGAACGGCGTCGACTTCACGCTCAACGACAAGCTTGCGATCACGGGACTCTTGGACGACCTGGGCATCGACTATGTCGAGGGCGGTTATCCGGGCGCCAATCCGACCGACACGGCACTGTTCTCGACATCGCACAAGCTCGACACCACCTTTACGGCCTTCGGCATGACGCGCCGGCCCGGCCGCTCAGCGTCGAACGATCCGGGGCTTGCGGCGCTGCTCGAGGCCAAGGCCGACGCGATCTGCTTCGTCGCCAAGTCGTGGGACTATCACGTGCGGGTGGCGCTCGAGACCACGCTCGAGGAGAATCTCGCCTCGATCCGCGACAGCGTGCGTGCCGCCAAGCAAAAAGGGCGGGAAGTGCTGCTCGACTGCGAACACTTCTTCGACGGTTACAGGGCCAATCCGGATTTTGCGCTGGCCTGCGCCAAGGCGGCCTATGAGGAGGGTGCGCGCTGGGTGGTGCTTTGTGACACCAATGGCGGCACGCTGCCGCACGAGATCGAGGCGATCGTCAGCGAAGTCTGCAAGGTCATTCCGGGCGATCATGTCGGCATCCATGCGCACAATGACACCGAGCAGGCGGTGGCGAATTCGCTTGCGGCCGTGCGCGCCGGCGCGCGCCAGATCCAGGGCACGCTCAATGGGCTCGGCGAGCGCTGCGGTAACGCCAATCTCGTTTCCATCATTCCGACCCTGAAGCTCAAGCCGGAGTTCGCGAAACAATTCGAGATCGGCGTCAGCGACGCCAAGCTCAAAGACCTTGTCCATGTCTCGCGCGCGCTCGACGAGATGCTCAATCGGGCGCCCAATCGCCACGCTCCCTATGTGGGCGAAAGCGCTTTCGCCACCAAGGCCGGCATTCATGCCTCCGCGATCATGAAGGAGCCGAAGACGTACGAGCACGTAGCGCCTGAAACGGTCGGCAATCAGCGCAGGCTCATGGTCTCCGACCAGGCCGGGCGCTCGAACGTGCTGGCCGAGCTTGATCGCATCGGGCTCAAGGTCGACCGCAATGATCCGCGCATCGGGACGCTGCTCGAGGTGGTGAAGGAGCGCGAGGCGATCGGCTATGCCTATGAATCGGCGGGCGCTTCGTTCGATCTCCTGGCGCGGCGTACGCTCGGCAAGGTACCGAATTATTTCGACGTGGTGCAGTTCGACGTCAATGTGGAGCAGCGCTACAACGCGCTTGGCGAGCGCGTGACCGTGTCGATGGCGGTCGTGAAGGTCAAGGTTGGCGACGAGACGCTGATCTCGGCGGGCGAGGGCAGCGGCCCTGTGCATGCGCTCGATGTCGCGCTGCGCAAAGATCTTGGCAAGTTCCAGCGCTACATCAACGGCCTCGAGCTCACCGACTATCGCGTGCGTATCCTCGATGGTGGCACCGAGGCGGTGACCCGCGTGCTGATCGAGAGCTGCGACGAGCAAGGCGAGCGCTGGATGACGGTCGGCGTGTCACCCAATATCATCGATGCGTCGTTCCAGGCGCTGATGGATTCGATCGTCTACAAGTTGGTGAAGGCCGGCGCGACGGCGTGAGGCGACGCGCTCTCACGATGTAACGAAAATAGGGCAAGCCGCACTTCCGCCCCAAAACCACGGCTCGGGGTTGCGCAATGCGTGCTGCGCACGCGATGGCTTAAGCTTGCTTTGCGTTACTCAGTTATTCAACACGCGATCAATTTCGCCAAAGTGATACCAATTCGCGGTGCTCATGTAGCGCGGAGACGCGTTGACGATGTTTGTTTCGATAAAGCCGCGTGATCTGCGCCGAAATGCCATGATCAATTGCTCCCCTTAGGCCACTTCAGTCGGTACGAGTAACTCGGGGGGAGTCAGCAGATGTACGCGTGTTTGAAGACGGGCCTTGTTGCGGCGGCGCTGATGTCGACGTCGATCTTCACCAATGTCTCCAATGCGGCCGATATTCCGCGTGCTCCGGTCCGATCGCCGATTGGCCAGATCTATGACTGGACCGGCTTTTACATCGGCGGCCATGTCGGCGGCGGCTGGGTCGGCGATAGCGACGGCAACTTCTTGGGCGGCGGGCAAGTTGGGTACAATTTTCAGAACGGCCCATGGGTGTATGGCGTTGAGGCGGATGCGTCGGCGGCCAGCGGCGATCTCAACTGGACATCCACGCTCGCCGGGCGCTTCGGCTGGGCCGTCGACCGTTGGATGGTCTACGGCAAAGTGGGCGCCGCCTGGGCCAACGTCGATGTCGTGAGAATGAGGACTGTATCAGACGATACATCGAGCGGATTGTTGCTCGGCGTCGGCGCCGAGTATGCGTTCCAGAACAATTGGTCGGCCAAGATCGAATACAACAGGATGAATGTTGATCACGATGTCGATGTCGTGAAGTTTGGCTTGAACTATCGCTTCGGTTTGAATCCTCTGCGCTGGTAAGAGCCACCGGCTGGTCAATCAAGACCGCCCGTGGCGCGACGAGCTAGGCCACGGGCGGACGCTTGTCACCGACACGGCGCGCCAGAAGTGCGAGCAGCGCCGTCATGATCGCAAGCAAGACCCACATCACCGGCGTTTCGACCATCAGCCACATTGTGCCGTAGCAGCTCATCGTCTCACTGTTCACACTCGTGCCGTCCCAATAGTGGCAGACGAGAAAGTGTGATCCGGGCGTCGATACGATCGCGCCGAGGAGACTCGCCAGCACGACAACCAGAATGGTGACGGGCATGCTGCGCCAGCGGACTGCGCCCCATGCGCCGAGGAATCCAGCCAACGCTGCGCCGACTGGAAAGGTGAAAAGCGTGTACTGGATCCCGCCACGCAGGATCCAATCCCACAGCGGTGTATTGTCCATCGAGCGAGCCAGATAGAACGACGCATTCGCAAGTCCGGCAGCGAATCCTCCCAGAAGCCCGATGATGCTTGCGCGCCTGTGTGGCGACATGGATCAGTCCTTCGACCTCGAGAGCAGTGCTGCGGCGCCTTATAGTCGGCGGTCGATAATGGGCGACAAGGGCGCCCCGGTGGCGAAGGGAGGCCCCAAGTGCGCACCCCGTGGTGCCGTTGGTGAAGAGGAAAGGAGCGCTAGCCGCAGACGCAGTCTGCGCGTGGTTGTGACCTCCCATTGATCTAGCTCAAGGCCTTCACTGCGCTTGCGGTCGACCCTGTGCGCACGATCAGCACAGGGTGGTTTGGACCATGCGCGTCCCGGCAGTGTTCGCAGTCGCCGCCGCGGTAATTCTGGCGGGCGGTGGCTATGCGTATTGGCAGCATGCGCAATCATCGCGCGCCAGCGACGGGCTTGCGAGCGCCAACGGGCGGATCGAGGTGACGCGCGTCGACATCGCCTCCAAGCTCCCCGGCCGCGTGGCCGAGATTTTCGTGAGCGAAGGTGATTCTGTGCAGAAGAGCGCCGTCATTGCGCGGCTCGATACTGCCGAACTGCGCGCGCAGCTTGCCGGCGCCAAGGCTGCGGTTGAGCGTGCGCTGGCGAGCGCGGGGCGCGCCGAGGCCGACATCGCGATCCGCGAGGCCGAGCATAACCTCGCGATGATCGAGATGCAGCGTGCGATCGAGCTCGAGCAACGTGCGGCCGGCACCCGTGCGGACCTCGACCGCCGCCGCGCCCAGCATGTCGTCACTGCCGCCAATATCCAGGGTGCGCGGGCCGCGCTCGCCGAAGCCAAGGCTGCGCAGCAGGCCGCCGAGGCGCAGGTCGCGCAGATCAAGGCTATGCTCGAGGATTCCGAGCTGCGCACGCCGGTCTCCGGCCGCGTCGAATATAAGCTGGTGCAGCCCGGCGAGGTCGTGGCGGCCGGCGGCCGCCTGGTCACGATCCTCGATCTGACCGATGTGTTCATGACGATCTTCCTGCCAACGGGCGAGGCTGGCCGCGTCGCGCTCGGCTCGGAAGCACGTATCGTGCTCGATGCGGTGCCGGACGGAGTGTTTCCGGCGAGCGTGTCGTTCGTGGCTGCGGAAGCGCAATTCACGCCCAAGACGGTCGAGACCGCCAATGAACGCGAGAAGCTGATGTACCGCGTCAAGCTTGCGATCGATCCGAAGCTGCTCGACACCTATCGCGACTACGTCAAGGCTGGTCTCACCGGAAATGCCTATGTGCAGGTGAACGCAAGGGCAAGCTTCCCACCCTGGCTCGCAGTGCGGCTGCCCAATGTCACTCGCTGATGCAAGTCACACGAATGGGCTTGCGGTTGAGGCGCGCGCAGTCGCGCATCGCTATGGCGGCGTCAGCGCGCTCAGCGACGTCAGCCTCGCGATTGCGCCCGGCACCGCGACCGCGCTGGTCGGCCCCGATGGTGTCGGCAAGTCTACGCTGCTTGGGCTGATTGCTGGCGTCCGGCGGCTGCAATCCGGCAGCATCCTGACGCTTGGGGGCGACGTGGCGCGGCGCGGGCATCGCGACCGCATCATGTCGCGCATCGCCTACATGCCACAGGGGCTCGGCCGCAATCTCTACCCGAGCCTGTCGGTCGCCGAGAATGTCGACTATTTCGGCCGTCTGTTCGGGCATGGCCCGGCCGAGCGGCGCGCACGCTCCGCGCGGCTGTTGCGGGCGACCGGGCTCGATCCGTTTCCGGATCGGCCTGCCGGCAAGCTCTCCGGCGGCATGAAGCAGAAGCTCTCGCTGTGCTGCTCGCTCATTCACGATCCCGACCTGCTCATTCTCGATGAGCCGACGACCGGGATTGATCCGCTATCGCGCCGGCAGTTCTGGCGGCTCATTGACGACATCAAGGCGGAGCGGCCGCGGCTCACCGTGCTGGTTGCGACCGCCTACATGGAGGAGGCCGAGCGCTTCGACCGGGTAGTGGCGATCGACGGCGGGCGGGTGCTGGCAGAGGGTGCGACGCACGAGATCTTGGCGCAGACCGGCGCCCAGACATTCGAGGAAGCCTATGTGGCGCTGCACGGCGGACCGCGGCCGCAGGCGGCGGCGGTCGTCGCACGCAGCCTGCTGGGCGACGGTCCGCCTGCCATTGTGGCGGAGGGGCTCACGCGCAAGTTCGGCGATTTCACTGCGGTCGATCATGTGAGCTTCAGCATCCGGCGGGGCGAGATCTTCGGCTTTCTCGGCTCGAACGGCTGCGGCAAGACCACCACGATGAAAATGCTGACCGGCCTCTTGGGGATCAGCGAAGGTAGGGCCGAGCTCTTGGGGCGGCCGGTCGAGGCGAGCGATCTCGATACCCGCATGCGGGTTGGCTATGTGTCGCAGAGCTTCTCGCTCTATGAGGAATTGACCGTGCGGGCGAATCTCGACCTGCATGCGCACCTTTATCGGATCCCGAAGGGTGAGGTCCGGCAGCGCGTCGGGGACGCGTTGCGCCATTTCGGTCTGACCGACGCCGCCGATCAGAGGCCGTCCAACCTGCCGCTGGGGATCAGGCAGCGGCTGCAGCTCGCAACCGCATGCCTGCACCGCCCGGAGGTGCTGATCCTGGACGAGCCGACCTCGGGCGTCGATCCGGGTGCGCGCGACATGTTCTGGTCGCTGCTGCGCGAGCTCTCGGAGCGCGATGCGGTCACGATCTTTGTCTCGACCCACTTCATGAATGAGGCCGAGCGCTGCGATCGCGTGTCGCTGATGCATGCCGGCAGGGTTCTCGCCATCGGCACTCCGGAGGAGCTGCGGCAGGCGAAGGGGGCGGCAAGTCTGGACGACGCCTTCGTGGCCTATTTAGAAGAAGCATCCAACGAGGAGACCGGCGGCGCCGCGGCGCCCGCCGCCACAACGTTGCTGCGCGAGCAGAGCCAGGCGCCAGCGCCGGGCGACGGACTTGGCGCCTCGATGCGGCGGATCTGGGCCTTCGCCTACCGCGAGATGCGCGAGCTCATGCGTGATCGCGTGCGCATCGGCTTTGCGCTCGTCGGCCCGCTCATCCTGCTCTTCACCTTCGGCTATGGCATCACCTTCGATGTCGAGAACCTGTCGTTCGCGGTGCTCGACCGTGACCAGAGTGCCGACAGCCGGCAGCTGATCGAGAGTTTCGCCGGCTCGCGCTATTTCCGCGAGCGTCCGGCGCTGGGCAGTGAGGCGGAGATCGACCGTCGTTTGCGCTCGGGCGATGTGCGAGTAGCGATCAGCATCCCGCCTGGATTCGGCCGCGACCTGCTGCTCGGGCGGCGGCCGGAGGTGGGCTTCTTCATCGACGGCGCGATGCCGTTCCGTGCCGAGACCACGCGCAACTACGTCGACGGGATCGTGCTCTCCTATGTGCGTGACCTAGCGCGGCGCAGGTTTGGCGACGTTCCCAATCTGGTGGCGGTGAACGTCGAGCCGCGCTTTCGCTACAACCAGGATTTCCGCAGTGTGTTTGCGCTCACGCCCGGCCTGATCATGATCTTCCTGGCCATGTTCTCGACCATGCTGGCGGCGTTGGGTGTCGTGCGCGAGCGTGAGATCGGCTCGATCAACAACCTCCACGCTTCGCCGGCGTCGGTGGCGGAATTCCTGATCGGCAAGCAGGCGCCTTATGTGCTTGTGGGTTTTGCGAGCTTTCTCAGCCTGGTGGCATTTGCGGCCTTTGTGTTCGGGGTGCCGATCAAGGGATCGCTGCCGGCGCTGCTGCTCGCCGGCGCGCTCTACGTGTTTGCGGCGACCGCGCTCGGAATTCTGATCTCGGTATTCGTGCGCACCCAGGTTGCCGCGATCGTGGTGACCGCGATCGTCAGCACGGTGCCGGCGATCAATTTCTCCGGCTATCTCTATCCAACCGCCGGGCTCGACGCCTCGGGTCGGGTGATCGGCATGAGCTTTCCTTCGCTGTGGTTCCAGAACGTTGGCCTCGGCACCATCACCAAGGCGCGCGACTTCGCGGTCTTCTATCCCGAATTCCTTATCCTGTTCGCGTTCGGGTTCGGCTATCTGGCAGTGGCGAGCCTGCTGTTGCGCAAGCAGGAGGCCTGACCATGTTGCGCTGGCTTACCAACGTCTTCCGCCTCGGCCGCAAGGAGTTTGCGAGCCTCGCGAGCGATAAAGTGCTCGCCGTCTTCATCGTCTATTCGTTCACCTTCAGCATCTACAGCATCGCGACCGGCGTGAAGACCGAGGTCACCGATGCGCGCATCGCGATTGTCGATTCCGACGGCTCGGCGCTCTCCACCCGCATTCAGGACGGCCTGCTCAAGCCTTACTTCCGGCGGCCGGATGCGATCGATCGCTCTGAAGTCGATCTGGCAATGGATACGGGAGCCTATGCGTTCGTGCTCGATGTGCCGCCTCGCCTGGAGGCTGACGTGCTCATGGGGCGCGCTCCCTCGCTGCAGCTCAACATCGACGCGACCGCCATGACGCAGGCCGCCGTCGGCGCCGGCTACATCAGCTCGATCGTGCAGCAGGAAACGGTGAGCTATCTGCGGTCGCGCGGCATCGAAAGCCAGCTGCCGGTCGCGCGCGTCACGCGTGCCTTTTTCAACCCGAACCTGGAAGGGGTCTGGTTCCGCTCGATCGACGCTGTGCTCGAGAACGTCACCATGCTGTCGATTCTTCTGGTCGGCGCGGCCGTGATCCGCGAGCGCGAGCGCGGCACGATCGAGCATCTTCTGGTCATGCCGATCCGGGCCGGCGAAATTGCCGCCGCCAAGATCTGGGCCAACGGCCTCGTCATCGTGATCGCGGCGACACTGTCGCTCTTGCTGGTGGTCGAGCAGCTCATGCAGGTGCCGATCGTTGGTTCGATCCCCCTGTTCCTCGGCGGACTTGCGATCTACCTGTTTGCGATCACCTCACTCGGCATTCTGCTCGCCACGATTGCCAACACCATGCCGCAGTTCGCGTTGCTGGCCATTCCAGTATTCCTGATCCTCAACATGCTCTCCGGCGGGCCGTCGCCACTCGAAAGCATGCCAGCGGCGCTGCAGGTTGTGATCCAGGTCTCGCCAGCGATGCATTTCGTAGCGTTCGCCCAATCGGTGCTCAGCCGAGGAGCCGGCATCGACGTGGTGTGGCCGCACCTCTGTATACTGGGGCTTTTGGGAGCGGCCTTTCTTGTTGCCGCGCTGACGCGATTCCGCTCCATGTTGGCGCGCACGCAATAGCCCGGGCGGTCGATCGTTTGCAATTCGGTCGACCTCGATTTGATCTATTGCAAAAGATAGATGGGCATTCCGGCCTATCCTGACGCCGACTTCATCGATTTCACCTCGACGCGGAGAACGCCCATGTACAAACGCATTCTGATTGCGACAGAAGGCTCCGAGTTTGGCGGCAAGGCGCTGACCCACGGGCTGGCGCTTGCCAAAGCGCTCAATGTCCCGATTGTGGTTGTGACGGTGACGGAAGCCTGGTCTGCGCTCGAGCTTGCCCGCATGGCGCGGCTCCACAACCGCAATCCGATCGAGCATTACGAGGAGATGGTCACTGCGGCCGGCAACCATATTCTCACCCACGCTGCCGACCTTGCAAAATCCCAAGGCGTGAGCTGCGAAACGCTGCACGTGCGCGACAGCCACCCGGCCGACGGCATCATCATGGCCGCCTCCCAGAAAGGCTGCGACCTGATCGTCATGGCCTCGCACGGCCGCCGCGGCGTCGACCGCCTGCTGCTGGGCAGCCAGGCCAACGAGGTGCTCACCCACAGCAAGGTGCCGGCGTTGATCGTCCGATAGGCCCCGGGTCTCGGGGCCAGCCGGGTTTGTCCCGGAATGCCCGCGAGGCTCCTTCCAAACGTGGGCGCAAACCGCTAGCCTCTCCCTGTTGGTTCATGCACCGGCGTTTCCAAAAGCCGGGCCAGGATAGGGAGAAAGCCTATGAGGAGGTTGCTACTTACTGCGACTGCGGTCGCGATCTGCACGTGGGTGGGCGCTGCCGCGACTGCCCAGGCGGCCGACGAGCCGCCCCCGTGGGCCTACGGCTTCACGACACCACCACCGCCCAATGCGCCGCGCGCGACGCCCAATCCGGCGCAGCCGCAGGACAACGTGGTCGAGCACGCGATCGAGGGATCGCAGCGTAAGTTCACGCGGGCAAAGATCGCCAATCGCTTCGGCCCGGCCGACTGGTTCCCCGGCGACCATCCGACGATGCCGCTCGTCGTCGAGCGCGGCCGCGAGGCGGCGAATATCTATGCCTGCAGCCTGTGCCACTATCCGAACGGCAAAGGCCGGCCGGAGAACGCCAATGTCACCGGTCTGACCTACGAGTATTTCGTCCAGACGCTGAAGGACTTCAAGAACGGCGCCCGCAAAACCTCCGATCCGCGCAAGGCCAATACCGGCCTGATGGAGCATTTCGCGAAACAGATGACGGACGCGGAGATCGAGTCCGCCGCGAAGTACTTCACCTCGATTCCCGCCCAGCCGTGGATCAAGGTCGTCGAGGCCGACACCGTTCCGAAGACCAGGCCGCAAGGCGGCATGTACCTGGTGGTCGAAGGGGCCGAGGCTGGCAAGGAGCCGATCGGCAATCGCATCATCGAGACGCCTGACAAAGCGCATGACACCGAGTTCCTGCGCAACCCGCGCTCTGGCTTCACCGCTTATGTGCCGCCAGGCAGCCTGAAGAAGGGCGAGGCCCTGGTGAAGGAAGGGACAACGGCGAGCGGCAAGAAAGTCACTGCTTGCACGATCTGCCACGGCTCCGACCTGCGTGGCCTCGGCCCACTCCCGACGCTCGCCGGCCGCTCGCCGAGCTATCTCGCACGGCAGCTCTATGACATGCAGCACGGCAATCGTAACGGCGAATGGACGGTGCTGATGGCCCCGGTGATCGCCGGCATGGGCCCCGAGGACGTGCTGAACGCGTCCGCCTATCTCGCCTCGCTGCACCCGTAAGGGCAGCGCAACGAGGGAATGCTGCGACGCATGCGCAAGATCATCGCAGGACCGGCCGATTGGCGCGGAGCTGACCTTCTGGCGTCACGCGACTGGATCCACGAGTTCACCAGCGATGAGATTGCGGAGATCGAAAATGCCCTGCGTGCCGCCAAGGCACGCGGGGCGAACCTTGACACTCTGACCAAAGAAGACTTTCCGCTACCTACGGTCAGCAGGCGGATTGCGGCCGCGCGTGATTTCCTGGAAGACGGCAGGGGGCTCTATCAGTTTCGCGGCATCAAGATCGACGGTTATTCCAAGGATGACCTGCGGCTCCTTTACTGGGGCTTCGGCCGCCATCTCGGCACGGCGGTGTCGCAGAGCAAGGACGGCGACATCCTGGGCGATGTGCGCAACGTCGGCGTCGATATCCACTCGCCACAGGGGCGCGGCTACAAGTCGAATCAGCGGCTCAACTTCCACACCGATTCCGCCGACGTGGTCGGCCTGTTCGTGCTGTGCGTGGCGATGCGCGGCGGCCTGAGCAAGGTCGCAAGCTCGGTCGCGGCTCACAATGAGATCCTGCGCCGTCGACCAGATCTGCTCGAGGTGCTCTACCAGCCGGTCTACTGGAGCTGGAATCAGCAGGAGCCGCCGGGCGAGAAGCCCTATTATCCGCAGCCGATCTTCAGCATGCAGGACGGCAAGTTCTCCTGCCGCTACATCCGTGGCCAGATCGTCAACGCGCAGCGCTTCCCTGAGGTGCCGCGCTTCACGCCCGAGCAGATCGAGGCGATGGACCTGCTCGACACCGTCACCAACGACGAGAACTTCCACATCACCTACGAGTTCAAGCCGGGCGACATTCAGCTCCTCAACAATCACGTCTGCTTCCATGCCCGCACCGCGTTCGAGGATTATCCGGAGCGCGAGCGGCGGCGTCATCTGTTGCGCATGTGGCTCTCGGTGCCGAACAGCCGGCCGCTCAGCCAGGCGATGGGCACGATCTATCAGGACCAGCGGGGAGGCGTCTTGCGCGGCGGCTTTCCCTCGCGCACCGGCCGCCACATCTACGAGTCGACCGGCGAGATGGTCGATTGATCTACCACGCGGAAA
>Ga0075434_100003125_pt1 | contig 14754 bp, 13 predicted proteins | sample RhiMethybrSRZTD3_FD_75298 | JGI IMG/M metagenome (GOLD analysis project Ga0075434, IMG submission 75298) | Populus rhizosphere microbial communities from Tennessee, USA - Rhizosphere MetaG P. TD hybrid SRZTD3 | ecosystem: Host-associated > Plants > Roots > Rhizosphere > Soil | place: USA... | reverse complement strand
GCGCCTGAAGCCGCCACGGCTCCAAATAGCACACGGCGCCGATCAAGGTTTGTCATGCGTTTCTCCCTAAGCAAGTTGAGGCCCTGAGCACGGCATGCGGAGAGACGACGCCCGCACCCCCGTGCGGCCTTGTCTTAGCACGTGGCCGCCGCACCGTCGCCAGCCCGCGGGCCGGCGCGTCCGACCGAGAGGGGGCCGCCCGCTTTGACGGGGCAAGTTGCCTGGGCTTGCGGTTGTGAGACCCGCCCCCGAGCCCTGCCCCTTGCCAACTGCGTCCGTGCTCCCCATTGACAGGGGAGGCGTTGGGGATAGAGAACTCCACCCCGCATCAGGGCAAAGGGGGTGCCCTTGGCCCCCCGTGTTCGCGAGGAGATAGGCAAGACATGCCGAGCGACAGTCAACCGACGAGGCCGTCGGCGGTGATTGGGTGCTAATCGTCCTCGCATGAGGCGCTTACCTCGGTCGCCCCCGGCGGCGAGACCTGAGGTCAAGTGCCATGAACATTTCCGCCCGCAGCAACCGCGCGCCCGCAGCGCCGCATTTTCCCGTGCAAGAGGCCGCGCCAAAGGCACACATTCTCTCTGCCCACCAAGCCGTCGACATCGCCGAGAAGCTCAATGGGCTCGAGCAGCCCGAAGCCGTGCACGTGCTTGAGGCCATGCCGATTGCCGCGGCCATTCAAGTCTTCAATGTGCGCGATCTCCGCGCCGCGGCGGAGCTGCTCGAGCTGATCGCCGTAGATTGGGCCGCAGCTATCCTGAGCGGCCTGCAGCCGGATCGCCGGGCGCAGATTTTTCGACAGCTGAGCGATGTGGGCCGAGAGCGCCTGCAGGGACACCTGCCCGGACCCATGCGCGAGGCCCTCGATCAGCTGCTGCAATACCCGGCGCAATCGGCGGGCGGTCTGATGACGACCGAATTTGTGGCGGTGCCGGCCGACTGGACGGTCGCGCGTACGCTGCAGCATATCCACGACGTCGGCAGGAATCGCGAGACCGTCCATACGGTCTGCGTGCTGGAGCCGACCTCCAGGCGCCTACTGAAGGTGATTGGGCTGTGGCGCCTGGTCGTGAGTGAAGCGGACAGCAAAGTGCTCGAGGCGGCACAGGCCCAGGCACCCATTGCCGTTTCCGCGTGGACCGATCGCGAGGAGGTGGCGCGTCTTCTCAGCAAATACAATCTGCTGGCCGTGCCGGTCGTGGCAGACGGCGGTGAAGTGTTGGGCATCGTCACGGTCGATGACGTGATCGACGCCATCATTGCGGAGGGCACCGAGGACGTCCAGAAATTCGGTGGCTCGCAGGCCCTCGAGGAGGCCTATGTGTCCGTGGACTTTGTGACCATGGTCCGCAAACGGGCGGGCTGGCTGTGCGCCCTCTTTCTGTCGGAAATGCTGACGGCGAGTGCCATGCAGGCCTATCAGGGCGAGATCGAAAGAGCCGTCGTCCTCACCCTCTTCATTCCGCTCATTATGAGCTCGGGGGGCAATTCGGGCTCGCAGGCAACCTCGCTGGTAATCCGGGCGCTGGCGCTGCGCGAAATCGGCCTTGGGGATTGGTGGCGCATTGCCTCGCGCGAGCTCCCGGCTGGGCTCACGTTGGGAGCAATTCTCGGCGTCCTCGGCGTGGCCCGCATCGTGCTCTGGCAACACCTGGGGCTTTACGACTACGGCGAGCATTGGGGGCTCGTGGCGCTGACCGTCGGGCTGGCGCTGACCGCCATCGTCACGTTCGGCTCCCTAACCGGTTCCATGCTGCCGTTCGCCTTGAAACGGCTGGGCTTCGATCCGGCGACGGCATCGGCTCCCTTTGTGGCCACCCTCGTCGATGTCAGCGGGCTCGTGATCTATTTCAGCGTCGCCTACATGGTATTGCGCGGCACGCTGTTGTGAGGCCGAGCGGAGTTGACTGGCACGGGCGGGGCAGCGGTCCCAACATGCCGCAGCCAGACGTGATAGGCTCGGCGCTTGCAGGAGGAAGCACGGCGGCCAATGACCACCACGCTCAACGTCAGCCATCATTTCGCCGATCTGGGCGAGGTTTTGATGCATTACGTGACGGCTGGCCAGGGGCCGCCGGTCGTCTTGTTGCACGGCTGGCCGCAAACCTGGTGGGAGTGGCGCCATGTGATACCCGCCCTCGCCCAGACCTATAGCGTGATCGCCCCGGATCTGCGGGGGCTCGGGGACACTTCGCGCCCGCTCGGCGGCTACGACAAAAAAACCATCGCCCATGACGTCTGGTTGTTGCTTGCCGAGCGGCTAGGTCATCGCTCCTTCTTCCTGGTCGGACATGATTGGGGCGGCCCGACCGCCTTTGCGCTGGCGGCTACCCATCCCGAGGCGGTACGCCGCCTCGTCATTCTCGACGTGGTCATTCCCGGCACTGGAGGGGATTTTTCGGAAGGGGGTCAGCGCTGGCATCACCAGTTCCACATGACGCCCGATCTGCCCGAAGCGCTGACGCAGGGCCGCGAGCGCACCTATCTTTCCTGGTTTTATAACACCTTCGCCTATCGGCCCGATGCCATCGGGCCCGCCGATCTCGACGAGTACGCGCGCAGCTACCGCCAGCCGGGCGCCATGCGTGCCGGTTTCGCTTACTATCGTGCGCTCGTGCAAGATATTGCCGACAACAAGGCATTGCTCGCCCAGGCCAAGCTAGCCATGCCCGTGCTGGCGATCGGCGGCGCCGTGAGTTATCCGCACGGCCGCGGGCGCGGCAGTGCACCCGAGCAATCCTTGCGGCAGGCGGCCCGCGACGTGCGCGGCAAGGTGATTGCCGACTGCGGCCATTTCATCCCCGAAGAGGCGCCCGAGGAGCTCATCCAGCATCTGTTGGAGTTTTTCGGCGAAAGGTAATAAGGGCCCCAATCGCCCCCGTGTAGGAGTGGCGCTAAGCAGCGCCAGGAAGCTCCTCGTCTTTGCCGCGGCCGGCGTCCCGTCTGACATTTCGCTAGGGAGAGGTCTCGAGCGCAAGAGTACGTCTTCGCCTTTGCTTTGCAAAAGCGGAGACGATCTGGGTGGCCCTGCGTTCCCAGCCACGTTGCGCAGCTTTGGTGCTCCTCTATAGTTTCGCAGGGTCGGCGCAGCGATTGCGGTGACGCCGGGGAAAAGAGAGCGCTGTCATGGCAGGAAAATCAGAGAGCAGATCCAGCTCGGCGCGGACGCTGACCGACGGCCTTCGCCGCCAGGTCCGGGAAGAGCTGCCCGAAGTTGGCCTCATCGGGGATCAAGAACTGCAAGCCAAAGTCGTGGAGGCGTGGGCTTACGCCATCGCCAACTCCAGCTTCACGTCGATCCGCGAAATCCCGCCGGCCGGCAACCCCGACGTCAACGAGGCCAAGCGTGGTGACCAGACGGACCATTTGCGGGGTGTAACGCGACTGGCGGTCGGCATCGCCAAGGAAATGGGATCGGCCTATCCCGAGCTCGAAATCGACATGGACGTGATTATCGCCGGCGGGCTCGTGCACGATGTGGGGAAAGCCTGGGAATTCGACCCCGTCAACCGTGCGCGTTGGAGACAATCGCAGAAACAGTTTGGCCGTCCATCGCTGCGCCACCCCGCATACGGCGCGCACATTTGCTTGACCGTCGGCCTCCCCGAAGAGATTGCCCATATTGCCATGGCACACTCCGGCGAGGGCGAGCTCCTGCTCAGAAGTCTCGAATGCATGATCGTGCATCAAGCCGATTACACCTTCTGGAACACGCTGCTGGCAGGGGGCGCGTTGAAACCGGACACCGTCGCGCCGGAGAAGCGGCGCTACGTCAGCTGAGTTAGAGACTTCCAACGCCCAAACCGGCCGTTCCGGGCCGCGACGGCGCGCGCTCGGCAATTCCGTTCGCGGCCTGGAAAGGATTAAATGCGCGGAAAACAGGTGCTCATTACGGGCGCAACCAATGGCATCGGTCTCGCGGCCGCGAGGGCTCTGGCGGCGCTCGGCGCAAACATCGCCATCGTCGGGCGCAACGCGGTGCGCACACAAGTGGCCGTTGCCGAGATCCAGGCCCAGGCGCGCAAGGATGCGCGCGTGACAAGCTTTGTTGCCGACCTTGCGGTGCAGGCGGCGATCCGCCGCTTGGCCGCGGACGTTTTGGCGCGTCACGCGAGGATCGACGTGCTCATCAACAATGCGGGAGCCATGCACCGCTTCCGGCAGCTGACCCAGGATGGGATCGAGCTCACCTGGGCCGTCAACCATTTGGCGCCCTTTCTGCTCAGCACGTTGCTGCTCGACCGGCTCATCGCCACTGCACCATCTCGCATCATCACGACCGCGTCGGATGCGCACCGGGGCGCCGATATTCCCTTCGACGACCTCAATGCCGAGCGCGGCTACCATGGTTTTCTCAGGTACAAGCAGACGAAGCTCGCCAATATCTTGTTCGCCCAGGAGCTGGCTGCGCGGCTGGCGGGGACGGGGGTGGTTTCGAGCTCCTTTCACCCGGGGCTCGTGGCCAGCGGCTTCAATCGAAACAACGGTCCCTTGATGAGCTTGGCGATGCTGGTGCTGCGCCCCCTTTCGCGCTCTGTGGAGCAGGGGGCAGAAACGCTCGTTTGGCTGGCGCAGGCGGCCAACCCTGAGGACATCGACGGGGGCTACTTTGTCGATCTGGCACGGCGCCAGCCGAGCCGGCAAGCACGGGATAGAGCAGCCGCACAACGGCTCTGGCAATTGAGCGAACGGCAATGTGCGGGGCTCGCGCCGGCCTAGACTCGAGCGTCCTCGCGAGCCTCATTGCATCATGCCCCGCGGAACCCCTCTTCTAAGTTAGGCGACGCCTGGCCTGCTCGCTCCCAGACCGGAAGTCTTGGGGACATAGTCCGCGCCGCGCCACCGTGTTGCATCACCAATGCGCTGTGAGGTGGGGGCAATCGGTCGTCGGCGCATGAGAAGGGGCGAGGAAGAGGTGCGGGTGCTTTCCTCGCCCAAGTGCGCTCCGGATGCGGGACCGGAGCACGGCGCCTTGCGGGGGTTCATGCCGCCGCTCAGGCCGCCGATTTCAGGCAAGGGGAATGCAGGATCATCTGGTTGCGATTGTGGCGTGGTGGCAGAGATCTGTGGAGAATTCGCCAAATCGCCAATCCGGTTGGACGCAGCAGCGGGCCGAGTGCCGAGCCTGGGGCGGGGCCTCGCGATTTTGAGGGGATGACGCACGGTTGAGTGCTGGAGGGAGGCACGCGCGCGGCGAGCCGCGGCTCGCGCTCACATCGCCGTCGGCGCGGCTGCGCATTTGCAATTGGCAATGGCCTCGAATTGAGGGCAAGCCGATCGGCTTTGGCGCGATCTGGCGAGCCAATGGTCGGGCCACCTGCAGCGCCTCGGCTTTTTCGGCGTCAGGGGCAGCGCGTTTCGCCGCAGCCGGGCGGCGCGCTCGTCCGCGGCACCTATGGCGGACAGTCTCGGCGAGTTCGCCGGACTTTGGTCAGTGGCAGGCCCCGTCGAGCCCGTTACAAATGGCACCGTTGCGGTGCGGGAGTATTGTGTAGCGGGGCGTGGTGCTGGCGTTTTTTTGACTATGGACGGGTTTGGAATCACCTGCAGGTCTGAGTTTGAAACCTATCGCCTCGCGGATCTCAATCCGCGGGGTTTTTCATTTTGACGTGTTGGCCCGAGAGATCGGCTCGCCTTGCTCGGGCGTGCACTTGATCTGCAAAGGCAAGCTCGCCGCACCGTGAGCTCCCCGCATGCGCGCCCCTGACACCGGCCTTGCGCACACGGCGGTGCCGGGCCGGTCGAGCGTCAATCTTTGTTCCTGGGCCACTTGTTGGCTTTCTGGGGCAGGCCCAAGCAACTATCATCGCAACAGGGTAAAGCCGTCCTGATGGGAGGGGCCAATGCAGAGATGGGGTGGGATCGCCGCCGCCGGCCTATGGCTGGCGATGTTTGTTGGCGCACTGCCGGCACAGGCGCGCATAACGCGCATTGAAATCACCAGGGTTGAACCAGCCTTTGCCGGGCGGCGGTTCGGCGAGGTCGGGAGCTATGAGCGTCTGGTCGGTCGCGCCTACGGCGAGGTCGATGCCGCGCATCCAGCCAACGCCATCATTCAGGACATCGGGCTTGCCTCCAAGAACGCCAGAGGTCGCGTCGAATACGTGACCGATATCGATGTGCTCAGGCCCGCCGATCCAACTAAGGGCAACGGCATCTTGTTTTTCAACGTCGTCAACCGCGGCAACAAGGGCGGTGTTGCCTCGTTCAATGCCGATATTCCCAGCGGATTGCCCCAGAATGTCAGCGATAACAACGCCCTCAAGGTGGCGGGCGATGGTTTCATGATGGCGCAAGGCTACACGATCGTTTGGTTCGGCTGGCAAGGTGATGTTCTCGCGGGAAATGATCGGCTGACGTTTTCTGTTCCCGTCGCCAGCAACCCCGATGGCACCCCTATCACCGGCCTGGTTCGGGGCGAACTTATCGTGCGGGCGCCAGCCAAAACCTTGAACCTGTCCAGCGGCTGGTTCACGTTGATGAACCACGCCAGCTATCCAACGGCCAGCCTCGACAATCGAACCGCATTTGCCGATGGCTTTCTGCCAACCCTGACCGTCAGGTCGAGGGAGCAAGACCCCCGCGTCTCGATCCCGAACAGCGAATGGAGCTTTGGCGCCTGCGCGCAGGACGGCACGGCGAGCGCAGGCGACCGGCAGATTTGCTTTCCCGCAGGCTTTCAGCCAGGGCGCATCTACGAACTGATTTACCGCGCCAAGGAGCCGCGTGTTCTCGGTCTCGGCTTCGCTGCGATGCGTGACCTGGCGGCTTTTCTCAAGCACGAGGAGAAGGACGACGGCGGCATAGCCAATCCCGTCTATCGTCGTGGCAACAAGGCACTGGTGATGGGGACCTCGCAGAGCGGACGTTTCATTCGCTCCTTCCTTCACCTTGGCTTCAACGCGGACGAGCAGGGGCGCATGGCCTTCGAGGCGGCCTTTCCCCACATTGGCGGCGGTTTGATTTCACTCAATGTTCGCTTCGCCCAGCCCGGTCACGCCTGGGGAGATCAGGTGAACCACCTCTATCCCGGCTATGATTTTCCGTTTAGCTACGCGCGCCAGACCGATCCGTTGAGCAATCGCACGCAAGGCGTGCTCGATCGCTGCACGGCATCGGGCACCTGTCCCAGGATTGTTCATGTCGCGACCGCGCTTGAGATCTGGGAGGGCCGACAGTCCCTGGGTCTAACCGATCCCTTGGGCAAACGTGACGTTGCCGATCCCCCCAACGTGCGCACCTTCATCATGGCGGGCACGCAGCATGTTCCGGCATCCTTACCGCTTCCCTCCCAAGAACCCTTCGGCGTTTGCCAGCAACAGCCGAACCCCAATCCGCAGGTGTGGACCATGCGGGCCCTGTTGTCCGCTTTGGTGGAATGGATACGCGACGACAAGGAGCCGCCTGCGAGCGCCGTGCCACGGATCGCGGAGGGGACCCTCGTGGCCCCATCCGAGGTTAAATTTCCAGCCATTCCCGCCAATGCCTACGAGAATGTGCAGCGTCCCGCCGTCCGGTTCCTGGCGATCCACAACCCGCTGCATGTGCTCGATTTCGGCACGCAATACGTTGCCGCCGACACAAGTGGCATTATCACCGTCGAACCGCCTCGCAGTGGTGACACGCCCTACGGCGTTCTCGTTCACCAGGTGAATGAAGACGGCAATGATCTCGGCGGCGTTCGAGGCGTGCACCTCCAAGTTCCCATTGGCACCTATACCGGGTGGAACCTCGGCCGCCGCGAGCGCTTCGAGGATGGCTTCTGCTCGCTGACGGGGAGCTTCATTCCGTTCGCGCGCACCAAGCAGGAGCGTCTGGCCGCGGGCGATCCGCGCCTCGCGCTCGAGGAGCGTTACCCCAACAAAGAAAGCTACCTCGCGGCAGTGCGCAAAGCGTCGGAAGCACTGCTGGCGGCCCGTCTTCTTTTACCCCCGGACGCCCAGCGCTTGCTTGCCGAGGCCGAAAGCGACGGGTTGCGTGCCGGCCCCTAGGCTGAGCCATCCCAAGCCTAGCGGTGCGCGGCGCCCAGCGTATCGGGGCACCGCAGGCGCAGGCTGAGAATGCGGCTGCACGGGTGGCGCCTTGCGCACATGCGACGCGCGCGAGAAAGGCGCTTCCGAGGGGGGCGGAAGCGCCTGCATGGCGCATCCTACGAGGCTTGGCGGCCGTAGGATGCTTACGGACTTGCTAGGCAGAGGGGAGTGCCTAGTTGAGAAAAAAACCCGTTTTTCGGGCAATTGTTCCTTGCCGGCGGCGATATTATCCGCCCGTCGTCTTGCATACGATCGGCAAGCAAGCAGGCGCGAGGTCCGGCGCGTTGCCACCGACCTTGTCACGATCCCGTGCAGCAGAGCCGAGTGCAGGTGGAACTGCACGAAGTGGGCCCCCAGCGGCAGGGTAGGGTGGCACACCGCGGGCGGCTTTCGCGCCGACCCTAGCGAGCCGGCGCGACGTGCCAAAGGACAGCCGGACCAGCACGCCGCGCGGGCAAGCAGCGCCCGCAAATTGTCCGATGACGAATCGTCTAGCGTTTGTTGCCCGCAGGACACTGCCGGGTACTGCAGATCTTGCAGGCAGGCTTTGATGAAGGGGTTGAAAGGGCTGGCGAATTTCTGGGACCGCGGAGGTGGCGACGGCCGAAGCCACGCGTGCTGATATTTCGCAACGCGCAGTGGCGACGACCATTCCGAGATGGCTATGCTAGCGCTTACGCTGAACCTGTGCGGGCGTGCGGACGGTGCTCGAAACAATCATTCTGGCTGTTTGCCTCCTTACGTCCCCCTCCATCTGCAAAGAAGTTGAGCTCAGCGTGACGCCCGAGCAGGGAGCGTCCTTGCAGCTGCCGCTTTACTGCGCGCGGCACGGACAGATCGAAGCGCAGAAATGGATCGCGGAGCATCCGACCTGGCGCATCGAGAAATGGTCGTGCCATCCGCATGGCAAAGTCCGCTTGAAAGTTTGAGACGCGCATCTGCTGGGCGTGGAAGGCTTGACAGTTGGCCGACGCCAGCCCGCCTGGCTTCTCGCGCCGTCTCCGCCTGGGGTCGATGTAAGGGATTAAGAGCGAGAGTGGGCGCCAACCAACCCTCGCTCTGATCTGCAGCCCGCAACTACTGCAGAGGGCGGCATGGCCGCCGGCGCCGCGGGGGATTGCGGCGCTGTTGTCTTTCTAGCTGAAGCGACAACAACACGCAGTCTCGAAGGTGACAGGCAAAGGTCGCCTGCTTCACTTGCCTTTAACGCAACAGGGCTATGCTCAGGATGACTTGCCACTGTTGTTTCGCGTATGGCAAGCCGACCTCCTATGGTTCGGCCCCCAGCCGGGTGACGGCTGGGGGCACGCTCGTTTCAGGAACGCGACCGCGCCATGGCGGGACCGACGTCGACCATCAGTCCTTGTCGGCGCGATTTGGCCGTCGCAAGATTTCCGCCACGCACCAAACGAAGGTTCGATAGTTGCCAAAGCCGCTGATCTCGTCAGCCTGGTAATGGATCTGCCTTGGGATACCGCCGGAAGGGGTGCGGTGCAGAAAGCTGCTGACGATGCGAATGACCTGTTCGGGATCGTTCCTGTGCGCCGACGGATCCGTTGCCGCCGAGATCCGATAAGTATGCGGGCAACCTGTAGGGGTCTGCCACAATGATCTTGATGCGGTCGCCGAGACGCTGGCCGAACCTCTTTGCGCCAAGGGCCAATTTCAGTTCGAACGCATGTTAAAAACGGGGAAGCTCGTTTGATCCGGCTCTACGCGAGAGAGAGCGTGAATGGAGCGGGGACTTTCCCGGATCAACTGCACGAGCTTGTCCAGGCGGATATCGCCGCTGTCATCGTCTTCGAGTGCGCAACGCACGCGATAACCGCACGCCGAGACCGTGAAAACTAGCGCCTCAAAGAGAGGTTCATAGGCATCATCGAACGGAACATTAACGAAAACATTGGGCTCTGCAGCCTGGGAATCATTTGTCCAGGGAGCCCGATGTCGGAGGGCGCAAGTCGACCTGGCGGCGTGCCGGTGAACCGAGGCGGTCGACGCTCGGATTTTACATCCGTCCGCCTCGGTCATTCGGCCCGGGCCAGCAGTACGCGCTGCGGAGGACCTCGACATAGGCTCGTGAGCGAAAGCACCGTGCCTCCTCGGCCATTGCGCCGCCGGCCGAGGCCGCCGCAATCGGCCTTGCGCGGCATTGCGGGTTAACGATCCTGCCACCGCAGTAACCATACCGGCGCGCCCCTAGGACCAAGGTCCATAGCATTCGAACAATCCATCAGTACGTTGACCATCCGTCTACATTCTAATTTTGGAAGTGCCTGCAATGATCGCTGCAAGCCTCGCACAGTCCCGCGATGCAGCCGTTCGGCATCGGCTTGATCGCAGCCGCGCGCTACGCGCCGACCTCGAACAAATCTGGGCGCAAGAGCGCGCTGAGTTGGATGACCTGGCGCAACGTTACGCAAGACAACCTTGGAAGGGAACGTTCCGCCGCGCAGAGGTGATCATCCGGCACTGGTCGCAAGAGCGGCAAATTCACGACGAGCTGACGCGCCTGTGCGGGCTTGTCCGTCTCGGAGGCTAGCCAGCGCGATTGTTGCGTCACGGACCAGACGCAAGCACGCCCCCGATTGACCGTTACGCCTCAGCTTTGAATTGACGCATGCTCTTCCCGCAAGAAGCGCGCGCGCTATATTCCCGGTTGTTCCCCCCGATATTCCAACAGCGCGCAATGGCCGTCTTAAGGTCAACAAGCGCTGCGCTTCGGCTGGCACCCACCCCGCTACGGCCGAAGCGAACTGGGGGCGAGGGACGTCAACACACCCGGCGTCCCTCGCCTTCCTCGTGGCCAAGGCACCGCCCGCAAGCGGTCGCCTTTTGTGCGCTGGAAACGCTAATGTTCGTCCCGACCCTCACGCTGTTTTTGTTCCCACCATGCACGGCTTCCGAACGGTAGAGCATTGGAGTCGTGCTCATAGTATTCGCCACGCTCATAGGCTCTTTGGTTGCGCAACTGGCGCTCCGTGGCCGTGGTGGTGGGGGCACTATAGTAATAGGTATTCGGGCGCGGCTGTTTGGCTCGACCATTGGCAGCCCCGCCGGTCCCAACAGAGGCCGTCAGCAATCCGCCCGACAACAGCAGGCAAATGGTCCGCCGCATCGTCTGCCCTTTTTGAGGCTGTGGCATCGTCGCCTAGCTGACCCCGACAACTCGCGCCTGCGGCATCGGGAATTCACCCGATATTCCAAGACCGCGGGTACCGACGCGTGCCCGCACCTTCTTGGTCCCGTTCTCGGTTAAGTCCGCATCAGGCTGGACCGCCGCCTATGCGGGCATGCCAGGCGTGAAAAAACAGCGACCGATTTGCAAAATTGCGCCAGGGATTCGCGATGGCCATGGAAACGAGCGCCGCTCAATCCGGAAACTTGTTGGGGTCCATCATGGTGGTGATCGGTCCCGAGCAAGGCACCACGGGTAGTTTCGAACTGTCTTTGAAGGAGACCGTTCGTCCGTTCCACTCCATGTGCGGTCTATCCTTCATACCGAACGGGAAATGAATGCCGAGCTGTGGGTTTTTTTTGGCGAAATCCTGCATGCATTCATACTCAGCCTTCGTACCAGCACCTGCGCGCACGTCGATCGCCCAGCCGAAGGAGTGGCGCGAGGGTTTGGATCGGGAACAGGGTCCTTTCTCTCCCGCGCACACGCAGGTCTGCTCCTCTCTTGTGCGATGCGCGGAAGTGACCGTCACCGACCCGTGGGTCTCAACAAAGGCCCGCAGGAATACGGCGGTTGCCTCGAGCAGGGGACGCTTGAGGCGGTCGATATTTTTTTCCTCGTAGGTCCTGCAGTCATATTTCAAGGTCGGCGCCTGTTGCTCCAGCGCCTTGAGGAAAGCCATGGCCGTCGCGGGCCTTGGGAGTGCGCCATCGGCCAGCGCAGCCTCCACGGCAAAGCCCGCGAGAACAAGCAAAGCAAGAAGTGAGCGCACGGATTTCCCCCGAGGATCGGCGTCACCTCAGCACAAGATACGGTGTGCCAAGTCCCTCTTGTGCCGAAGTTTGGCCGATCGCGTTGACAATATCAATCTTCGCAAAAATGACGCGAGCACCGCCCAACCCAGCGCGTTGTGGCACATTCGGGTAGCCGGCCCTGACCTGGAGGACGTTCAGCGGCTTCAGAGAGCCGACGGCAAGGTTGAACATGGGGCGCGCCCCGAGCGGCTGGCCTCGATTAGAAGCTGCCCGCCATGTCTCAATTGTGCATTGGCCGTTAGGCTCGCCGCGGCTGGTCTAGGTGGACTATGGGTGCACCGGTCAGGAGGCCTGCTGCTGAAACGCTCGCTGGCTCGAGGACGTCCTGAGCCGCGCCTGCTCTAAGGCCCAGCTTACAATTGCGCGCAGATGGTGCCCGCAGGTTACCCCGATCAGCCAAGCGGTCAGCGCCAACGTGAACGGAAGGATGATTCGAAGCTGTGCGTAAATGAATGCATCGATGGCAACCAAAGCCAGGGTTGCAATGCTTCGCCCCGTCAAATCCAGTCGTTGTTCCCAGAAAATCCATCCCAGCAGCAAACCGAAGACGGCGAGACCACCGATCAGAACAGGCGCCCACCTGTCGTCGAGTTCTGCATAGCTGCGACCATCCAACAGTTGCGCCGTGATGTGGGCGTGGACCATCACGCCCAGCATTTCATCGCCAGACTTTGCCGAAAAGGGTGTGCGGTGCCGATCGATATAAGGTCGGTCATTGCCGATCAATACGGCCTTGCCTTTGAGCTGAGCTCGAGCCGCTGCGACTTTGGCGTCACCGGCTGCAGGGAGCAAGTCATGTGCGAACACCACAGGAAAGGACTCGGGGCTGTAATTCTCCCGCAGCAGCCAAGCAATTCGCGTCGAGTCGGGGGCCTTTGGTTCGGCGATTGAACCGAGCGTCGCCCTGGCGACGAGAAAGGCAAAGCTCTTTGGAAATTCCGTGCCCGGAGGCGGTGGCGATGTGTAGCGCACCACATCATCCTGTTCACGGCGCAAATTGAGAAAACCCACCGGTGCGCCGGTTTTAGCCAAAAACTGCCGCTGAAACCGTCGCTCGCTCTCACCGAACTGCCCTGCGGTCTCGTTCACCGCAGCAAGAACGACCTTATCAGCGCGCCCCTCGCGTGCTCGCGCCTCGGTAATGGCGCGCACGAAGGCCTCGTCGTTTTCCGGCTCTGTCGGGCGCATGAAATAAATATCAAGACCGATCGCGGCAGGCTCAGCCGCGTCTACCGCCTTCACAACGGAGGCCAAAAGATTGCGCGGCGTGGGAGAGTGGTAAGGATAACCTGCCAAAGTCTCTTGGTTGATAAGCACGACCGCCAAACCGGTATGCCCCCCGGTCGTCCTGTCGGACAAGAGCATGGTGCGCCAGTCCGCCGTCCAGGGTTCTATTTTTAGAAACTCGGCGCGGAGCGGCGCATAGAGCAAGGCGCAGGCGGCAAAAACGCTCCCGAGGCACATGAGCAGCGCCAGCTTAGGAAATGCCCCCTGGCTGCGCGCCGCCCGCCTCATGTTTGTGCCTCGACCGGGACCGCGCGCACGAGCAGGATCAAAAACGCACGGCGCCGGGATCCAGCGACCAACCGTCGGCGGCGTTTTGCATCCCTGAGGAAGAACCGCAAATCACTTGCAGTCGGTGCCGCCCGGAGGATCTTTGCAAGCCGCAATGGGAGACGATGGTACGAAGACTGCACCAAGCAGGCCCAAAACTAAGGCCGTGAGCAAAGCCATAAGAGTGACACGAGCGTTCATCGCAGGCCCCTTCGTTCCCACTACGACGAGTGAGATCAATAGCATACCGCGATCGCCTCGGCCCACTCACGCGGATGAAAATCTAGTTGCGATGATGCGGAATTGTCACGCGGTAATTCCCGCCCCTGGTCGCATCGCGCCCAGGCAACGAGAGCGCCGCACAATTGGCGTGGGAAAGTCGAAACCTATCGATCGAAGGCGTGAGCGGCTACAGGCATCGGCTGGCTGACGTTGGCATGCCGAGAAAGCCTCGATGAGAGCGCCATGGTCATTCGCTCTGTTGGGCTTCCAACAGCTTTACGGCGTGACGCATGGGATTCGGCGAAACACGGATCATACGTCCGAAGCCCTGCTCCAACTCGAGAAACATTGTAACGGCACCGGCAACGGCGAGTGCCGATAGCGTCAGGATAACCGCAGATGTCAGGTTATGCGGCGCGAACAGACCGAAACTAGCGAACAGCAGGGCAAGCCAGAAAACCAGGAGCGCAATGAACGCTTTTGGAGTTCCCTGACCGACCTGTTGGGCGATCAGCCAGCGTGTGTCGCCGATCTTGCCTGCAAGGGTCAAGGCCTGGCCCAACCACCATTGGTCGCGAGGATTTGTTGGTTTCAACGCCAGCAGCATGTCCTCGAGCCGTTGCAGGAGTTCGTACGTCGACGGATTGCCAACGTGCACCTGCGCTGGATCGTCTGGAAACAGATCGGCCGCCTTTTGCTCGGTGTACTGGCGCAGAGTTTCGCGGGCTGTCTGCACCTCCGAACCGTATCGACTTAGCATTTGATCCAGTCGCAAAATCTGCGCCGATAACGAGGTCACTTCGCCCCCGAGCCGAATGAAGGACGAGTTGGCGTTCGAGATGAGGAGCCCGAGGACCAGGGCCGAAACTGTTGCAACCACGGCCGTCGAGACGGAGATGAGGTTTTTTGTCTCCTCCGTTAAGTGCTCCGCTGGCAGCAGGTCTCGGAGCTT
>Ga0075434_100003124_pt1 | contig 14755 bp, 12 predicted proteins | sample RhiMethybrSRZTD3_FD_75298 | JGI IMG/M metagenome (GOLD analysis project Ga0075434, IMG submission 75298) | Populus rhizosphere microbial communities from Tennessee, USA - Rhizosphere MetaG P. TD hybrid SRZTD3 | ecosystem: Host-associated > Plants > Roots > Rhizosphere > Soil | place: USA... | reverse complement strand
TTCGGCGGCGGCGGCAACGACACGCTGGTCGCCGACCAGGGCAACGACCTTCTGGTGGGCGGGGTCGGTGCCGATGTCCTGATGGGCGAGGAGGGCGCCGACACCTTCAAATACACCGCCGTCGAGGACTCGTCGGGCGCTCTGGTGAACGGCGTGCTGCAGATCGACGACATCACCGACTTCACGCAGGGCGAGGACAAGATCGACCTGTCGGCCATCGATGCCAACGGCACCCTTGCGGGCGATCAGGCCTTCACCTTCCTTGACACCCCGCCTCCTTCCAATGTCGACGTGGACCACCCGGCCGGCACGGACGATCCGGCGCCGATCACCGACTGGACCGGCCTGGTCTGGTCGGTGTCCGACGGCAACGGCCATACCACGATCTTCGTCTCGACCGATGCCGATGGCGATGCCGAGATGCAGATCTATATGCCGCAAACCATCACGCTCCACGCGAGCGACTTCGTTCTTTAACGGAAGGTCGAATCGGCAGCCGGCCTGTGCATCGGCCATCATCGGGCGAATCGTAAATGGCGGGGGGCGTGCCCCCGCCATTCGCGTTGACCGAATGTCGCAATCGCCGAGTTTGCACTCACGCTAAGGTTATCTGCTGTCCTCCATTGGTGTGACGCGGCCTCCGTCGGCGATCGCTAAACATTTTGGTGATGTCGCGTAGCGGATCCGAGGGGCACGTTGGAGATCATGGTTATGACTCTTGCATTTCCGAAATTCGCACCGGGCACGGGCGACGCCGAGCCGCAGCTTGTCTCGATTGATCAGGACGCGCTTGCGTTCAGCACAATCGTGGGAACGAACGGCAATGATATTCTCTTGGGCGATACGAACGACAATGTGATTTTTGGCCTTGGCGGCAACGATCAGCTGAATGGGGACTACGGGAACGATGCGCTCTACGGCGGGGACGGTAATGACTTCCTTGTCGGGGGGCATGGCGACGACCTGCTCGATGGAGGCGCGGGGGTCGACCTCTTAGCTGGCGTTGACGGCTTCGACACCGTCACATACGCCGATGCGCAAGGCGCCGTGGCTGTGAACCTGGTCGATTCAAGCCTGGCCCAGGGCGATGCGGCGGGGGACGTCTATATTGAGGTTGAAGCCTTTCAGTTGTCGAACTTTAACGACACATTCGCTGGCGCCAACGGCAATGACATCGTGTTTGGGGAGGCCGGCGACGACTTTCTCCTGGGCGGCGGCGGCGACGACCAGCTCAACGGCGGCGATGGCAATGATTTCCTCTTAGGTGAAGACGGCAATGATCACCTTATCGGAGGGGCCGGCGACGACAGGTTCGGGGGAGATGCGGGGGCGGATCTCATCATCGGCGGTGATGGATTCGACACGGTCCACTATGATCTGGGAACGGGCGCAGTCGGCGTGAACCTGGTTGATCCGACCCAGGGGTTCGGCGTCGCAGCGGGGGACGTCTTTGTAGGCGTAGAGTCCTTCGTCTTGAGCAGCGAGGACGATGTCTTCGTGGGTGCGGACGGCAATGACGTCGTGGATGGTGGTCAGGGGAACGATATAATCTCCGGCGGTGCAGGCGATGACAACCTGTTCGGCGGTAGGAGCCGCGGTGGGCATGGTACTGGCGGCAACGATACGATCTTCGGCGGAGCCGGCAACGACACGCTGATTGGTGGCAACGGGGATGACACACTCGATGGCGGAGCCGGCGCCGACATTTTGACCGGAGGCGACGGCTTCGACACGGGGAGTTACGCGGACGCGACCGTAGCCGTCAGCATCGATCTCACAAAGGCGTCATCGACTTGGACCGGCGATGCCCGGGGCGATGTGCTTAGTTCAATCGACCAGATTCTCCTGACAAATTTGAACGACCTTTTCATCGGCGATGCCAATGCCAACGTCGTCAAAGGTGGCAACGGCGATGATCGAATCTACGGCGGCGGCGGCGATGACGGCCTTACCGGCGGGAACGGCAATGATCTTCTCCAGGGTGGCGATGGCAACGACGTCATCCGCGGCGACGGTTTTGCTGCCGCCACCCCTGGCAATGATCACCTTTACGGCAATGCCGGCGACGATGTGCTGGGTGGAGATGGCGGTAGCGATTTCCTAGATGGCGGAGCTGGCGCCGATGTACTGGAAGGTGGCGACGGCTATGACACCGCGAACTACGGTGACGCCACGTCCGGGGTCAGCATCGATCTGACAGCGGACTCGTCGACCTGGACCGGCGATGCGCACGGCGACTCGTTCACCTCGATCGAAGCCTTCGATCTGACCGGTTTCGCCGATGTCTTCCGTGGGGACGACGCGGACAACACCGTCATCTCCCGCGCCGGCGATGACCAGCTGTTCGGCGGCGGCGGCAATGACAGGCTGGTTGCCGGTGCAGGCAACGACATTCTGTCGGGCGGGCTCGGTGCGGATGCCCTAACAGGCGAGCAGGGCGCCGACATCTTCAAATACTTCGCTGTCGAGGAATCGTCGGGTGCCGTCGTGAACGGCGTGAAGCAGGTTGATAATGTCTCCGATTTCACGCAAGGCGAGGACAAGATCGACCTGTCGGCGATCGACGCCAACGGCACCGTTGCTGGCGATCAGGCGTTCACCTTCCTTGACAACCCCACCGGCCACACGGGCGACTGGACTGGCTTGGTCTGGTCGGTGACTGACAGCCGCGGCACAACCACGATCTTCGCTTCGACTGATGCTGACGCTGACCCCGAGATGCAGATATTCACGCCGCACGCCGTCGTGTTCCACGCGAGCGACTTCGTCCTTTAAGCGGAAGGCCGAGCCGGCAGGCCCGCATCCGTCGGCCATCATCGAGCGCATTTGTGTGGCGGGGGTCGTGCCCCCGCCATTCGCGTTGGTGGTCCGGTGAACCTTTTCCTGGCTTGCTCCGACCAATGCCATAGCTCGGGCAGCATGGCGGGTGCGTGGGCGGGGCCTGTTTTGAGCGCTTTCGCGACACACTCCCGGCAGCTGTGCCCCGACTACAGTCGGGGCGATTCGTAGGCTAAGGTCCGGAAAGGCCTGATGCGATACCGCGATTATTGGGGGGCCAGCATGCTCGTTCGTGTCGTTCCGCCGACGCTTGTTGCCGCCATGCTGATGGTGGCGCCTGCCTGGGCCCAGACCCCACCCAAGATTCCGCCCAAGGCCCAGCCGCAGGCTCAGCCTAAAGCGCCAACCACCGCGCAGGCTCCCGCCGACCCCAGCGCCCCCGTGCAGAGTGTGCCCAGTCCCGCCAAGGCGCCGGAGCCAGCGGTCGACGAAGGCACGGCCCAACGCATGGCGGCGGCGCTCTTGAGCTATTCGGCGATCGAGGTGCGCGGCGGCTGGCCTGCCATTCCGTCGAGCGCCAAGCTTGCGCCCGGCGCAAGCGGGCCCGAAGTCGCCGTGCTGCGCGAGCGGCTCGTCATCACCGACGATCTCGCGCCCGAGCACATCCGCGGTGAGACCTATGACGCAACGGTTACGGCGGCGGTGCGCCGCTTCCAGGCACGTCATGGCCTCGAGGAGACGGGCACCATCGGGCCCAAGACGCTCGCGGCACTGAACGTGCCGGTGGGCAAGCGGGTGCGGCAGCTCGCGGCCTCGCTCGACCGGCTCTCCGCCATGGATTTCCAGTTCGGGCAGCGGTACGTCGTGGTCAATCTGCCGGCGGCGTTCGCTGAGGCGGTCGTGGGCGACAAGGTCGTCCGCCGCCATGTGGTGCAGGTCGGCCGGCCGGACCGGCCTTCGCCGACGCTCACCACCTACATCACCACCGTGAACCTGAACCCGACTTGGACGGTGCCGCTCGGCATCCTCAAGAAGGATGTCATTCCGAAGATGCGCAAGGACCCGGGCTATGCCGCGCGGATGCATATGCGTGTGCTCGATGGGGCCGGCAACGAAGTCGATCCGCGCAGCGTCGATTGGAATTCCGAGCGCGCGCCGAACTTCACCATCCGGCAGGATTCGGGCACCTGGAACGCGCTCGGCTCCGTGCGCATCGACATGCCGAACCCGCATTCGGTCTACATGCATGACACCAATCACAAGGAGTTCTTCAGCGCCGACTATCGCTTCCAGTCCTCCGGCTGCACGCGCGTTGAGAATCCGCGTGACCTCGCCGCCTGGGTGCTGGAGGAAACGCCGGGCTGGAGCCGCCGCGAGATTGATGCCGCGATTGCGAAGGGACAAAAGGTCGACGTCCGTGTCGCCCGCAAGATCCCGGTGGCCTGGGTCTATCTCACCGGCTGGGCGACGCGTGACGGAGCCATTCATTTCCGCGACGACATCTACGGCCACGACGAGAAGCGCGAGCTCGTCGCCGAGCTCAAGACATCGGTCGCGACCGCATCGCGTGCCTCGGGCTTCATTCTGCAGTCGGCCGACATCAAGCCTGTCGACATGAAGCCGGTGTCGTACCTCGACAGCCAGTAGGGCGCATATGCTGAAATCTTCCGCTGTGCTTCTGGCCGCGGCGCTGGCAGGCGTCGCGGCGCCGCCTTTTGCGCGCGCCAATGATTCCACCGCCGAGCTCGCGACCGGCGGGCTCGTCTTCGTCCACAATGACAATGTGGAGATGCGCTCGGAGGACCTGACGATCTCCGCCAAGGAGATCCAGGTTCGCTACCGTTTCTTCAACAAGACCGACAAGGCCGTCACCGTGCTGGTGGCTTTTCCGATGCCCGAGATCAAGGTGGACGGACCGGACGACAACATTTCACTGCCGACGGATGATCCTGTGAACCTGCTGGCATTTGCCACTACGGTCAACGGCCGACCGGTGGCCACCAAGGTCGAGCAGCGCGCCGTTGCGGTCGGCCTCGATCGCACGCAGGTGCTGCGTGATCTCGGCGTTCCGCTGGCTCCACATCTCAAGGCAACCAGCGAGGCGCTCGACAAGCTGCCGCGCGCCAAATGGGACGAGCTCATTCGCGTCGGCCTTGCCGAGATCGAACAATACGATGCCGGCAAGGGCATGCAGGATCATCTCGCGCCGCGCTGGTCGCTGCAGACGACATTCTACTGGGAGCAGACCTTTCCCCCCAAGGCCGAGACGGTGGTCGAGCATCGCTACAAGCCGAGCGTCGGCACGTCGGTGCAGACGGCGCTGGGATCGCCAGATGCGGCGCAGGAGGATTGGTACGAGGACTACGTGGAGAAGTACTGCCTCGACAAGGAATTTCTGACTGCGGTCGAGCGGGCGCGGCGCGAGGCGAAGAGCCAGTTCGGCGCGCCCTATAGCGAGCAGCGCATCGAATATATCCTCAGCACCGGCGCCAACTGGGCCGGCCCGATCAAGGAATTTCGCTTGGTCGTCGACAAGGGCGACGCCGACAGCCTGATCAGCTTCTGCGGAGACAACGTGAAGAAGATCAGCCCGACCCGCTTCGAGATGAAGATGACCGATTTCACGCCGGAGGATGATTTCGCAGTATTGATCCTCAAGAAGCTGCCGAAGCCATAGCTCAGCCCCTCAACGCCGTTTTGATCGCCTCGACACCGCCGCCTGACTTCGCCGCCGCGATAATCCTCGCCTCGGTCTCAGTAAGCTTCCCAGCCGCTGCCAGCATGGCATCGATCGCGTCGACCGGCACCACGATCGCGCCATGGCGGTCGGCATGAATGAGGTCGCCGCTCTTCACCGCCATGCCAGCCACCTCGACGTCGATGCCGAAATCAACCGCATGCACATAGGCGTGCGAGGGTACGATCGCGGCCGCCAGCATCTGGAAGCCAGGGGCGATGGCCGGGATATCGCGGATCGAGCCATCAGTGACGACGCCAAGCGCGCCCAGCGCCTTGTGTATGTTCGACTGCACCTCGCCCCAGAAAGCGCCGAAGCCTGCATGCTCGCCATCGAGGTCGTGCATGATCATGACGGCAGGCTGCGGCGCGCTCGCCACGTAGTCGAGGTAGTCGAGCCGCTTCTGCAGATAGGTCGCCTGTCCGAGTGGCACCTTGTCCTTGGACTTGAAGGTCACCGTCTTGGCGTAGCCGACCATCGGGGGCAGATCGGGAAACGGACAGTGCAGGTGCTTGACGGTGTAGCCGGAGCCGCGCCGCTCCGGCATCACGATCTCGACCAGGTTGCACACGGTCGGGGTGTCGATCGACCGAAGAAATTCCATCTGGCTCTGCGTTGCGACGGGCATGTCGTTACCTGCTGCTGGAGGAAGGGGCGCGGAGATTAGAGCATGATCCCGAAAAGTGGGAACCGGTTTTCGGAACAAGATCATGCTCAAACAAGAAGCCAGACCATGATCCGATCGCATCATGGTCTAAGCTGCCACGTGCCGATAGGCGAGGGCGGCGATCGCCGCCATGATGGCAAGCATTGCGAGCGCCATGGCAACGCAGGCCGGCCAGCCGGCGGCACTCCACGCAATCCCGGGCAGGAGCGCTCCCATGCTGCCGCCGACATAGAAAGCTGTCACGTAGAGTCCAACCGCCGACGAGCGGCCCTCCTTGGCGATCGCGGTGACGTAGCCGGTCGAGATTGCCTGGCACAGCATGCCGCAGACGGCGCAGAGCAACAGTCCAAGGATGATGGCGGCGAGCGGCTGCGCCAGCAGCAGGAGAGCGCCGCACGCCCAGATGCACAACACACCGAGGATAAAAGGGCGGCGGCCAAACCGGATGACCGCCCAGCCGATCAGCGGCGCAGTCGCAGAGCCTGCCAGATAGGTCACGAAGATCGTGCCGAGCAGCGTGGATGAGAATGAATAGGGCGGTGCGGCGAGGTGGAAGTTCACATAGGTGAACACCGCAATGAAGTTGAACAGCACGCCAAACCCGATCGCATAGGTGGCGAGGAGTTGCGGGTTGCGCAGATGCCGGAGCATCTGCCGGACCGAGGCGCCGAGTCCCTCGGAACGCACGAAGGAGCGCTCGCGCGGCAGCACGGCCGCGACCACGATGGCACCCGCAAGCGAGATGATTGCAAGCGCCAGAAACCCGCTGCGCCAGCCGACGAGATCAGCCAGCAAGCCGGGCACGAAGCGGCCAGCGAAGCCGCCGATGCTCGCGCCAGTGACATAGAGGCCAGCGACCGCCGGAATCTCGGCGGTCGGCCACTCGTCCCCCACATAGGCGATTGCGACGGCGAAGATGGGTGGCAGCAGCAGGCCCTGAAGAAAGCGCCAGACGATCATGCCTTCGAGGCTAGTGGCGAGTGCGATCATCCCCATCGGGATCACCACGGCAAGCATCGCCGCTGTGATCACCCGCTTGCGGCCGATCACGTCGGCGAGTGCGCCGGTGAACGGCGCCGTCAGCGCTATCGCGGCGGCGCTTGCGGTCATCACGGAGCTCATCTCGGCCGGGCCGGCTGAGAACTCACGCGCAAGCTCCGGCAGCAAAGCCTGCGGCGAATAGAGATTGAGGAAGGCGCAGAAGCCGGTAATCGCGACGGCGATCTTGCGAGGATCGATGGGCATTCAGTCGTGTATCGCAATCGCCGGAGACACACCACGCTCACTTTTCGAGAGCTGCCTTCGCGCGCGCAAGGGTCTCCTGCGGCTCGCCTGCGGCATCGATGCGTGGCCAGCCGAGTGTACCGAGCTCATAGCTTTCCTGCGCGCGTGCGATGGCGGCGTCGGCATCGGACGCGTCGCCGCGTCTGCCCCCCACGCGGGCGAGCCGGGTGTCGAGATCAGCGACGAGAAAGAGGCCGTGAAAAGGGGCGCCGAGTGTCGCCGCCGATGCCTCGATGCCTTTGCGTTCGCTCGGCGTTGCGAAGACCGCATCCACAATGGCCGAATGGCCGGCCGCGACTGCGCGGCGCGCCCTATCCACGATGGTGCAATAGACCCGCAATGTCGTAGCCGGCGTGTAAGCCGCCGCCGGCAGTGGTTCGGTCTCGGCTTTGCCGAACAGTGCCTTGCGCTCGACATCGGAGCGGATGACCACCGCGCCGGGCGCCGGCTCGATCGCGGGCGCCACCGCGCGGGCGAGCGCTGACTTTCCGGTGCCGGACAGTCCGCCGACCGCGACGAGGACCGGCGCTGGTGGCGTAATGAACCGCAGCGCCCAATCGAAATAGCCACGCGCGCGCTGCGCGATCGCCGGCCGTTCCGCTTCGGAAGCCTGCTCGAGCCGTGCGGCCGTCACCCGGGCGCGGATCGATGCCCGCATCGAGAGATAGAACGGCAGTGCCGCGAGCGCATCGAGGTCCTCGTCGCGTCTTGTGACGGCGAGATAGCGGTTGAACACAACGTTGGCGGCCTCTCCGAGCCCGCGCTCGGTGAGGTCCATCACCACAAAGGCAAGATCGTAGAGCAGGTCGCCGGAGCCAATGACGTCGCTGAACTCGATGGCGTCGAACAGCACCGGTCGCCCGTCGATGAGCGAAATATTGCCGAGATGCAGATCGCCGTGGATGCGACGAATAAGGCCACGTCGCCCGCGTTCGACCAGAAGCGGCATGATGCGTGCATAGGTTGCGCGGCTTGCAACGGCGAGCCGCTCGTTCGCGCCGGGATCGAACACTGTCGGCATAGCGGCGAACGTCGTCGCGTGCTCGTCGATATAAGACATAATCGCCGCGATCCATGGCTCAGCCGGCGCGTCCGGGGTGCGCGCATGGGCGGATGCGATCGCGCGGCCGATCGCATCCGCGAGCGCCATGTCGATGCGCCCCGCATCGGCGAGATGATCGAGCGTTTGTGTCTCGTCGAAACGGCGCATCTCGACTGCCCATTCGACCGGCTCGCCCTTGCCGTCAACCGCGAGCCGTCCATCGGCCTCGCGCGTGATGGCAACGACCCTGCGGTAGAGCTCGGGCGCATAGGGACGATTGACGGCGATCTCGGCCTCGCAGGCGGCCTTACGCTTGTCGAGCGTGGAATAGTCGAGAAACGGGAACTTCACTGCCCGCTTGAGCTTGAGGGCGCGCTCGCCGGCGAGGAACACCACGGCCGCATGGGTGTCGACGCGCTTGACCGTCGCTCCGCCATGGGTCGCCGGATCCGCGAGCAGTGCGAAGACCGGCTCCTGAGACAAAGCGGGGGCGGGCATCATCGTCGGCTTGCCACAAATGCGTAGGTCGGGTTAGCGCAGGACGGCATCGGGTTGTGCCGCAGACCGCCATCCGCGCGTAACCCGGCATCTGGAAACTTGCTTCTCGGCGTCGAGTTACGCGCAGATCGCACAATAATTCATACTGCAACGTTGATGGCCGCGCTAACCCGACCTACAGCCCTCACCTGTCTTGCGGCAAAAACGAAAAAGCGCGAATATTTGCACATTCGGGAACTATATCCCGACGAGAACGACAAGACTGACAATAGTGAGGAGACAAATCGCGCTGCGGCCGCTGGCGGCCGCCGCGATGCCTCACGGGAGGACGGACAATGCGATACCGCAGCTTGATTGGCACGGTTGCGCTGGCAGCCGGGCTTACGTTGGCGTCCGCCGCACAGGCGTTTGATGACGCGAAATATCCGGATTGGCAGGGACTGTGGTTCCGCTCCGTACTGGGGGCGCCGCGCTTTGACACCAGCAAGCCGCGCGGCCTGACGCAGCAGGCGCCGCTCAAGCCCGAATTCCAGAAGCTTTACGAGGCGAGCCTCGCCGACCAGGCCGCCGGCGGCCAGGGCAATCACACGGTCTTCCGGTGTTTCCCTTGGGGCATGCCTGCGATGATGAACGGCTATGGCACCGGCATCGAATTCATCGTCCTGCCGGAGGTCACCTACATGATGGTCGATGACGGCAACGACTCGGTGCGGCGGATCTTTACCGATGGCCGCGACTTCCCGAACGATTTCGAGCCGACCTTCACCGGCTACTCCATCGGCAAGTGGATTGATACCGATGGTGACGGCAGCTTCGACACGCTCGAGGTCGAGACCCGGCTGTTCAAAGGGCCGCGCGTCTATGACAACACCGGGCTGATGCTGCATCCCGACAACCAGAGCGTCATCAAAGAGCGGATCTATCTGAGCAAGACCGATAAAGGCCTTCTCTATGACGAGATCACGGTGACCGACAATGCGCTGACGCGACCATGGATGGTGACCAAGAGCTACAAGCGCGATCCCGATCCGCGTCCCTACTGGCGCGAGGACGTCTGCGCGGAAGGCAACACTCACGTCTTCATCAACAATGAGAACTACATGCTCAGCGCCGACGGTTATCTCATGCCGGCCAAGAAAGGCCAGCAGCCGCCCGACCTGCGTTATTTCAACCAGAACAAGCAGTAAAGGGGGAACGGTCATGGTCAATCGACGCTCGATCGTTGCGCTTTGCTCGTTCGCCACGCTTCTGCTGACAGCCGCAAGCGCTGCTGCTTTCGATGAAAGCAAATATCCGAACCTCAAGGGCAAATGGGACCGCGTCGGCGCGCCACGCTGGGTCCAAGCGGGCCAAACGGCGCCGCTGACGCCGGAATATCAGAAGATCTTCGAGTGGAACACGGCTGACCAAAAGGCCGGCGGGCACGGCTGGGAGCCGTCCTGGATGTGCCTGCCACCAGGCATGCCGCGGATCATGAATGTGTTCGAGCCGATGGAGGTCGTGGTCACACCCTCGACCACCTACATTCTGATCAGCCACATCCATGATAATCGCCGCATCTACACCGACGGGCGCGACTGGCCCAAGGAGCCGGAGCCGAGCTTCAAGGGCTATTCCATCGGCAAATGGATCGACGAGGACGGCGACGGCAAATACGACGTGCTCGAGGTCGAGACCCGCTACATGAAAGGGCCGCGCGCTTACGACACCACCGGCCTGCCGCTGCACGCCGACAACAAGACTGTGGTCAAGGAGCGCATCTATCTCGACAAGACCGATCAGAATGTTCTCTGGGACGAGGTCACCACCATTGACAACGCGCTCACCGGGCCCTGGATGGTGAAGAAGAAATACACCCGCGATACCAATCCGCGACACAATTGGATCGAGGAGGTCTGCCCGGAGAACAACCCGCATGTCCGCATTCAGAACGACAACTACATGCTGAGCGCGGATGGCTACCTGATGCCGGCCAAGAAAGGTCAGCAGCCGCCTGATCTGCGTTACTTCGAGCAGCAGGCAACCGGGGGAGTGAAGAGGTAGCCAGAGGGGTCGCGCTCCAACGCGAGATTCGGACGTCAAGGCAGGGCGATTGGGCTGCATCCAATCCGTGTGGGGGCGGCTCGATCCCGGATTGCGCTCCGCGCCATCCGGGCTACAACGGTGGCGCAACCAACCCGGAGCCTGCCCAGGAGTCTGCCCCTATGCGCGCCAATGATGGATCGCGAACCGCCGCCGAGGTGCTGATCGATCAGCTCGTCATTCATGGCGCGCGCCATGTCTTCTGTGTGCCCGGCGAAAGCTACATCGCCGCGCTCGACGCCATGGTGGATCGTCCCCTCGAGGTGACGATCTGCCGTCAGGAAGGCGGCGCCTGCATCATGGCGGAAGCGATGGGCAAGCTCACCGGCCGGCCCGGCATCTGCTTCGTCACGCGCGGGCCGGGTGCCACCAATGCGTCGTCAGGCCTCCACATCGCGCAGCAGGATTCCACCCCGCTGATCCTGTTCGTTGGCCAGATCGCGCGCGAGTATCGCGAGCGCGAGGCGTTTCAGGAGCTCGACTATCGTGCCGTCTTCGGCTCGATCGCCAAGTGGGTGACCGAGATCGACGATCCGGCGCGCGTGCCGGAGATCATCTCGCGCGCGTTCCATGTGGCGACCAGCGGGCGGCCCGGCCCGGTGGTGATCGCGCTGCCGGAGGACATGCTGGTCGAGCGCGTCATAGCCACCGATGCGCCGGCGTGCGAGCCGGTCGAGACCTCGCCCGGCCCCGCCGACATCCGGCGGCTGCAGATGCTGTTGAACGAGGCGCAGCGCCCGATCGCGCTCCTTGGCGGCAGCCGCTGGTCGAAGACCGCCTGCGCGGCGATGCAGCGCTTTGCCGAGCGCTTCATGCTGCCGGTGGCCACCACGTTCCGGCGCGCCCATCTCGTCGATGCATCCCACCCTTGCTATGCGGGCGACCTTGGCATCGGGCCCAACCCCAAGCTGCTCGCGCGCGTCAAAGACGCCGATCTCGTCCTCCTGATCGGCGGGCGGCTCGGCGAGATGCCTTCGCAGAGCTACACGCTGTTCGATATCCCGGGACCCAAGCAGACGCTGGTGCATGTGCATCCGGGCGCTGAGGAGCTCGGCCGCGTTTACAGCCCCGCTCTCGCGATCAACGCGACGCCGTCAGCGTTCGCGGCCGCGCTCGAAGGTCTCGCCCTCCCCGAGAAAATGGCCTGGTCGGCTGTGGCGCCGGCCGCGCATGCAGAGTTTATCGAGTGGACCGCCAAGCCTCCGCAGGTGCCGGGGGCGGTCAATCTCGGCGAGATCATCGCCGGTCTGCGTGAGAAGCTGCCGGCCGACACCGTCATTTGCAACGGCGCCGGCAATTTCTCGATCTGGGTGCATCGCTTCTGGCGCTACCGGCACTATGCCTCTCAGCTTGCGCCGATCGCCGGCTCCATGGGCTATGGCGTGCCGGCGGCGATCGCGGCGAAGCGCCTGATGCCCGAACGTACGGTCATTGCCTTCGCGGGCGACGGCGATTTCCTGATGACCGGTCAGGAGCTCGCGACCGCGATGCAATACGAGTTGCCGATCATCATCGTGATCGCGGACAACGGCATGTACGGCACGATTCGGATGCACCAGGAGCGACACTATCCCGCCCGTGTCATCGGCACCGAACTCAAGAATCCGGACTTTGCCGCGCTCGCGCGTGCCTACGGCGCCTTTGGCGCCTTGGTTGAGAAGACAGCTGATTTCAGCGCCGCCTTTGACGCCGCGCGTGCGTCGGGCAAGCCCGCCGTCATTCACCTGAAGGTCGATCCGCAGGCAATCACACCCGCGACCACGATCGATGCCATTCGCAAGGCGGCGCTGGCCGCGCAGGCATAATACCCGTCACGAAAAAGGCAGAGCCCGCGCTCGCGCGCGGGCCCGTGCCGAAGAAGGTGGTGCAGCTTAGCGCTCGCGAATGACTCTCTCACGCCGCTCCTCAATCACAGCTGGACCACCGCTTCCTGTCGTCTCCTTGCACACTTCGATTGTGCGCATCCTGTTCTCGGCCTCGAGCCGTACGCCAAAGCCGGCACCGCCGATGATGATGCCCGCGTTTGGCGCCGGGCGTTCCTCGACGATCCGACAACGCTTTGTCGTTGGTTCCTGAATGATATAGAAGTCCGCCAGCGCCGGGGTAACGATTGCCGCCAGCCCAACACCAATCATCAACGCCTTCATGTTTCTCTCCTCGTTGGAAGACCCGATGGCCAACGAGTTCCACTTAGGTCTGGTTCCGTACTTTTTCCTTGGAACTCTCAACGCAAGATCATCGGCGTGCTGCAGTCAGCAGCAATTCGTTTGGGCCAATCCACTCTGCTCCTGACTCGAATGCACGCAGGCGCTCTTTCATCTCCGCCCAGGCCGCGTCGCGCTTGGCGGAGTCGAGCCGCTCGATGATCGCCACGATCGGGCCAGCGGATGTCTTGACGAAATCGAGATAGGCCTTCGCAGTCGGCATTCTGAACGGCGCCGCCATCTTGGTGGTCGCAACCTCTCTGAAACCGGCTTCCCGGAACAGTGCGTCGATCAGTCCTGGCTTGCCAAGGCTCAGAAGCCCGCCGGACTGAAACGGATCGGGCGGTGGCAAGCCCGCATGCTTGATCGCCGTTGCCATCAGGGCGGTGACACATGGATTGCTCTGCGGCGTTGAGAACACCATGGTGCAGATGCCGCCGCCGTCCTTGAGCGCTCGTCGCATTTCATGCAAGCCCTGCAGCGGATCGCGAAATAGCATCAGGCCAAGCCGGCAGACCACGGCGTCGAAGCGGGCGTCATCGACCGCAAGGCGCTCGCCATCGCTGACTTTAGTCTCGACGTTGCTATGGCCGGCCCGCGCGACGTTACGTTGCGCGTAATGGAGAATCTCTGGCGAAAGATCGGTCGCGAGCACAAAGCCCTGTGGTCCGACACGCTCTGCAATATCGATGGTCTGGTCGCCGGCGCCGGCAGCGACATCAAGCACGTGGGCGCCTGGCTTCACGCCCGCCATCGTCAGCATTGCCTGCGTGGCATCGCGCAACCATGGCCGGATGACGGCGCCGCTGTCGCTCCAGCCTTGCGCCATCCGGTCCCATTGTTGCCGCATGGCATCCTTGGCTGCGTGATCGTGACGAGAGAGTTGCATAACTGCAGATCCTTCCTGGTCCGATCTCAGTGCGATGGATCGAGGAACGGCGTGCCGGGCGTGCTCACATAGACGATCACGACCTTGGTCAATTCCGAGGCGCTGCGGTTGTAGCCCGTCATCTCGACGTTGGGCGGCTCCACGATCGCCTCGCCGGCCTTCACGACGATCGGCGGGCGATCTTTGAGCTCGAGCGTGAACGCTCCCTCAAGCACATAGACGGTGACTGGGAAGCGATGGGTGTGCGGCACGGTGCGGTCGCCTGGCTTGAAAGTGGCGGTCAAAACGCGCACCGATTGCCTGGCATCGCGTGGCAGCCCGTCCACGACCTGCTCCAGGACGAGGTTGGGCCTCGCAAGGGCACGCTGGCCATGATCCTGCGCGAGCGCCGTGGCCGCAAATGCCACGCCCGTAAACGCAAAGCCAATTGCATGTCCAAGGCGCATCTTGAGCTCTCCCGTGTGGATTGTCGAAGCCCCAAAATCTTAACGTGGTGGAAGGCGGGCGCGGGAGCCGCAAGATTGCGATAAGGGGCCTCAGAACTGCATAATCGCGCCCATGTTCGACTGGAATG
>Ga0075434_100003123_pt1 | contig 14757 bp, 14 predicted proteins | sample RhiMethybrSRZTD3_FD_75298 | JGI IMG/M metagenome (GOLD analysis project Ga0075434, IMG submission 75298) | Populus rhizosphere microbial communities from Tennessee, USA - Rhizosphere MetaG P. TD hybrid SRZTD3 | ecosystem: Host-associated > Plants > Roots > Rhizosphere > Soil | place: USA... | reverse complement strand
ATCGCGACCAACCGCTGCCTCAACGCGCTGCGCAGCGCGGGCCGGCGGATCCCGACCGAACCGGTGCCGCCGTTCCAGCCGCCGGAGCCCACCCGGCGCGGCGAGATCACCTGGCTGCAGCCCTACCCGGACACCCTGCTGACGGCGATCGCCGACACCGGGCCCGGACCCGAGGCCCGCTACCAGACCACCGAGGCGGTCGAGTTGGCCTTCGTGGCCGGGCTGCAGCGCATGCCGCCACGTCAGGCGGCCGTGCTGGTGCTGCGCGACGTGCTCGGCTTCACCACCGACGAGGTGGCCGGCATGCTCGGCACCAGCCACACCGCGGTCAAGGGCGCCCTGCAGCGCGCCCGTGCCGCGCTCGACCACCATCGGGCCGGCCGGGCACCACGACCCGGGTCAGCCACCGAACACGACCTCGCCCGACGCTTCGCCGACGCGTATGTCGCCGCCGACCTCACCCGGCTGGTCGCGCTGCTCACCGACGAGGCATGGCTGTCCATGCCGCCGGCGCCCCACCAGTACCACGGCATCGGCGCGATCGCCGGCTTCCTGCGCGCCTCGTTCGACTACCGCGGCGACCGCCGGGTGCACCTGCTGCCCACCCAGGCCAACACCCAGCCCGCCTTCGGCAGCTACCTCACCGACCCCGCCGGACGGGTCGCCACCCCGGCAGGCCTGTTCGTGCTCAGCATGGCCGCCGAGGGCATCCAGGCCATCACCCGCTTCCACGTCGACGCCCTCTACCCGCGGTTCGCGCTCCCCCGGTCACTGCCGGAACCGGTGAGGCCGCTCACCTACTGAGCTGCCATCCATCCCCGACTCTTGAACCGCGAAGGTCCTTGTAGTAATCTTTGGTAGACTTGTAGTTAGGAAACCTTACTAATTGGGGGCCTTGTCGACGCAGTGGCCAGAAGGAGCGGCGCCATGATGCGAGCGGAGCACGGGATCCGGGTCCGGCTGGCCAGGAGCGGCAGCCTCGCGGTGCTCGTGGTGGCGATGGGCGGGCTCTCTGCCACGGCGGCGCGGTCAGCTCCCGCGCCGAGCTCGGCGTTCGTGCGGGTCAACCAGGTCGGCTACCCCGCGGCCGCGTCCAAGCGCGCCTACCTGATGGCGAGCGTCGCCGAGACCGGTGGAACCTTCACGGTGCGCAACGCCAGCGGTCAGGCCGTGCTCTCGGCGCCGGTGGGAGCCGACCTCGGCTCGTGGAGCTCCACCTACTCCCATGTCCACTCCCTGGACTTCGACGCCGTCGCGACCGCGGGCAGCTACACCATCTCGGTCTCTGGACCGGCCGCTGCGACCTCGCCGACCTTCCGGATCGACACCGGCGCGAACGTGTACGCCGAGCCGCTCGCCAACGCCCTGTTCTTCTACCAGACCGAGCGGGATGGTCCGGACTTCATCCCGAACGCCCTCCGGACCGCGCCGGCGCACCTGAACGACCAGAACGCCACGACCTACCTCACGCCCAGCGTGAACCCCAGCGGGCGATTCTCCGGCGACCTCACACCACTCGGGGCCCGGATGGACGGCTCCGGCGGCTGGTGGGACGCGGGCGACTACATCAAGGGCGTGCAGACGCTGGGCTACACCACCGACCTGCTGCTGGCGGGCGTGCGGGACTTCCCGGGCCAGATGGGGCCGGGGGCGCCGACGTCGGACTTCACCGCCGAGGCCAGGTTCGGGACCGACTGGCTGCTCAGGATGTGGGACGACACGAACCGGACGTTCTACTACCAGGTGGGCATCGGGACCGGCAATGCCGGCGCGGCCGGCGACCACGACATCTGGCGACTCCCCCAGGCCGACGACACCCTCGGGGAACCGACCCGCTGTACCGCTACATCCGCAACCGCCCGGTGTTCAGGGCCGGCCCTCCCGGGTCGCTCATCAGTCCCAACCTGGCGGGCCGCAGCGCCGCGGCGTTCGGCTTGTGCTTCCAGGTCTTCAGGACCACCGATCCGGCGTTCGCCAACCGGTGCCTGCTCGCCGGCCAGCACATCTTCGACCTCGCCGATACGGCACCCAAGGGCAAGCTGACCACCTATGTCCCGTTCAGCTTCTACCCCGAGAAGGAGTGGCGCAGCGACCTGGAGCTCGGTGCGACCGAGTTGTACTTCGCGGTGGCCGGCGGCGGCCTTCCGGCCGGGACGCCCCATGCCGATCCGCTGTTCTACCTGCAGCAGGCGGCCCACTGGGCCAACGCCTACATCAACGGGCCGGACGACGCGGCCGACACCCTCAACCTCTACGACGTCAGCGGGCTCGCCCACTACGACCTGCACCGGGCGATCGACCACGCCGGCAACCCTGCCGGCCTGGAGGTCACCCGGGCGGTGCTGCTGGCGGACATGAAGAAGGCCCTGGACGGCGCCCTGGCCGAGGCGGCCCGCGACCCGTTCGGGTTCGGCTTCCCCTGGGCGACCTGGGACACGACCTCGCACGGCGCCGGCCTGTCGGTCATGGCCAGCGAGTACAACGAGCTGTTGGGCACCAGCGCCTACCCGGGCCTCAGCAGCAGGTGGCTGGACAACATCCTTGGGGCCAACGCCTGGGGCGCCTCGTTCATCATCGGCGATGGCAGCACCTTCCCGCGCTGTCCGCACCATCAGGTGGCCAACCTGGTCGGATCCCTGGACGGCTCCCCGCCGGTGCTCAAGGGCGCCGCGGTGGAAGGTCCCAACGGCACGCTCTACCGGGGGCTCCAGACCGGCATGCGGAACTGCCCTCCCGACGACAGCGACCCGTTCGCGCAGTTCAACAGCCATGCCAAGTTCAGGGACGACATCGAGTCCTTCTCGACCGTCGAACCCGCCGTCGACCTGACCGCCACCAGCCCGCTGGCCTTCGCCCGCCAGGCAGCAGGCCGCCACTGACGGATGCCGAACACCGGAATACCGCTGGAAAGGTGGACCAATGAGCAGGACCACCCGGAGGCGCGTCCCGCAGCCTCGCGCTGGTTGGAGAATCCGGCGGTCGCTGGCGGCGATCGGCGCGCTCGCCACGCTGTTGTGCGGTTGGGTGGTGAGTGCCGCGCCAGCGACCGCGGCCGCGTCGACGGTCGTCACGATCGGGTTCGACGATGGGACCGCCGACCAGGTCGCCGCGCTGCCGATCCTCCAGGCGCACGGGATGACCGCAACCTTCTTCGTGAACACCGCCTCCATCGGCGATCCCGAGCACCTCTCGTGGGCAGACCTGCACAGCCTGTTCCTCGCGGGCAACGAGATCGCCGGGCACACGCTCCACCATGCGAACCTGGCACCGCTGACCACCGCCGAGGCCCGCCAGGAGGTGTGCACCGACCGTAACAACCTGTTGACCGCGGGATTCCCGGCGACATCGTTCGCCTACCCCTTCGGGTCCTTCGACGCCGGCACCGAACAGGTCGTTCACGACTGCGGCTACAACAGCGGTCGAGGGGTCGCGGGCATCTCCAAGTCGGGGGCCTCTGCCGAGACCATCCCGCCGCTGGACCCCTACGCCACCCGCACACCCCCCAACCCAAAGAAGTCGACCAAGCTCTCCACCCTGGAGCAGTACGTGCTCGACGCCGAAGCCAACGGGGGCGGATGGGTGCAGTTCGTGTTCCATCGCCTCTGCGAGCAGTGCGGCCCCTACGCGATCACTCCGGCGAAGCTCACCGCGTTCCTGGACTTCCTGCGGGGGGAGGTCGGCGGCGGTCGGGTGACCGTGCAGACGACCGCACAGGTGATCGGCGGCCAGGTGCAACCACCCGTGTCCCCATAGGCCAGGGAGCCGACGTCGGACAACGCCGGCCGGCGCTCAGGCGTTGAGGAAGTCGAGCAGGTCGGCGTTGAACCGGTGCTTGTACGGGGCGACCTGGGCCAGGCCGTGGGGGGCGCCCGGATACACCTTCAAGGTCGCGTCCTTGACCAGCTCCGCCGACCGTCGGGCGGAGGCGTCGATGGGCACGATCTGGTCGTCGTCGCCATGGACGATCAGGGTGGGCACGTCGATCCGCTGCAGGTCCCCGGTGAGGTCGGTCTCGGAGAAGGCCTTGACGCAGTCGTAGGCGCCCTTGAGCCCGACCTGCATGCTCCACAGCCAGAACGCGTCCCGGATCCCCTGGGAGACGCTGGCGCCGGACCGGTTGGCGCCGTAGAAGGGCCCGCTGAGGTCCTGGTAGAACTGCGAGCGGTCGCCCGAGACGCCGGCGCGGATGGCGTCGAAGGCCTCGATCGGGGTTCCGAGCGGGTTGGCGTCGGTCCTGAGCATCAGCGGCGGGATGGCGCCCAACAACACCGCCTTGGCCACGCGGGCGCTGCCGTGGCGGCCGAGGTAGCGGGTGACCTCGCCGCCGCCGGTGGAGTGCCCGACCAGGACCACCTCCAGCAGGCCCAGCGTGTCGATGAGCTGGGCGAGGTCGTCGGCGTAGGTGTCCAGGTCATGGCCGGTCCAGGGTTGGCCGGAGCGGCCATGGGCGCGGCGGTCGTGGGCGATCGCCCGAAAGCCGTTGGAGGCCACCAGCATCGCCTGGTCGTCCCAGGCGTCGGCGTTCAGCGGCCAGCCGTGGCTGAAGATCACCGGCTGCCCGGAGCCCCAGTCCTTGTAGAAGATCTGCGTGCCGTCCGTGGTGCTGATGGTGCCCATCCGGCTGCTCCTTGTGGTCCATGGGCTGCGGGTCGCTGCGGCCAGTGCGGTGCTCGTGGTCCCTGTCAGGGCGACGAGTGGAGTACGCGGTAGCTGATGTGGGTGGTGAGCGACGCGGCCCGGACGCCGAGGAGCTCGAGCCGCAGCGACGGCACGCCGTCGAACAGGCGCTCGCCGGCGCCGAGGGTGACCGGTGCGATATGGGTGCGGAGCTCGTCGAGCAGGCCGACGGCGAGGTACTGGTTGATGGTGGCGGCGCCGCCGGCGATGGCCACATCGCGTTCTCCCGCAGCCTTGCGCGCCTGGTCGAGGGCGGCGTGGATGCCATCGGTCACGAAGGTGAAGGTGGTGCCGCCCTGCATCGTCAGCGGGTCGCGGGGGTGGTGGGTGAGCACGAACACGGGGGCGTGGTAGGGCGGGTCCTCGCCCCACCAGCCCCGCCAGCCGGGATCCCAGTCGCCGCGGATCGGTCCGAACGTGTTGCGGCCCATCACGAAGGCGCCAGCCGAGACGACCCGGTCAATCTCCGCCTTATTCTCGTCGGGGGTGTCGAACATCCAGGCGTGCAACCGGTCGACGGGTCCGTCGCCGAACGGCTTGTCGGCCGTCTGGCCCGGACCGGCGGCGTAGCCGTCGACAGAGATCGAGATGTCGCAGAAGACCCTGTTGCCCATGGAACCCTCCGTCCCTGCCAGCGTGGTGTCCACGCCACCGCGACCGGTCCAGCTGGCCCTGCCCGCCCAGGGTCGTCGACCAGGCGCAGGCCGCATCATGCCAGACCATCCCAGGGAGGCGAACCAATGTCCACGCGGGCGTCGACCGGGGCAGCCCGTCGTGACAGCGCCACCGCGCGTCCCCCGGAGCGCCGGTGGCGAGCCTGGTCAGGCGTCCAGCATCGCCAGCAGCTTGGTGACGGTCGCCCAGTTGCGGGCGGTGCCGCCCTGGTCCTCGGCCGCAGGGGCGCGCCGGGCCAGCTGGGCGGCCAGCTCGCTACGTCCGAACCCGTCCGGGGTGTGCAGGTACATGGCACGGCCGACGATCTTCACCTGGTCGCGGCCGCCCTTGTCCTTGGCTCGGCGCTCGGCGGCCGCGACGCCGGCCGCCTCCTCGGCGCCGACCTCGGTGCTGCGGAAGATGGCATGGATGAGCCTGGGGTTCGTCTCCTCGGGGAACGGGTTGTCGGCGATCACCCTGGCCAGCCCGGCCCGAGACAGCACCACCACGCTGCTGCGCACCCCCAAGGTCTCCTCGAGGGCCCGTCCAAGCTCTGCGGCGATCGCCGCCGTGTCGGTGTCCTCGCTGGTGAAGACGACGTTGCCGCTCTGGATGTAGGTGGCGACGTCGCCGTGGCCCAGCGACTCCACGACCGTTCGCAGGTCGGCCATGGCGACCTTGTTGCGACCGCCGACGTTGATGCCCCGCAGCAGGGCCACGTGGGTGGGCATGGCCTCATCCTATCGTCCGCCGACGCCACGCCCAGGGACCGGCCGGGCTCGCCCTCGGCTGAGATCAGGGGGCGTCGCCGACGGAGCGGCGGCCCAGGGTGACCATGGCCCGGTGGACCTGCCGGGGCGACAGGGGCGGCTCTGGGAGCGGGTGGGCCCGCTCGGCGCGGAAGCCGTCGAGCAGGAGGCCCAGGTGCCGCCGCCAGGCATCGGGAGCGCCGGCGGCGCGGCAGGCCGGCAGGATCCGGGTGTTGGCCCAGTTGAGGAATGCCAGGTCCTCCAGGGTGAGGTCGGCGCGGAGCCGGCCGCTCTGCTGGGCGCGGTCGACCACCTGGGCGAGCACCTCGAACAGGCGGGCCTTGGCGCCCTCCACGGCGGTGGCGCGGGGGAACCGCATCCCCATGACATCGTTCAGGCCGCGGTCGTCGGCCTGCAGCCGGCAGCTCTGCTCCAGGTAGTAGGCGAAGCCGGCCCAGGGATCGTCCATGGCCAGGGCGTGGGTGGCCGCCTCGATGTGGGCCTGGAGGTTGCCGGTCAGGACCGCGTCCAGCAGCGCCGCCCGTGTGGGGAACCGGCGGTACAGGGTGGCGATGCCGACCCCGGCGCGGCGGGCGATCTCCTCCAGGGGGGCTTCCAGGCCCCGGTCGCAGAAGACCTGCCGGGCGGCGACGACGATGGCGTCGCGGTTGCGTTGGGCGTCGCGGCGCAGTCGCCGTGGCGGCGCCGGGTGGTCTGCGCTGGTCATGAGGACAGGATACCCAGGAATACGGAGGCTGACCTCCGCATTGTGCTGGTCGACGGAATGAATCGGAGGGTCACCTCCGATTATGGAAGGAGTGTGGCCATGACCACCGGGACGAGGACCATCGGACGTGAAGCCGTGCTGGTGGAGGACGCGGCGTTGATCCGGATGATGGGAATGCCGGTACTGGAGGCGGTTCCCTCCCGCCAGGCGCACTACGGACTGACCGACCCCTTCATCCTCGTGCACGAGGCCCGCTTCCGCCTCTCCGAGATGGCCGGCAAGGACACCAGGCATCCGCACCGGGGCTTCGACAACCTCTGGTACGTGCTGCAGGGCTCGGCCAGCACCGGTCACACCACGGGACCGGATGGATCGGTGGAACGGGCACGGCTGCCAGAAGGCTCGCTGCTGTGGCTCAGGACGGGCCGGGGCGCCTGGCACGCCGAGGCCGTTGGCGCGGACGAGCGCCGGGAGGGCCGCGGCGAGACCGAGTTCCGGAGCGTGCTGTTCTGGGTGAACCTGGCCCGCAAGGACAAGCAGGCCGAGCCGCGCGCCCAGGTGCTGTACCGGGAGCAGATCCCGATGCGCCAGCAGGGCGACGCCATCATCCGGACCCTGGTCGGCGAGGGCTCTCCGGTGCAGCTAGGGACGCCGGCGCTGATCCAGGACGTGGAGTTGCCCGATGGCGGGCGGGTGACCACGCCGGTGCCAGCCGGCTTCCAGGGCTTCGCCTACGTGCTCGACGGCGAGGCCGCCTTCGGCGCCAACCGGCGCCACGCCCGGCCCGCCCAGCTGGTGCTGCTGGGTCCGGGGACCGAGCTCGCGGTCAGCGACGCCGCGCCCGGCACCCGGTTCCTCCTCATGACCGGCCAGCCATACGAGGAGGCCCCCATCTTCAACGGGCCCTACGTCGACTAGTCCAGCCCCGGTCCATCTGTGCGAAGGTGTGCCGGTCGGACCGTCGCGGCGGGACGTGGTCATGGAGCAGGTCGAGGTCGAGGGGCTCCGCATCGCCTACGAGCGCGTCGGCGCTGGACCACCGCTGATCCTGCTGCATGGCTATGTGGGCGACGGCCCAACGCTGTGGCGGCGGCAGCTTGACGAACTCTGCGACGAGTTCACGGTCGTCGCCTGGGATGCCCCCGGAGCCGGCGGCTCAGCCGATCCGCCAGAGTCGTTCGGCATGGCCGGCTACGCCGACTGTCTGGCCGGGTTCGTCCGGCAGCTCGGCCTGGAGGCGCCGCACGTGGCCGGGCTGTCGTTCGGGGGCATCCTTGCGCTTGCGTTGCGCCACCGACATCCCGCGATCCCGGCGACGCTGGTCCTGGCGTCGGCCTATGCCGGGTGGGCCGGGTCGCTGCCGGCCGACGTCGCCAGACAGCGCCTGCAACAGGCGCTGGTCCTGTCCGAGCTGTCTCCCGAGGAGTTCGTGGGGGCGTTGCTGCCGACGATGTTCTCCTCAACCACGTCACCGGAGGCGGTGGCGGCGTTCCAGGCGAGCATGCTGGGGTTCCACCCGGCCGGCTTCCGGGCCATGACGCGGGCCTCGGCCGAGGATCTGCGCCACGCCCTGCCCCATCTCAACGTCCCGACGCTGTTGGTGTACGGCGACCAGGACGTGCGGGCGCCGCTGACCGTGGCCGAGGACCTCCAGGCGGCGATCTCGGGGTCGACCCTGGTCGTGCTGCCGGGTGCCGGTCATGTCTGCAACGTCGACGCCCCTGAACCATTTACCAGGGCGGTCCGGAGCTTCCTCTCCCGCTCAACCTGAGCCCCGCTCCCTTGGCCGGCTCCCCGGGTCAGTACCAGCCGTTGGCCTGCCAGAAGGCCTTGGCCCGGGTGGCCGTGCCGTAGCGGTCATGGACATAGGCCCGGAACGCCCACAGCTGGCGGCCGCAGTCGGTGGTCGCGTAGTCCCGGCCCAGGTACAGGATGCGGTTGCCGAGCAGCAGCTGGCCGAGCCCGAACGCCGTCGAGGTCGGGTTGTCGGCGGTGGGGTCGCCGCCGGACTCGTGCAGAATGATCCAGCGTTCGGCCGCCGAGGTGCCCGACAGATCGCAGCGCCGGCCCGACCCCCCGGCGGCGGGCCCGCCCCCGCCGGCGCGGGCGGCCGCCCGGGCCGCGGCGGCCCGGGCGGCCGCCGCGGCCCGCTGCCTGGCCAGCTCCTCCTGGCGGATCAGGCGCCGCAGCTCGGCCGACCGGCTCCGCAGGGCGGCGGCCGCCCCGGCCAGCCTGGCCACGCGGGCGTCCAGCTTCTCCTTGGCCTGCTGGCGCACGGCCCTGACCCGCTCCAGCTCACCGACCTGGCGCCGCACCTTGGCCTCGGCCGCAGCCCGCGCCTGCTCGGCCTCGATCATGGCGTCATGCAGCCGCACCGATCGCCGGCGCGCCGACTCCAGCCGGCCGAGCACGTCCTGGTCGGCCCTGATCACGTAGCCGAGGGTGACCGCCCGCTCCATCAGGTCACGCAGGTCGGTGGCCTGGACAACCACGGCCAGGCCGGACACCCCGCCGGTCATGTAGGCGCGGCGGATCTGCCAGGCCAGCCGGGCCTCCTGCCGGTCGACCTCGTCGGTGGCCGCGTCCAGGGCGGCCAGCGCCGCCGCCCGACGGTGCCGGGCGGCCTCCAGCTCGCCGGAGGCCGCGGCCAGCCGCGCCCGGGCCACGGCCACGGCCAGGTCGGCGGCGGCCAGGGCGTCGGCGACCGCCCCGGCGTCGGCCCTGGTGTCGCCCAGCACCGCCTCGACCGCCCCCAGGCGCCGGAGGGTCCTGTCGAGCTCGTCCTGCTCGTTGGCGGCCGCGGGGTGGGGAAGCAGCAGGAGCGCGGCGACGGCGGCGGCCACCCAGCGCCACCGAGCCGGTGACCACGATGCTTGCGTCCTCGACCGTGCGGACATGATCAGGCCATTCCGTCAGATCGTCAGGATGGGGCTGCGTACTTTACCGCAGCCCCGCCTGGAACTGTGGGATCTGGATGCGCGCCCGGAAGCGCTCCCCCGTCAGCCCGGCGTGGGATCGCCGGAGGTCTCGGCCAGCCGCCGGGCAAGCGTGCGCAGCACCTTGCGCTCGACATTCCGGTTCTGGTCGAGCACCGCGTGGAACTCCCTGGAGGTCAGCACGAACAGCCGTACGGGGGTCTCGGCCGTCACCGTCGCCGTCCGCGGCAGCTCGGTGAGCAGGCCGATCTCACCCAGGAAGTCGCCGCCGGTCAGCGTCGAGACCCGCCGGCCCTTCCGGGTGACCTGGACCTTGCCGTCGACGAGCACGAAGAACTCGCGCCCGACCTCACCCTCCCTGCACAGGACCTTGCCCGGCTCGACCTCCAGGTCCTCACAGACCCGCTCCAGCTGGACGAGCTCCCTACGGGAGAGGCCCTCGAACAGGGGGACGCCCTTGAGCGCCTGCACCTTGGTGTCCTGGCTGAACAGCCTCATGGCGCCAATCCTAGTTCGGGCACGCCCTCCGGGGCGAGCCGGCCAGAGGCGCGCCACCCCTGCGTCAGGCCCGCCGGGCCTCCAGCAGCCGAACCGGACGGGCGAACCCCTTGAGCCGCACCTCCCCCACCTCCACAAAGGCCACACCCGGGGGCGGCGCGGTCTCGGCCACGCGCTGGCCCACCAGCACCTGGCCCGGGCCGGCACGCGTGGCGATCCGTGCGGCCAGATTCACGGTCCGGCCGAAGTAGTCGCCGCCCTGGGCCACCACCGGCCCGGCCGCCACCCCGACGTGCGCCGGCGGCAGCCCGGCCGCCGGGAGCTCCTCCACCATCCCCAGCGCCGCCAGCACCGCCCCCGCCGGCTCCCGAAAGTGGAACATCACCCCATCGCCCAGCCACTTGGCGGGAACCCCACCGTGGGCACGGGCGGAGCGGCGCACCAGCACGGCCAGGGACTCGACCAGCTCGGCGGCGGCCTGGTCGCCCTGCTCCTCGGTCAGCCGCGTGTAGCCGACGAGGTCCAGGAAGCACATCGCCGGGACCCGCTCAGGAGGGGTGCGCGCGTCGTCCCCGAGGGCAGACTCGACATGCTCGACCATGTCCTCGATCCACGCCAGCTGCTGCTGCCTGCGGTAGATCGCCATGAACGCGCGGTCCATCAGCGGGATGAACTCGCCGCCCAGCTGGGCGGCCAGCTCCATGGCCTGCCGCTGGCCCATGCCGGACTCCAGCACCGGCAGCTCGAACCGCGCGTGGTAGGCGTCGGCCTCCACCTTGGCGGCCAGGCGGAGGCCATCTGCCCACGCACGGCCGACGCGGGTCATCCAGGCCAGGTCCAGCACGCCCGTGGCATGCCCCAGCTGCAGCACCGGCAGCAGCTCCAGCTCGTCCTCCCGCATCCGCTCGTCAGGCGCCGACCAGGTAAAGCCGGCCGACTCCAATGCCCTGCCGAGCACCTCCAACGGCATGCCGGTCTCTTGACTGACCTGCCGGTAGGTCCGCACCGAGCGGGCCGCCCACCGCCGGTACTGTTGGGCCTCGAGGAACGCGAACGACAGCCGGCCCGACCGGATCGCCGACCCGATCCCCTCCATCGGCAGCCCGGCCCGCTCGCACGCCGTGGCCAGCTGGACCTTCTGCACATCGCTCTCCAGGAACGGGCCCGCGCCGTCCCGGGCCACCAGGATGCCGAGGCCCACCATCCGCTCGACCTCGGCCGCCGTCACACCGGCCAGGTTGGCGAGTTCCGCTGCCGAGAGTCCCTTCATGGCGCCGTCATCCTAGGAGGGTGTCACCTCCGGGGCGAGGGTCGCGCCGCCGGCATCGAGGTGGCCCGCCGCTGGTCCCGGACGGCGGCCACGGCCTCGCGGAGGTTGAGCCGGGCACCGGCGGCGAACGCCTCGTCGAAGCGGTCCGCCCCCAGCGCCTCGCGGACCTGGGCCACCGCCTCGGTCTCGCCCCGGCGCAGCGACGGCCACGTCCGCCGGCCGGCCCGCCGGCGCAGCCCATCGGCCGCCCCCGCCAGCAGCGCCGCCCGCCCGGGGTCGCCCTCCACCGACGCCAAGCCGGCGAAGGCGGCCAGGCACAGGGTCAGGACGTGGGTACCGCGGTCCTCCAGGCTCAGGTCCAGCCCCTCGTCCAGCAGGGCCCGAGCGTCGTCCAGCCGGCCCTGGGCGACGGCCACCGTCCCCAGCTGCACCCGGGCGCTCGCGGCCACCCAGGCGTTGTCGAACCGCTCCCCCAGGTCGCGCGCCACGGTCAGGTGGCCGAGGGCGTCGTCATGGCGGCCGACGGCCGTCTCCAGGAAGCCGAGGGTGAACACGGCCATGGCCGTCCAGAAGGGCTCGTCCTGGCCGCGGAGCTGCTCCAGGCTCGCCGACGCCTCCCGCAGGGCGCCGTCGAAGTCGTCCACGATGGGCGAGATCCAGGCCATCGCAAGCCGGGTGACGGCCTGGAGGTAGGGATCGTCGATCCCATCCAGCAGCGGGGCCAGGTGCTCGCCGGCCGCCAGCGCCGCCGGGTCGTCGCCGACCTCGTTGGCGAGCACCGCCGACGCCCACAGCAGCTCGGCCTGGGGGTGGGGTCGAGGGCGTCGGCGGTGGGCAGGAGCTGGTCGATCCAGGAGCGGGCCTCGCTGGAATGGTCACGCAGCATCCAGAAGGTGCACAGCATCCGGAACAGGTGCGGCAGCGGCCCGCGGTCGTGGGTCAGGTACCACTCGACGGCGGCGGCCAGGTTGCCGACCTCGGCCTCCAGCCGCTCGGCCCACTCGCCCTGGCCGACGCCGCGCAGCGGCCGGTCGGCCCGGCCGGCCAGCGCCCGGTAGAGGTCGGCGTGGCGGCGGTGGACCTCGGTGACGTCGGGCCGCGCGTCGAGGCGTTCGGCGACGAACGCGCGGACGGTCTCCAGCATCCGCGATCGGGGACCGAGCTCGCCCCGGTCGAGGTGGATCAGGCTGTGGCGGGCCAGCGCCTCCGACAGCGCCAGCGCCCGGTCCTCCGCCAGCCCCGCAACATCGCCTGCCGCCTCGACCGTCCAGCCGTCGACGAACACCGCCATGGTCTCCAGCAGCGGCCGCTCGTCCTTCTCGAGCAGGCCGACGCTCCACGCCACCGTGGCCCGCAGGGTGCGCTGCCGGGGTGGCAGGTCCGCCGCACCCTGTCCCAACGCGTCCAGCGAGCGGGCCAGCCGCTCGAGCAGCGCCTCAGGGTCCAGCAGCCGGGTGCGGGCGGCCGCCAGCTCGATGGCCAGTGGCAGGCCCTCCAGCCGCCGGCACAGCGCCACCACCGCCGCCGCGTTGCCCTCGGTGAGGGCGAAGCCGGGGCGGATCGTGCGGGCTCGGTCCACGAACAGCGCCACCGCCGGCGAGGCGGCCAGTTCCGCCATCGGCATGGTGGCGGGGGCGGCAGGCATCGGCAGTGGCGGCACGGGGTACTCCTGCTCGCCGCCCAGCCCCAGCACCGTCCGGCTGGTCGCCAGGACGATCACGCCGCGGCAGCGGGCCAGCAGCTCCTGCAGGGCACCGCCCACCTCGAGCACCTGCTCCAGGTTGTCGAGGATCAGCAGCCAGCGGTCGTCGCCCAGCCGCTCGGCCAGCGCCTCCAGCCATGCGCCCGTCCCCCAAGGTCGATCCCCACCGCCCGGGCGATGCCGTCCAGGACCTGGCCCGGCCGGGTGGCCGCGGCCAGCGGGACGAACACCACCCCGGCGTCGAAGCGGCCACCCACGCGCTCGCCCACCGCCAGGGCCAGCCGGGTCTTGCCGACCCCGCCCGGCCCGCTGAGGGTGACCAGCCGGGCCCGGCCGAGGAGCCCGCCGACCTCGGCGATCTCCTCCTCCCGGCCCACGAACGAGGTCAGCTGCACCGGCAGGGTGGTCGATGTGGCCCGCAGGGTCCGCGGGGGCGGGAAGTCGGCCCGGAGCCCCTCGACCACCAGGTCGGAGAGGTGCTCGGGCAGCGCGAGGTCCTTGAGCCGATGCCGGCCCAGGTCCCGCAGGGCCACTCCCTGGGGCAGGGCATGCTCCACCAGGCCACGGGTGGCCGCGGAGACCAGCACCTGCCCGCCGTGGCCCACCGCGGCGATCCGGGCCGCCCGGTGTACGTCGAGGCCGACGTAGTCGTCCCCACCCAGGGTTCCCTCGCCGGTGTGCAGGCCCATCCGGACCCGCAGAGGACCCTCCATCGGCCAGGGGTGGGCGGCCAGGGCCCGCTGGGCGGCCACGGTGGCCTCGACCGCCCCCACCGGGCTGGCGAAGGCCACGAAGAAGGAGTCGCCTTCGGTGCTGACCTCGACGCCGCCGCCCTCGTCGATGGCGTGCCGGACGATCGCCGCGTAGGCGTCCCGGACCGCCGCATAGCCGTCACCCAGGCGCTGGAGCAGCCGGGTGGAGCCCTCGATGTCGGTGAACAGGAAGGTGACCGTCCCGGTCGGCAGCACCGTCATGGGCGGGCGGGGTGGCGGCACCGACCCAGGGGCAACCGCGGCATCCCCTCCGAGAGGCGGATGACCACCTCGACCGGCGACGCTTCGTTCATCGATCGTCCCTGGTGGGTCCCACCGCGCCAGTCTGGAACGGGCCCACCGGACACCGCAACCCCGCCGGTCCGCCAGCAGGTCAGGCAGGCTTCACGGTCCTCGATCGGCGTGGCTCGGCGATCGGGTCGTCGTCATTCAGGTGCCGCGGTGGGCGGTGTGGAGGCGAAGGGTCCCTGGGACGCCCTTCAGCTCCACCGGACCGATCTCGGTGAACGCCACGGCTGCGGCATGCGATGCATCGACGACCGCCTGGCTGACCAGTACCTCGCCCGGCCTGGCATACTCGGCGATCCTCGCCGCCAGGTTGACGGTCCGGCCGAAGTAGTCCCCATCCTGGAAGATCACCGGGCCGGCGTGGATCCCGACGTGGGCCGGTGGCAGGCCGTGGCGCCCGACCACCTCCACCATGTCAAGGGCGGCCAGCACCGCCGCCGCTGGCTCCCGGAAGTAGAACATCACCCCGTCGCCCAGCCACTT
>Ga0075434_100003118_pt1 | contig 14761 bp, 10 predicted proteins | sample RhiMethybrSRZTD3_FD_75298 | JGI IMG/M metagenome (GOLD analysis project Ga0075434, IMG submission 75298) | Populus rhizosphere microbial communities from Tennessee, USA - Rhizosphere MetaG P. TD hybrid SRZTD3 | ecosystem: Host-associated > Plants > Roots > Rhizosphere > Soil | place: USA... | reverse complement strand
GCCGATCTACTTCTCACGCACCGTCGGCCTCTACGCCGATCAGTTTGGGCTCACGGCCCATCTCGAGGGTCAGGGCTTCGCGCGCGTGTTGCGCCCGCAGGAGCTGGCGCCGAACGACAGCATCAAACCGGTGCAGTCGTACGGCTACGTGAACATGCCGCGAACCACGCGGCTCCTGTTCGACGTCTATCACTCGGATGCTGCCGCGCGCCAGCGGCCGCGCGGCTGGGTGGACAAGCCCTCGGAAGGAATTCTCCAGCTGTACGGGCTGACGTACTACGCGATGGCGCAGGAGCTGCAGCCGTCGCAAAGCGCGCTCGCGGCCCGCGCGCAGCAGATCGCGCAGTCGGTCTTCGGCAACACCGACACGCGGCTCCAGCCGCTGCCGGAGCGGCCGGTCCACTAACGCTTCTTGGTCGAATCCGGCTTGGCGGTAGTTCCACCGCCGCCAGCTGGACGGGTCGTCGCGGAGGTCGATTCCTGCCCGGTCGGCGCGCCACGCCGGCGGTCGACGACCTGTGGCATCAATGGGGCGCCGGGGAATAACCGCTCCGCCCCGCCGACCACCACCTGTTCCCCCGCCTCGACGCCGCTCTGCAGCTCGGCCCAGCCTGACGTACGCACGCCGACGGACACCTGCCGGCGATCCGCGTGCCCGTCCTTCACGGCCCAGACGAACGTCGCCCCCTGCATCGGCAGCAGGGCGTCCTCGGGCACGACCACGGCGTTGGGGCGAATCTCGGTGGCCAGACGCGCCTCGAGAAACATTCCGGCCTGCAGCTGGTGCTCGGGATTCGGCACGCGCGCCTTGATCAGGATGGTGCGTCCCGGCAGCTCGACGACCGGATCCACGAAGACCACTTCACCGGAGAAGTTCTTGCCCGGCAGCGCGGCGACCTGGAAGCTTACGAGCTGGCCGCGGCGCAGCTTATCGGCGTACCGTTCCGGTACCTTGAAGCTGGCGTACTGCGGGTTCACCGATTGCAACGTCGTCAGCGACGTCTGTGAGTTGACGTATGCGCCGATGCTGACGAGCCGCCGCCCCACGAGTCCCGCGAACGCCGCGCGCACCACGGTGCGATCGAGACGCGTCTTCAGCAGGTCGTAGTTCGCCTCGGCCCCCTTGGCTTTCGCCTGGGCCTGCTCGAGATCTGCCGCCGACGACGCATTCTGCGCGATCAACTGCTTGGCGCGTTCGAGAGCCTGGAGCGCGAGCTGGCGATCCGCGTCAGCCTGCTCCACCTGAGCCTTCAGCTCGGCGTCGTCCACTTTGAAGAGCGGCGTCCCCGCGGCGACCGGCTGCCCTTCGCCCACGAGAATGTCGGTGATCCGGCCCTGCACCTCCGGATGCACCTCGATGGACTGGATCGCTTCGATCTGTCCCGTCGCCGCGACCGCGTCCACCACGGTGTCGCGGCTGGCGACTGCGACTTCGACGGGCATCGGCGGCATGCCTCCACCGGGCGCACCTCCACCCGCTGCCGGGCTCCCACCCTTGGCCTTGGTGCACGCGGCGAGTGCCGCGACGATCGCGAGTACGGCAAGTGTACGGTACGACATCACGGTGTTCCTTTGTCGCTAAAGAGTCGACGGCCCAAAATGGTCTCGAGGCCCGCGAGAGCCAGGCGCCTCGAATATTCGGCCTGCACGCGCGCTGCATCGGCTTCCGAGAGCGCGACCTGCGACGTGATCAGGTCGAGAATCGTCGTGGCTCCGGCGGAATAGCGGGTCTGCTGCACGCGGAAGTTCTCGCGCGCGACGGTCTGCGCGTCGCGCGCCACGACGGCACTCGCGCGGGCCGTCTCGTAGGCGTCATAGGCGGCGGTCACGTCCGGCAACACCGCCCGATCCATGTCCTCGCGGGTCGCGCGGGCGACATTCTTGATGGTGCGGGCGCGAGAGAGATTCAGCTCCCGCTGGCCGTTGTTCCAGATCGGGAATGAGATGCCGAGCGTCAGCGTCGACTGCTTGAAGAAACTCGGATAAAACAGTGTGTCGAGCGCCACGGCGTTGAGCGTCAGCGCCGCGTGGGGCAGGTAGTTCCCGAGCTCGTACCGGTAGGCCGCGCTCGCCGCGCGCTCGTTGGCCGCCGCGACGCGATATTCCGGCCCCTGACGCGCGGCTTCGGCAATCGCATCCGCCAGCGAGATCGGCAGCTCGGGCGCCGCGGCCGTGTCGAGCGGCGCTGCATCGACCGGACCGGCCGCGCCGATGCGGCGACCCAGCTGGAGCCGTGAGACGCGCAGCGCCGATTCCTGCTGCAGCTGCCCGACCTGGGCCCGCGCGAGCTCGAGCCGCAGGTTGAGAGAATCGGTCGACACCGCGGCGCCCGACAGCACACGGGCGCGCGCGACCGAGAGCTGCTCCTGAGCCCGCCGCAGCCGTTCCCGCGCCACGCGATCGAGCTCGGTGTTCGCGAGCACCGCATAGTAGTCCGACTCCGTCAGCTCCGCGGTGGCAAAACGCTGACGGAGCTCGTCCGCGTGCGCTCCCGCGAGCGCAGCGCCAGAACGTGATAGCTCCGCGAACTTCTGACCGCCCGTAAACACGTCGTAGCGGGCGATCAGTTGTGCCGTCCAGGTCTGGTCCACCTGGATGATCTTGTTGGTGAAGAAGAACTGCGCCGGATTCGTCTTCTGCAGGTTCGCTCCGATCGCAACCGAGGGCAGCACGAATGCCGTGAAGGCGTTGCGGCGAGCCCAGGCCGCGTTGTCGACCTGGCCCTGTGCCGCCACGTAGTTTGGATCGAGCCGAGCGGCGCGCTGCAACGCTTCGGTCAGTGTGACTCGCGGCAGCGAGTCCGGCGGTCCGGAAGAGACGGCTGCCTGCAGGGCGAGTACCAGCGCCAGCATCAGTCGCCCTCCCCTTCGACCGGAACCAACGTCCCCCGTCTTTCTCTCGAGCGGCTCAGGAGCGAATCGAAGACCACGTACGCCACCGGCACGACGAACAGTGTGAGGGCCGTCGAAAAGAACACGCCGCCGACAATCGCGTAGCCCAGCGGCTTGCGCGAATCAGATCCCGCGCCGACCCCGATTGCCACGGGCAACGCGCCCATGATCGTCGCCACTGAGGTCATGAGAATCGGACGCAGCCTGATCCGGCCCGCCTCCAGCACCGCGCTGATCGTGTCGAGACCCTTCTCCTTCAGCTGGTTCGTATACTCGACGAGCAGAATGGAGTTCTTACAGACCAGCCCGATCAGCAGAATCATCCCGATTTGGCTGTACAGGTTCATCGTCGCCCCTGAGAAGTTCAGAAGCCGCCCGATGAAGGTGGGCTCCAGCAGTGCGACGAATTTCAGCGTCGCCAACGCACCGGTCACGGCGAGCGGGACGGCAAGCATTACCGTCCAGGGGTGCACCAGCGATTCGAACTGCGAGGCGAGGACCATGATCACTACGATGATCGCGATCAAGAACGCGAAGTAGATCGCGTTGCCGCTTTCCTTGTACTCACGCGATTCACCGGATAGTGCCGTCGTCGTCCCGGGCGGCAGCATCTGTCTGGCGACGGCGTCGATGGAATCGAGCGCCTCGCCCTGCGCGAGCCCCGGCATCAGCGACGCCGACAACGTGAACGAAGGGATTCGGTTGAAGTGGTTGATCTGCCGCGCGCCGACGCCTTCCTGCACGTTGGCAAGCGCATCGAGCTGTACCAGCTGCCCGGTCTTGCCGCGCAGGTAGATCCCCCCCATGTCGCTCGGCGTCGCGCGATCCTTGGGATCGAGCTGCACCATCACATAGTAGAGCTTGTCGTTGCGCGTGAACGTGCTCACGCGTCGGCCGCCGAGGAATGTCTGCAACGCGCTCGCGACGTCGCGCACCGGCACACCCAGGTCCTCGGCGCGGTCACGATCGAACGTCACCCGCAGCTCCGGCTTGTTTACGAACAGGTCGGTCTGGACGTTCGCCAAGCCCTTGATTTGCGACACCCGGCCGACGAACGGCCCCATCATGTCGGTGAGCTTCGCGAAATCGGGGTTCTGCACGACGAATTGGACCGGCTGAGAGAAACCGATCGCACCGGGCGCGTACGGGAAGGCCAGGACGCCCGGTATTCCCATGAGCTGTGGGAAGAGCCCGCCGATCGTCTGCTTCACGGGAGGACGCTTGCCCCAATCCTCCATGATCACGCCGACGAACGCGCTGTTGACGCCGCCCGCGAAGCCGCCGACGATCGTGAAATACCCGTGCACGCCGGGGGTACGACCGACGATCTGCTCCACCTGACGGGTGTAGCTGTCCGTATAGGGGAGCGACGCGCCTTCGGGGCCACGGACGACGATCAAGAAGAACCCGCGATCGTCTTCCGGAATCAACTCGCTCTGGAGCCGCGTGCGCGGATAAACCAGGAATAGGACGACGGACACCGCGACGATCGCCAGCGTGCCGAGCAGGACGATCGCACGGTGATGGACGGCCGTGCGCAGCAGCCGTGCATATCGCTCCGACAGCGCATTGAAGCCGCGCTCGAACATCTGAAAGATCCGACCATGCTGGTGCTGCATGCGGAGGATCTTGGCGCACAGCATCGGCGTCAGCGTCAGTGCCACGAACCCCGAAATGACGACCGCACCCGCGACGGCGACGCCGAACTCGCTGAGCAACCGACCGGCGGTGCCGGTCAGGAACGCGAGCGGTGAGAACACGGCGACCAGCGCAATGGTCGTGGCGATGACGGCGAATCCGATTTCGTTGGTGCCGTTTATCGCCGCCTGTTCGGGCGCCTCGTTCAATTCCTCCTGGTGTCGGAATGCGTTCTCGAGCACGATGATCGCGTCATCCACGACGATCCCGATCGCGATCGTCAGCGCGAGCAGCGTAAAGTTGTTGATTGAAAATCCCAGGAAGTACATGATCGCAAACGTCGCAATGATCGACGCGGGGATCGCGAGCCCGGGGATGATCGTCGCCCGGATGTTGCGCAAAAACACAAAGATGATCAGCACGACGAGGATCGCCGCGATGAGCAGCGTCAGCTTCGCATCGTCGATCGAATGCGTGACGAACTGGGAACCGTCGTACGCGCTTTCGAGCTTCACGCCGGTCGGCAGCGTCTGCTGAATGCTGGGAAGCGCTTCGCGAATCAGTTTCGCGACGTTGATCAGATTTGCCTTCGATTGCCGCACGACGCCGATCGCCACCGAAGGATGCCCCGACCACCGGAAGATCGAGCGATCGTCCTCCGGCCCCAGTTCCACGCGCGCGACGTCTTTCAGCTTGACGAGCTGCGTGCCCTGGCTGCTCACCACCAGCTCCCCGAACTCTTGCGGCGTCTTGAGCTCGCCGAGTGAGCGGACCGAGAATTCGCGGCGGGTAGATTCGATCCGCCCAGCGGGAATCTCGACGTTCCGGGAGGCAATCGCGCTTTCGATGTCCTGCACCGTCAGCCCGCGCGCCGACAACGCCTCGGCGTTTATCCACACGCGCATCGAGTAGCGCCGCTCGCCGAAGATCTGCGCGCTGCCGACGCCGGGCAGGCTCTGCAGCCGCGCCTTCACCAACCGGTCGGCCACGTCGGAGAGCTGCATCAGGTCGAGGTTCTCGCTGGAGAGCGCCAGCCAGAAGAACGGCTGCGCGTCGGCCGACTGCTTCGCGATCACCGGCTCGAGCACATCGACCGGCAACCGACCGCGCACGCGCGACACCTTGTCGCGCACGTCCTGCGCGGCGACGTCCACCGGCCGGTCGAGCGTGAATTCGAGCGTGATGTTGCTCGTCTGCTCCGCGGACTGGCTGCTCAGCGTGCGGATGCCCTGGATGGTCGAGAGCTCTTCCTCGAGCACGTCGGTCACCGCGGTCTCCACGACCTGGGCGTTCGCACCCGGAAGCGTCGTCGTGACGGAGATGACGGGCGGGTCGATGTCGGGCAGCTCGCGCACCGAGAGGCGGGTGTAGCCGATGATCCCGAACAGGACGAGCGCCCCCGAGAGCATGCTCGCGAGCACCGGGCGGCTGATGGCGGTTTCGGACAGTTTCATATGCGAAAATTTTCCCGAGAAAATGATTCGGCCGGACAGTCCCTCACGTAACGGGACCTCTCAGGCGCGAGTTCCAGATCTGCGCTGCTAGTACGTCGAAAGAGAACGCGGGAAATCGACATGCGCCGGTCCCGATTGTGTAACGCTTTGGGGACCCGAACATATACCGAAGTGGGGAAAGCCCGCAAGGGCCGCGCAAAACGACACAATTTCGCTTTGGGACACGCGGACCGCCGACTAGGTTACAGGCGTTGGAGGGCTGGCCGAATGGCTAAGGCACCGGTCTTGAAAACCGGCGGGCGCAAGCCCTTACAGGTTCGAATCCTGTGCCCTCCGTTGCCGTCAGGGTTAACCCCTCCTTCCTTCCGCGGAGGCCCGCATGTACGCCGTTGTGGCACTGGCTTTCGTAGTCAACGTTGTCCAAACCCCCTACGACACCGTCTACGACCAGCTCAAGAACCTCGCTCCTCTTGGCAACCGCGTCGCCGCCGTGCATGGCGTCGTGCTCCGACGCGACGTGATGGAATTGCGCCTCGACGACGGCTTCGCGTTCGAGTTGACGCCCGTAGGCGGCCGCCCGATGGCGATCGCCTACGTGGGCTCCGGCTCGCTGTCGTTCACGCCGCCGCTCGTCGTCGAACAGTTCAATCTACAGCGTGTCATGGGCGACTCGACGATCAACGGACCGATCACCGCGGCGGTGTTCCTGTATGCCGACTCGACCGGCGAAGAGCTGGCGCGCTCGCTGAAATTCGGCCCCGCGCCAGGCAACGCACCGGATCCGAACGGCGCGATCGGCGCGGCGCTGGACTACGTCATGGAAAAGAGCGCCCACAGCGCCGATGAAAGCCTGCTCACCGCTCTCCTGAATAACACGACGACCGGGTACTTCGCCGCCTACGTCAAACGCCAAAAGGGCGAGAGCGTAATGATTCAGTACGACCCCGCGTACGCCGAAGAAGTCTTTCTGCTGCGGCGTGGTCACATGCCGGGTCAGCGCAGCGAGATCGTGTGCCAGTTCCAGAGCGCGAATGATCTGGTCAAAGGCGTTTCGGTCGCCGACGAGCAGCCCGACGCGCTCATCGCGACGAGCTATGACCTCGAAGCGAACATCGACGGCAACTACAAGTATTCGGGTCGCGCCAATGAGCAGCTCGTCGGGCGCTCGGACCGCTTCCCTCTGCAATGGGCCGACTTCGGGCTCTACGGGGAGCTCGAGGTGGATTCCGTCACGACGAAGGACGGCACGCCGCTCACGTTCTATCGCAAGAAGGACCAGGGCGAGCTCTGGGTGCGGTTCCCCAAACCGCTCGCCGCCGCAGACACGGTCGACTTGCACTTCGTCTATCACGGCAACCTGATCGGCTTCGGATCCGCCCTCGACGATCTCCTGCCGCCGTGGATCGACCCGTCCGAGCGCTCGATCGCCACCGCGCTCGACCAATGGGCCTATATCAAGTCGCCGAGCACGTGGTTCCCGCGCTACAGCTTTGTACAGAGCGTGCCGGTGACGATGACCTTCCACACGCCGAAGAAGTACAAGTTTGCGGCCATCGGCCGGCTCGCCGATTCGTCGACCACCGGCGACGTCGTGACGACCCGGTGGGTGAGTGAGCAACCGGCGCGCAACATTTCCTTCAACATCGGCCACTTTGACGAGCTCGACATCCGGGATCCGCGCATCCCGCCGGTCACGGTGCAAGTCAACCGGGAAGCCCACGTCGCCATCTCGCGCTTCATTACCTCGGCGCGAAATCCGCTCGACTTCGTCGGCTCGGACGTCGCCAACAGCCTGTCGTTCTTTTCGCGGATGTACGGCCCCCCGCTCTTCCATCACTACTACGCGACCGAAATCCCGTACTGGCACGGCGAAGCGTTCCCCGGCATGATCCACTTGTCCTGGACCACGTTCCTGGGTGTCGCCACCGACGGGCAGGACGAGATTTTCCGGGCGCACGAGATGGCGCATCAGTGGTGGGGCATCGGCGTCGAACCCGCCGGATACCGCGACCGCTGGCTCTCGGAGGGATTCTCCGAGTTCTCGGGCATGTGGTACATGCAGATGATCCTGCGCGACAACGACAAATACCTGAAGACACTGAAGGATTCCCGGGAAGCCATTCGCCGCGAGCGCTCCAAGGCGGCGCCGCTGGGCATCGGCACGCGCGCCGCGGAAAGCTGGCGCGGCGACTATTCGCTGATCACCTACGAAAAGGGCGCGTGGGTGCTGCACATGCTGCGGAACATGCTGCTCGATACCCGCAACATGAGCGAAGACCGCTTCATCGCCACGATGCGCGACTTTTACACGACGTATCGCGGCAAGCGTGCGACCACCGACGATTTCCAGAAGGTGGTGGAGCGCCACGTCGGCGTACCGATGGACTGGTTCTTCAACGAGTGGGTCTATGGCACCTCGGTTCCGACGTATACCTTCTCCTGGACGACCGAACCGGACAGCAGCGGCAAAGGCATCGCGGCGCGGCTGCGGGTGCGGCAGAGCGACGTGCCGGACAACTTCTCGATGTACGTCCCGGTGCTGATCAAGTTCGCACAGGGCGAAGCGCTCGTCCGAATCCTCGTCCGCGGCCCCACGTCGGAGACACGCCTCCAGCTGCCGGCCGCGCCGACGGAGATACAGTTGAATCCGCTGGAGTCTGTGCTTGCCGAGGTGAAGACGGAGGGCTGGCACTAGTGACGGAAAAAGCAGGAACGGGCGGCGGTCAGCGGGAATTGACGTTCCTGCTCGCCCGCTTCGAAAAGCCCGTCCTCGTGTGGCTCGCCCAGCGCGTGCCGCGCCGGATCCGCTCGAACCATCTCACCGGCCTCGGCGTGATCGGCGCGACCGGCACCGGGATCGCGTACGCGCTCACCCGTTACAATCACGCCTGGCTGTGGGTGGCCAGTCTGATGATTGTCGTAAACTGGCTCGGCGACAGTCTCGACGGCACGCTCGCGCGCGTCCGTGGAACCCAGCGCCCAAAGTACGGCTATTATCTAGACCACGTCGTGGATGCCTACTCTACGGCAATCATCGGTCTAGGGCTCGGTCTCTCGCCCTACGTCTACCTCGGCCTCGCGCTCGGCGTCGTAGTGGTCTACCTCGCGATGTCGATCAACGTCTACCTCGAATCCACCGTCTTTGGCGTCTTCAAGATTTCGTACGGCCGCATCGGTCCGACTGAGGTGCGACTGCTTCTCATCCTGCTCAATACCGTGGCAATCATCACCGCGGGCTGGCCGTCGCCACTGCCTATTCCGATCGACGTCCTGGCAAACTGGACGCTGGGCGTGATCCTCGCGGGCATGGTGGCGCTGTTCGTGGGACGATTTGCCAGAAACCTGTACCGCCTCAACAAGCTCGAACCGCAGAGGTACAGATGGTGGGAACAAAAAAGCTAGTCCTCGTCCTGGCGCTCAGCCTCCTGGTGGTGGCGCCAAGCGCCGCGCAAAGCGTGCGCGGACTGCTCACCGACAGTCTCACGAGCTCGCCGATTCCCGGTGCGTTTGTCACCATGATCGACGACCAGGGAAACGAGCTCGCGCGGACGATCACGAACGCCGCGGGCGAGTTTCTGCTGACCGCCTCCACGCCCGGCCGCTACCGGCTGCGCTCGAAGCGCATCGGCTTTCGCCCGTACGTCTCCGCACCCCTCACATTGCAGGGCGGCGAGACGATCTCCTTCAAGGCCGTGGTCCATCCCATTCCCGTGTCACTGGCCAGCGTCGTTGTAGAAGGAGACCGGCAGTGCGACGTGGCCGGCGGCGCATCGGTGGCAGCGATGTGGGACGAAGTTCGGGAGGCGCTCACGGCCGTTGTGTGGACGTCGCGCCAGCCCAACTACTGGTACGACATTGGGCACTTCCAGCGTGACCTGACGCCCAGCGGACATCGCAAAGGAACGGACTCGACCTGGCGCGATGTCGGTTACCGGCTGGTGCCGTTCCAGAGCGCTGCCCCCGAAGAACTCGAAGCACAGGGTTTCGTCGTCCCTTTAGGGGAGTATGGAACTGAGGGGTTCACCTACTGGGCGCCTGACGCCGAAGTGCTCGTGAGCAATCCGTTCTTGCGAACGCATTGCTTCGAGACAAAGGAAGGACACGGCGAGACGAGCCAGTTGATCGGGCTGGCGTTCACACCCGCGAAGGGCCGTAACAAACCTGACGTGGCGGGCACGTTGTGGCTCGACCGGACGACTGCCGAGCTGCGCCTGCTCGAGTTCACCTACAAGAATCTGCCGCAGGGGCTGGTCGCCCCGAAGGCCGGCGGGACGGTGGAGTTCATGCGCTTGCCTTCCGGCACGTGGATCGTTCACACCTGGACGATCCGGATGCCGCTCGCGACCGAGAAGCAGCGCCCGTTGGGCATGGGAACCGAGGCCGAGGTCGTGGGATTCCGCGAGACGGGCGGCGCGGCGGTGGAGATCAAGACTCGCAGCGGCACGGTCGTCTTCCGCTCCGATTCACTGGCCACGGCACTGGCAGCCGTTACCCCCACGAGCGCGGCCATGGCGGCCGCCGCAACGGACCCTGCGCAGGGCATAGCCGCCGCGTCGCCCGGCCCCGCCGCAGCGCCCAATCCGGAGCCAATTGTTCCGGCCCAGCCCGACACCGCGGCGATCCGCGTCGCAACGAAACGCCACCGGACTCAGGCCTACAATCAGAATGTGCTCGAGCCCGACGAGTTCGAGGGCACATCGACGAGCGACGTCCTGTCCCTCATTCAGCGATTCCGTCCCAACTGGCTGGCCACGCGCGGAAGGATCAGCATCATGGACCAGTCTGCCGGCGACGTACACGTCGCGATGAACGGCACCATCCTCACGGGTGACGTCAGTCGCTTGCGGGAATACCGCGCCATGGACGTGAAAGTGCTGCGCTTCCTCAATGCCGGCGACGCGCAGCAACGCTACGGGTCGGGCCATGGCGGTGGCGTGATCGAGATGTGGCTGAAGTGAATTAATTCCGTTTCAAACTCCGCAGAACGTCTCGGACCTGCGGGGGTACGTCGCCATGCCGATTCAACAAGGAGAAAGGCATGGCGGCTTTCAACAAGAAGATGATCGAAGAGTTCGGCGAAGGCGTGCACGCGCATGCCGCTTCCAGCCGGCGAAGCTGGGAGACTTGATCGACCCTGCCCTACTGAAGACGGTGTGGCCGCCGGCCGCGTTCGCGGTCGGCGGTGCCATCGTCGGCCTCGTTCTTCAATATCTGATGTTCCCCGGCGGCCGCCGCCGCCGCTCCTGGCTGGGCGATTATCTCTACGCGCTGCTGCGCGGACCCACCGTTCTGTGGTGTGCCGCGGCGGGCTTGTTCCTCGCACTGGAAGTGCTCGAAACGCCGACCCGCCTGACCCTCGGCATTCGGCACACGCTGTTCGTGCTGCTCGTGCTGTCGATCAGCTGGTCGGTCGCGCGGCTCGTGGGCGCCATCGTCTCGCACCTGTCCGGACCACTGCGGGGGTCGCTCGCCTCGGCCACGCTGCTCGTGAACGTCGCGCGTCTCGTCATCATCACGATCGGCGTCCTCATCATTCTGCAGACGTTCGGCGTGTCGATCACGCCGGCGCTGACGGCGCTGGGGATCGGCGGTCTGGCGATCGGTCTCGCGCTACAGGATACGCTCGCCAACTTTTTCGCCGGGATTCATATCCTCTCGTCGCGGCAGGTGCGCCCGGGCGACTACGTACAGCTCGCCACGGGTGAGGAGGGGTACATCCAGGACGTTACATGGCGCTACACCACGATCCGCCAACTTTCCAATAATCTGACGATCGTTCCCAATTCGAAGCTCGCGGGCACCACGCTCACCAACTACTATCTGCCGGCGATGGAAATGGCGGTGCTCGTGCCGGTGACCGTCGCCAACGACAGCGACCTCGCGCGGGTCGAGGCGGTCTCACTCGACGTCGCGCAGGCGGTCATGACTCAGGTGGCGGGAGGCGTGGATGGATTCAAGCCATTTGTGCGTTTCAACAGCTTCAGCAAGCCCGGCGTCGCGCTCACCGTGGTGCTGCGGGGGCGAGAGATCGCGGACCAACATCTCATCCAACACGAGTTCATCAAGCAACTGCACGCGCGGTTTCGGACGGAAGACATTCACCTGCTCTGAGGAGCCTCTCGCGTGATTGCGCATCTGCTACTCGTCTCGAGTCTCACGACCCAGGCGCCGCCCAAGATCGCGTATACCATCGCGATGCCCGATCCCGGGTCCCATCTGTACGCGATCACGCTGACGGTGAAGGACGTGGGCTCAAAGCCCGTGAATCTCCAAATGCCTGTGTGGTCGCCGGGCCGCTACGGCCGCATGGATTTCGCGAAAAATGTGCAGGACTTTGCGGTGATCGCGCCCAACGGCAGGCCGGTGCTGTGGGATCGCATCAGCGGCTCGTTGTGGCGGGTGACTCCCGGCACGAACCACAGCTTCACCGTGAGCTACCGCGTGTTCGCCAACGCGCCGATGTCGGGCACGTTTTCGCATCTGGATAGCGCGCACGCCAACTGGAATGGCGCGTCGCTGTTCTTGTACGTCGAAGGGCGCAAGCAGGACCCGGTTTCGCTGGATATCACGCCGCCCGACGGCTGGACGATCATGAACGGCGATGTGAAGTCGGCGGGGCAGAAACATTTCGTTTTTCCGAACTACGATCTGTTGATCGACACACCGACCGAGGTCGCGCCGACCGCCACATTGACCATCGATTCATTCGTCGTCGACAACAAGAAGTACCGCGTCATGGTCCATCACAACGGACCGACGCCACCGGGAACGCCCGAGCGCTTCGTCAGGAACGTCGAAAGCATCGTGCGGTACGAGAACACGGTCTTCGGTCCGCCACCGCTCGAGCAGTACACGTTTCTCTTCAACATTGGATTTCCCGGCGGCGACGGAATGGAGCACTTGTACTCGACGCAAATCCAGAACGGACGCGTCTGGACCGACACGGCCGCCCTGCTACCGGGCATCAGCTCGGCGGCGCACGAGTATTTCCACGTCTGGAACGTGAAGCGCGTGCGGCCGCTCGCGCTCGGCCCGTTCGACTACACGCGCGAGCAGTACCAGCCGTCGCTGTGGGTCGCGGAAGGATGGACGCAGTACTATGGCCAGGTCGCGTTGCGTCGAGCCGGCATTCAGGACACCGCCACGTTTTACAGCCGGATGGCTGGGCTGATCAACGACAACCTGACCGATCCGGGGCGCAAGTACACATCCGCGCGCACGGCGTCGCTGCTGGCGCCGTTCTGGGACGGCGCGCCGCAGGCGCAGCCGACGAATTTCCGGGAGACATTCTTCGACTACTACACGCACGGCGCTGGGATTGCGTTGTACCTCGATCTCTTCATCCGACATCAGACGAACAACGCCAAGTCGCTCGACGATGCGTTCAACAATCTCAAGCAACGCTCTTGGGGCGCGAAAAGCGCGACGTATTACCTCCAAGGGCGCGGATATACCGAGGAAGATGTCGAGCGCGCCGTAACCGAAGTCTCAGGCGTGGACATGTTCGACTGGTTCCAGCGGCACGTCGGCGGGACCGAAGACATGGACTACGACACGGCGCTCGGCTGGGCCGGGCTCAGGTTGGTGCGACCGGATTCCGCTGCGTGGCGAATCGAAGCGCTACCCGGAGCGACCGCCGAGCAGCTGCGCATTCGCAGTGGCTGGCTGACAGGTCGCTCCGGAGCGCCGTGATCTAGGGCGACATCACCACGGTGCGATGGTTGAGCGCCTGGAGTGGTCGAGCGTTGTGCGGATAGTGCTTGGCGAATTGCGCGATCTGGTCGTGCGAGATCTGCGAGGGCGTCTTGAATACGAACCAGGTCACGCCTTCCGTGCACGGCGGGGTCGTGAGCGACCCGGTGAATGTGTAGTAACCGCGCGCGTCCGGAAGCAGGTTTAACGCGTTCGCGGTCAGTCCCGCGCGCTCGACCTCCTTCCCCTGTTCCTTCGGTAGATGCGCCCAGATGGTCTGAATGACGTCGTTCGCCTTGCCTTCGTCGAGCAGCACGGCGACGACGGCGAGCCTCCCGCTGGAATCCTTATTCACGAGATGCGCGACCAGGGGATACGAGCGGCCGTTCACTTCCTCTTCGCTCGGATGATGGAAATGGAATTGCTGCAGCTCGTACTTGTGATCGTTCACGGTAATGAAGCTGCCGGGCGCGTAGGTCACCTGAATGGTGTGCCCGTTGTCGATCACCTTCAGCGGCGTGGGTTGATAGGAGAATTCGATCGCGGGTAGATCCTTCGGTGCTGGGTCGTTGATCGCGATCGGCGACTGATGCGTGCCGGCCTCGCAGGCGTGATACGCGGGATCGAGGCTGCCCCAGTGCGTCGGCCCGTTTTCCCCCTCGTACGCCCAATGAGCGTGCGGAGGTGCGGCGGCGCTCGCTGCCGCAGCAGGCTGGTGTGCCGCAGGTACTGCGTGCTGAGCGGCTGCGACGGGGACAAACGTTACCAGGGCAACGACGGCGAGGCCGTAGGCGGTCATATTCCCTCCTTGGCGAAGTGTCGCTGCAGAGCCGCTGGACTCAATTACCCTTTGGTCAGCTAACGTCGTTTTGGAGCGAAAGAGGTAATCCAGATCGAGAACGAGATCGCGCGGGCCAATCGAGAATGTGACCGCTTCCACACCCGCGCGCTGCTCGATAACTTGAAGCCCGCAGAATTGGAGAGGTGGCCGAGTGGCTGAAGGCGGCGGTTTGCTAAACCGTTATAGGGCCTTAAAACCTTATCGGGGGTTCGAATCCCCCCCTCTCCGTGCTGAAGAATGTCCCA
>Ga0075434_100003115_pt1 | contig 14769 bp, 11 predicted proteins | sample RhiMethybrSRZTD3_FD_75298 | JGI IMG/M metagenome (GOLD analysis project Ga0075434, IMG submission 75298) | Populus rhizosphere microbial communities from Tennessee, USA - Rhizosphere MetaG P. TD hybrid SRZTD3 | ecosystem: Host-associated > Plants > Roots > Rhizosphere > Soil | place: USA... | reverse complement strand
AGCCATTCACCACGAAGGACACTAAGGACACAAAGGATCTAAGTAAGCAAAGGTCCAAGAGTGCGGTGCAAAATCGACGCCCTGCAGATTTGCGACGCGCTCTACGTACAAAACAGATCTAAGTACACAAAGCCCTCAGTACACAACTAAGTACTCAATTTTCCTTTGTGTCCTCTGTGTCCTTTGTGGTGAATGGCTGTCACGGTTGATCAGAGAGCGCCGCGCGTACAAGTTCATCGAGGAGCGTGATGAATGTCGGCGAGGTGTTCAGCGACTCGGTGCGTCTGAGCGAGGTCGAGAACTCGCGGGCGGTGCGGGCGGCCTGGATGTCGATGTCGTACAGGATTTCCGTGTGGTCGCACACGAACCCGATTGGCGCAACGAGGAATTTGCGGACGCCGAGGCCCGACTGTTCGTCGATCAGCTCCTCGATGCTCGGTCCGATCCACGGCTCGGGCGTGCGGCCGGCGCTTTGATACGCGCCTTGATAGCTGGTGACGCCCGCGCGCTCGGCGACGCCGCGCGCCGTTGCGGCAACCTGCTCGGCGTACTGATCGCCCGACTCGATGACCTTGAGCGGCAGCGCGTGCGCGGTGAACACGACCAGTTCGTCGGCGCGTGGACTCGCCGCGCAGAGACGTTCCGCGAACGCGTCGAGCAGCCGCGGGTGCGCGTAGTACGAGCGCGCGGGGACGAACTCGACGCCAGCCGGCAGCGACGCCGTCGCCGCATCGATATATTTCTTCACGCTCAGCGTCGAGAACTGCGGCGCCATCGGAATGCCGATGATGCGAGTGACGCCGGACGCCGCGAGCTCCTCGATCGCGTCTTTGATGAACGGCCTCCAGTTCCGCATCCCCACCGCTACCGGAATGTCCGTCCCGAGACGTTCGCGCAACGCCTGCGCCTGCGCCTGCGTCAGATCGGTGAGCGGTGATCGTCCGCCGATCGCTTCGTAGTTGTGGCGCATTTCCTCGACGAGCTCGTCGGACGGCGGACGTCCGCCGCGAACGAGCCGCAGGTATTCCGGCATTTCGTCCATCGAGGACGGCGTGCCGTGCGCCATCAAGAGAACGCCAGTCGTGGACATCGCGTTGATCTCGTCGTCAGCCCGTCACGATCGCGTCTTTTGATGAACGTAACGCGCGAGCGCCTGCACGTGTTCGAGCGGCGTGGTTGGAAGAATACCGTGGCCGAGGTTGAAAATGTGGCCGGCCCGTCCGCCGGCGCGCTTCAGCACATCGTCGGCGGCCCCGAACACGCGGTCGAGCGGTCCGAGCAGCAGCGTCGGATCGAGATTGCCCTGGATGCCGCGATCGAACCCGATGCGCTCCCACGCTTCGTCGAGCGGCGTGCGCCAGTCGGCGCCGATGATGTCGCCGCCCGCGCTCCGCAGCTCGCCCAGAATCGCCCCCGTGCCGACGCCGAAGTGAATGGTCGGGACACCGGTCGGCGCGACGCGCGCGAAGATGCGGCCCGTGTGCGGAAGGATGAACTCGCGGTAATCGGCGGCGTTCAGCGCGCCCACCCACGAATCGAATATCTGCACCGCGTCGACGCCCGCTTCGATTTGCGCGACGAGATAGTCGCCGATGACGTCGGCGATGAGGTCGCAGAAGCAGTGCCACGCGGCCGGCGCGCCGTACATCAACGCCTTGGTGTGCGCGAACGAGCTCGAGTGACCGCCTTCGATCGCATACGACGCGAGCGTGAACGGCGCGCCGGCAAAGCCGATGAGCGGCGCGCGTGCACCGAGCTCGCGCTTGATCTGACGGATGGCGTCGAGGACGTAGCCGAGCGCCTCGCGCGGCTCGAACCGCCGGACGCGCGCGAGGTCCGCTTCGCTGCGCAGCGGATTCTCGATGGCCGGTCCTTCGCCTCGAATGAAATCGAAGCGGATGCCCATCGGCTCGAGCGGCAGCAGGAGATCCGAGAAGAGAATCGCCGCGTCGACGTCGATGCGGCGCACCGGCTGCAGCGTCACTTCCGTGGCGAGATCAGGCGTGCGGCAGAGATCGAGCAGCGAGTAGCGCTCGCGCAGCGCGCGGTACTCGCTCATGTAGCGGCCCGCCTGGCGCATGAACCAGACTGGCGTGGCGTCGACCGGCTGCAACCGACAGGCTTTGAGGAATCGACTTCCCGCGTCGATCAGTGCGTCACCTTGAGCAGATTGCGGGCGAGACCGACGAGATCTTCGAGCCAGAGCGGCTTGAACCGCAGCTCGGCGCCGAGCGCCTGCAACTCGGTCGATACTTCTTCATCGAGGAAGTAGTCGCCCGTGACGATCGCGACCGGCGTAGTACGTTGGTGCTCGTGCGCCCGCAGCCGCCGCAGGAACCCGAGACCATCTACGAGCGGCATGCGTAAATCAAGAATAATAGCGTCCGGTTGGCTCTGTTCGGCCTCCGCGAGGCCCGTTTCGGCCGTCACGGCGGTGTGCACCTGGTACCCCTCGAGGCGCAGCATCCGCGCAAACGTCTGCGTAACGCCCTCATCGTCATCCACGATGAGGATCCGGGCGGTACTCCTGTCAGTCGAAATCACGGGCACCGGTGTATTGTAACCGACCCTGACTCGAGGGTAACCCATGGAATTCGACGGCTAAGCTTGATGGAGTCATGCTAAACTTTCTGGTTTAATTCATGCGTATTCAACCGTTTGGAGGCGTTCGTTGAGCCCGATCCTCGTGCGGCCGGTCCGGGAGCAACTGGAGCATGACCGGGTCATCCGGCTGCTGCAATCCAAGTTTCGCCGGAAGTACGAAGTTGGCATAAATCCAGGCTCAGAACAGAACACTGCGGTTGGCAGCGGTCCGTCGGCGATGTATCCCGACCTCGTGCTGCTGTCACCCGAACGTGGGCACCGCCTTCAAGTGGTAGTCGAGGTCGAAACGGGCGAATCTGTGAATCATCTCGAGGCGCTCGCGGAGTGGGCCCACTTCGCGAAGGCGCGCGCCGCGTTTCATCTTTACGTGCCGGCAGGCATGGTCGATGTCGCGCGGCGGCTCTGCGACGACAACCAGATCTACGTGTCCGAGATCTGGAGCTATCACACCGTCGGCGATCAGGTGCGATTCACGCTCGTGCATCGCAATCGCGAAGCGCCGCCGGTGCCGCCGCGCGCGCCGCGTCCCGTGCCGCCGCCGCGTCCGGCCGCCGCACCGCGCGCCGCGGCGTCCGCGTCATCGCGGCGCAAGAAGATCCCCGCACGCGCGTCCGCGAAATCGACCGCGCGGAAGAACGGCGCCGCGCGCAAACAAAAAAGAAGATGAATGGCGTTCCTGCGATTTACTCGCGACAAGCGCGGCTACGAGCATTTCTACCTCGTTGAACCGACCGTCACCCGCCGCGGTCGCACCGAGCCGCGCGTGCTCTACTGGTTCCGCACGCCGCCGAACGTGAAGGTTGGCCGCGAGCCGTTCGACGCGGCGATCCGGCGCGCGCTCGAAAAAGAAAATCCCGACGTGCGGTTCGACTGGACGAAGATTCTCGAAACCCCCATTCCAACTGCGGACGTCGAGAAATGGCGCGATCGCCGACGCATCGAGAAAGCGGAGAAAGCCGCGCGCCGCTTCGCGTCGCGCGATGAACAAGACGACGAGCTCGCATTGACTGATGCGGGCAGCGAGACTGCCGCCGGACCACCTGACGAGGATGCACGCGCGCCGGACGCGCACGCGCACGGCGCAGAATCGTCCGACGCCTCACTCGCTGAATCGATCGATACGCCACCGAGTTCTGACGCTCAGCCTTCACAGGATCGGCGAGAACGTCGTCGACGCCGTCGCCGGCGAGGACGTGGACAGCGGCCGAGCTCGCCGGGCGAGCCGCCCGCGGAGATCGGCACGCCCCTCAGCACAGCGCAGCCGGACGAGAGTCCCAGGGACGACGCGGCGTCGAAGCGCGTCGAATCGGAAGGACTCGCATCGGACGAACGCGATACCGAATCGAACGGGGAGTAACCCATCGAGATCCTTCCTCAGCATCGCATCGCAACGGTCGCGATCGTCGTCGGCATTGTCGTGGCGCTCTGGACCGCCGGCCGTCGGCTCGCGCCGATCGCGCTGCATGCGATCGCCGACGTCGACGAGCTCGGCGCGGCAGCGCCGCTCGCCTACATCGGCATCTACGCCGTGGCGGTCATCGCGTTGATTCCCGCGTCGGTGCTCACGATTGCGGGCGGCGCGATATTCGGTCTCGTGCGCGGCGCGGCGTACGCGTTTGTCGGCGCAGTAATCGGATCGACGATCGCGTTTCTCATCGGGCGGCACGCGGCGAGACGACTCGTCGCGAGACAGCTCGAGCGGATGCCGCGCGTCGCGGCGATCGATCGCGCGGTCAGCGCGCAGGGACGACGTCTCGTGTTCCTGCTGCGGCTGTCGCCGGTGACACCATTCAATTTTCTGAACTACGCGCTCGGGCTCACCACGATCACGGTCACCGACTTCGTCGTCGCGTCAGCGGGGATGGTGCCGGCCGCGTTCATCTACGCGTACGTCGGCAAGCTGGCCGGCGAGGCGCTCGTGCTCGCGGGTCAAACTCAGGTGCCGCGCGGCGCGTCTTATTACGCGATTCTGGCGGCCGGTCTCGTGGCCACCGTGGCCGCCGCGACGCTCGTCACGCGAACCGCCCGGCGGGCGCTGCGCGATGTATAATCCGGCCATATGAGTTTGAAAATGAACGGTTTCTGGTCCACTGCACTCCTGGTGGTCCTCGCCGCCGGGTTGTCGGCGCAGACGCCCGCGCCGCAAACCAATCCGGCGCCGGCCGGTCAGGAGAAACCGACATTCAAGGTCCAGGTCGATCTCGTCACGAACGACGTCGTCGTCCGCGACGACAAGGGGAACTTCGTACCGGACCTGAAGAAGGACGAGTTCGAAGTCTTCGAAGACGGCGTGAAGCAGGACATCACGTCGATGACGGTGGTCACCGGCGGTCGCGTGAACAATCTGCTGCTGCCGCCGCCGCCGCCGCCGCCGGAAGGAATCATCCTGCCGCCGACGCGTCCCCGCAACGATGTGTCGGGCCGCATCTTCCTGTTCTTCGTCGACGACCTGCACCTTCAGTTTCACAACACGGGCCGCATTCGCGAGCTGTTCAAGAAGATCTCGAAAGAGCTCGTGCACGACGGCGACATGTTCGGCATCGTCTCGAGCGGTCCTTCGTCGATCGCCGTCGACATGACGTACGACAAGTCGCGGCTCGACGAAGCCATCAAGAAAATCGCGGGGAACGAGCTGAAGCCGACCGACATCATCCAGGGTCCATCGGGCGCGCAGGGACCGAGCGAAGTCCGTTATCGCGCGCACGTCGCGTTCTCGACGGTGAACGACATCCTGCAGAATCTCGAGCAGGTGCACAATCGCCGCAAGGCGCTCGTGTACGTGAGCGATGGGTACGACTTCAATCCGTTCCAGGACGCGCGCCTCGGCACGATGGATCCGAACTCGCCGTTCGCGCAGAACGAGTTCGCGCGCGCGCAGAATCAGCAGACCAACAGCGACGGCAGCAGCGCGGGACCGGATCCGTTCACGCAGCAGCAGAAGCAGGGCGAGGAATTCGCGGACGCCGATCTCGCGCGTGAGCTCGGCGAGATCACGCGTCAGGCGAATCGTGCGAACGTCACGATGTACACGATCGATCCGCGCGGTCTGGTCGGCATGGGCGACATCGACGAGAACGTCGACCCGCAGCAGTGGAGCGAGTTCGTGCGCAAGTCGCAGGACAGCCTGCGCGTCATCGCCGAAGAGACCGGCGGCCTCGCCGTCGTCAACCAGAACGATTTCAGCAAGGCGCTGAAGCGGATCGACGCGGAGACGAGCGATTACTACGTGATCGGGTATTACTCGAAGAACCCGGATCCGACGCGCCGCCGCCGGCAGATTGACATCAAGGTGACGCGGAAGAACGCGAGCGTGTGGTTCAGAAAGGAATATGTGCTGAAGCCGCCGCCCGCGCCTGCGTCGACGAAGCCGTAAGTCGGGTAGGTCGCGTAAGTCGGGTCGGTGGCTGGTACTAGGCTACCTACCCGACCTACCTGACCCACCCGCCCCACTCGCACGCAGCGCGCGGTTCTCTGCGCGCAGCGCCGCCTTCTTCATCCGTTTCGTTCCCGCGTCGCGCGTCCGGCTGACCGCCTCTTCCAGATACTTCTCATCGATGTCGGCGCCGATGAACCCGACGCCCAGCCGCGCGCACGCGACGGCGGTGCTGCCCAGACCGGTGAACGGATCCATCGCCACTTCGATTCGCGAAAGCCCGTGCAGGCGGAGGCACTGCTCCGGCAGCCGCGACGGGAACGTGGCCGGATGCGGTCGATCGCGATCGCGGCGCTGAATGGTTTCGTACGGGATGAACCACGTGTTGCCGCGGCAGCGCACGCCGTCGGCGGCTGCGCGCCAGCGCCCGATGTTCGACTGATCCTGGTACGGGACGCCGAGCGCCAGGCGGTCGAGGCTCGTCGCGCCCTGCGGCGTGAAGTGGAAGATGAACTCGTGGCAGTCGTTCAGGAATCGATCGCTGTTGATCGGTTTGTAGTGACCGATCGCGAGATCCCGCGTGAGCGCGGCGGCCGCGCCGGCGGCCTCCTGATCGATCGCAATCGATTTGATCCAGTGAATGATGTTCTGCAACTGCAGGTGCGACCGGACCGTCTGCGCGACGTCGAGCGCCGTCCACGGATCGGTCGGCTTGGCGCCGACGTTAAGGAACAGCGAGCCGTCCTGGCGCAGCACGCGCGCGGCGGCGGCAATCCACGTGTTCGTCCACTCGAGGTAGTCGCTGCGCGACAGCGTGTCCTGGTAGCGGTTGTACTGAATGCCGAGGTTGTAGGGCGGCGACGTGACGATGACGTCGACGCTGCGCGGCGGCAGGTGCCGGAACACCTCGAGGCAGTCGGCGAGGTAGAAGCGGCTCGAGGCCGCTCCGGTCGGGAAGCTCGCGTACGGTTTCAACAGCACTGACATCGTCGTAATTCTCGGTACGGCACGCCTGTGGCTGTAGCGCGGGCCGGATCAGCGGTCGGCCGTCATCCTACATCGGGGCGTGTCCCAGTGCCGGACACGCGATCTTCAAAGTGAAACACGAAAGGCGGGGCAGACTCCGACCGCACGAAGTCTGCCTGAAGCGGGATTAGGAAGCCTTGGTGGCGAGGGCGATTGGAGCGAGCGACGCGAGACGATCCGCGGCGACGGTGTGATTGCGCCGATGACCGTGGCTGCCGCACGTTTTTCCCTTTTCCTCGACGTATGCGACCTCGCGGCTCGTCGCCACTTCGCGGTACCGGCCGACGACGCATCCGCAGGCGAGAGTGGTGAAGCCGAGAAGTCGAACGAGACTCATACCGTCCTCCAGACGACCAATCAGCAAACGTCGTGCCGTTGACATCGCGTGCAGCAGTAGTAATCGACGGACGGTGGTCAACGCGCACTGCGCGCGCAAAGAAGCACACGGCTGCGATGTGAGGAGGGGTGACGGGGTCGTGTGCCGCGGGCGTGCCGCGGCGGTGCCGCGGTCGTGCCGCGGGCGTGCCGCGGTGGTGCCGCGGTCGTGCCGCGGGCGTGCCGCGGTGGTGCCGCGGTCGTGCCGCGGTCGTGCCGCGGGCGTGCCGCGGGCGTGCCGCGGTGGTGTCGCGGTCGTGCCGCGGTCGTGACGGGGTCGTACCGCGGGCGTGCCGGGGTGGTTGCCGGGATCGTGCCGCGATCGTCCCGGGTGGGTGTCCGGAAGTTTGAAGTTCGGAACGTCAGGATGGATTTCGATCGAGCGCGGCGTGCGCGCGGGCGAGGCCTTCGCGCGCAGACGAGGACTTCGGATCGATCGCCAGCGCCTCCGCAAAATATTCCGCCGCCGCGCGCGGGTTTCCGGTCTCGAGGCAGAACACGCCGAAGTTGACGTAGGTGGACGGGTCGCGCGGGTTCGCCCGGAGCGAGGCTTCGAACGCCGCCCGCGCGCAGTCGCGCTGACCGAGCGTCGCGCACGCCGCGCCGAGCAGGTTCTGCGCCCGCGCGTGGTCCGGGTGGCGATTGACTATCGGCTGCACCGCCGTCACCGCATCAGACGCCTTGCCTTTCATGAACAGCGCCGTGGCGCGGTAGTACGGCGCATCGGGGCGATCGGGAAAGCGCGACGCCAGCGCGTCGGCAAGACCGGCGAGCCGGTCAGCATCGCCGGCATCGGCCAGGACCGACGCGAGCTGCTCGCCGGCCCGGGGATCGTCCGGCGCAATGCGAAGCGCCTCGCTCGCTGACGCCGCGGCTCCGTCGATGTCGCCGCCGGCCGCAAGCACGCGCGACAGCTCAATCCGGACCGGCGCGTTCCCCGGATCCTTTGCGGCGATCTCTTTCAGGAGCGCCCGAACTTCGTCCTGCTTGCGCGCGCCGCTGCCCGCGTCTGACAAGCCGCTCAACGCCGCAACATTTCGGCTGTTGAGCAGGACCGCGCGCCGGAACGCCTCGTACGCGAGGGCGAACGCTTCCGCACGGAGCATCATGGTGCCGCGCGAGGTCCACGCGGCGTCGGTTGCGCGCTCGAGCGTCGCGCGAAGTTCATCCGGTGGCGCCGTCGCAAGCGCCCGAATCTGCGTGGCGTTGTCTCCCGTGGAATGACCGTAGATGCCGCGCGGCGCCGAATATTCGAGCCTTGTGTGATCGTCGGTCTGAATGACCGCCGAATCGCCGTACCGCTGAAGTTCCGCGGAGCCGCCGGCGAACAACGACGCGAGATCGAACGATGCGTGCGGCGCGTCGATGCCGACGTCGGCCAGCACGCCCGATGCCTGTCCGTCGCGCCATCCGCGGCCGAGACGCTCGAGACATGGGTTGATCGCATTGCCGTTGGTTCCAATGAGCAGCAGATCGCCCTCGCCGACCAGCCACAGCGTCCCTTGCGGAAACACTGACGCGAACGTGCGCACGATCGATTGCAGATCCTCCGCGCTGATGTCGTAGGTGTGCGCCCACTGACACAGCAGGCCGTCGGGTTTCAGCCTCGCGCGCGCGGCCTGAAAGAACTCTCGCGTGAAGAGCGCAGCGACGCCGGACATCCACGGATTCGACGGCTCGGACACGATGACGTCGTACTGGCGCGGCGTGAGGAGCAGATGCGATCGTCCGTCGCCGACGATGAGGCGAACGGCGGGACTCGAGAGCGCGCGGCCGTTCTCGGCGTCGAAGAAATGGGACGCCTCCACGACCTCCGGCGAGATCTCGACGACATCCGCGCGACGCACTGTCGACACGGCGAGCGCCGATCCGACTGTGACGCCGCTCCCGAGTCCGATGACGCACACATCCTGCGCCCGACCGTGGAGCAGCACCGGCAGCAGACCGAGGAGGCGCTGCGTCAGCATGTCGCCGCCGTTGGACGCGTCCACCTTGCCGTCGATCGCGAGCGACAGCGTCCCGGTGAGTCGTCGAACGCTCACCGTGCCGGCGGCGCCTTCCTTGTAGTATTCGAGGCGGCCGGCGCGCAGCATGCTGTCGACATCGCCTGACGCAAGGTACGGCGCGTACTTGTACGCGCCGCTCGCGAGCAACTCGCGATCCCACCCCGGCATCGCGATGATCGCGCCGATCCCCAACGCGGCGACGGCCATCGGAATCAATGCCAGCCGCAGCGTGAACGCTTTAATCCTGGAAACCGGCGTTAGCACTCCGCTCGTCCTGAGCCTGTCGAAGGACGAGCGCCTGGCTCGTGGTTCGACAGGCTCACCACGAGCGTCGACAGGCTCACTACGAGCGTGTGTGCGCGACTGCAACTGGCGCTCGGGATGAGTTGGCACGACGAGCACCAGAGAGATCGCACCCGTGACGACGACCAGGATGGCGGCAGCATCGAACGTCGATCGCAGACCCAACTGTGGAATCAGCAGGAACCCGGCCGCGAGCGCGCCCGCGATCGCGCCGACCGTGTTCGCCGTGTAGACGCGGGCCGCGTCCGCGCCGGGCGTCGACCGCTCGCTCGATGCGACGGCGAGCGCCAGCGGAAACGTGGCGCCGAGCGCGAACGTCATCGGAAGCAGCAGCACGCCGACGGCAAACGCCTGCCAGACCACGACCTGATCGAAGGCGACCGATGGATTTGCGACTTCCGCGGCAATCGCGAGCGGCATCCGCGTCGCGGCATACCACGCGGCGGCAACGGCGGCGATGCCGCCGGCGATCAGCAGGACTGCGAGCCACGACAGTGGCCGCGGCGTTCGCCGCGCAATGCGGCTGCCCGCCGCCGATCCAATCGCCAGCCCGCCGATGAACGCCGCCGCCATCGTCGCAAACGCGTAGGTCGTCGGTCCGATGACGAGGGCGAGGAGACGCGTCCACGCGACTTCGTAGACGAGCGCCGAGAACCCCGAGACAGCGGCGATCAGCGCGGCCATGCGCGGCGCGGGAGACGACGTCTCACGCGGAGATCGCTGAGACGACTCACGCGCAGTTCGTGGACCACGCAGAGATTTCGGAGGAGCCCTGTTGATGGTGGCTTTCTCAGCGTCTTCTGCGCGCTCTGCGCGCGTCGTCGTCCTGGCGCTCGCGAGCCAGAATGCGCCGCCCGCTGCGATCGCGTTCAACGCAACGCCGATCCACGTTGTCGCGCGCAGGCCGAAGGCCGGTATCAGCCAGAAGCCGGCTGCGAGCGCGCCGAGCGCTGCGCCCGTCGTGTTCACCGCATACACTGCACCGGTGTCAGCCGCGCTATGCGAGAACCAGTCAGCGGCGATCGGGAACGTCGCGCCCATCGCCGTGGCTGGAACGCCGAGCACGGCGAGGCTGATGATGACCCGAACCATCGCGAAGCGGACGGGCATCGAGCCGTCCGCGTACGCCCACGCGAGCGCCGGCACCATCGCCGCGAGCACGAAAGGAAGGATGAGTGCGCAGATGGCGACGAGGATCTCGAGCGCCGCATACGAACGAAGGCCGCGCTTCGATATTCTTCCGGCGAGCCATGCGCCAAGCGCAAGGCCGCCCATGAACGCGGCGAGAACCGTGCTCGCGGCGGCAACGGTGTGACCGAGCTGCAGCGTCAGCAGCCGCGTCCAGGTGACTTCGTAGAGGAGCGCAGCCGCTCCCGATGCTGCGTAGAGGATAAGAAAGATGCGGCGCGCCGGGATCATCCCTGCGGGCGGAGTGTATCACCCGTGGTCATTGGGTCATTTGGTCATTGGTTCATTGGCTCATTGGTTATTGATTGATTGGTTGAAGGTCACGCGCGCAAAAAAAAAGAGGCCGGCGGGTTGCCCCGACGGCCTCGACGACCTGCAACTGGTGACGCGTTAGAAGTCGAACTTGAAGCCGAGCTTCAGCACGCGCGGAGCGACGATTTCCTGGACGCGGCCGAAGTACGACGTTGTCACCCGCGCCGCATCGAACGCCGCCTGATTCGCGAAATTGCGCGTGACCGTGCCGAAGCTGTTCTGACCGGCACTCGAGTTGAGCACGTTGTGCAGCTCGACGATCACTGAGGCCCGTCGCGGACCGTTGATGCGGAAGCTCTTGTCCGCACGCAGCGAGAGCAGGCTCAGCGTGTCGGCGCGATAGGTGCCGCGGGGCTCGACGCGGATGTTCGCCGTGCCCTGTGAGAACGGCACGCTCAGGTTTCGATCGCGTGGCAGTCCGGTGAGAGCCTGGTAGTTGGCGCCCACCGTGATGGCGAACGGCGCCTGGTAACTGCCCAGCACCTTGAACGCGTGGGTCTGATCCGGCGAATTGGTGTTTCCGCTACCACCCGTGGTGGTGGCGCCCTGTCCCACGAACGGAGTCAGGTTGTTCGGGTTCGTGTAATCGAGCAGGATGTCCCCGTTCAGACGCGACCACACGTACGACGTCTGCATCTGCCAGCGGTTCGCCATCCGCTTGACGGCGCTGATCTCGAATGCCCGGTACCGCTGCGTGCAGCTCACTGAAACGTTGTTGCCGCAGTTGGTGTGGAAGAACGTGTCTTTGCCGAGAAATTCAGGCCTCACGTCGAAGAACGTGAGCTGGCGATCGTCGGCAGTCCCTCGCAGATTGTCCGGCCCGAAATCGGTGACGATCCGCGTCGGCGCGTAGGCCGTCGAGGCAACCGTGTTGCACGGCAGGCCGAAGCAATCCTGATCGATCGTCTGATCCTTGAACCATCTCTGGATCCAGTCGACGTTCAGCGACCAGTTGCTGGCGAGCTCGCGCTGGAACGCGAGCATGATCTCGTCGTTCTTCGGGTCGCGCAGCTTCGGATCGATGGTGTTCGACTTCGGAATGAATCGGAACGTCTGCGCGCCGAGCTCGTTGTCATCCACGATGCCGTTGCCGTTCAAGTCGCCCTTCCACGCGTACTTGACCGGTATGCTGTCGGTGTTCGTGCTGATGATGTTCGGGTTGACGCTCGCGAATTCGTCCATGTACATGACGTCGTAGTAGCGGCTGTAGCTCGCCTTCGCGACGTTCTTGCCATCCTCGGTGAGCTTGACGACCACGCCGGTTCGGGGCGCGAGCGTGTTCCAGTTGTACCCGGGATTGATTTCCGGATAGTTCGTCACTGGGAACCAGCGGCCGCCGCCGCCCGTCTGTGCGGGAACCTTCCCGTCGTAGAACGACCAGCGCAGACCGAGATTGACGGTCACGCGAGAGTAGCTGGCGCGGTCCTGTATGAAGGCCGCGAAGTTCCGCATGTTCTGCTTCTGCGTGAGCGGCGTCGCCCAGCCCCACACTTCGTTCGGAACACATCCGGTTCGAACCGTCTGCGTGCAGTTGGTGGCGCCGTTGTACCGCAGTCGCGTGTCGTTGAAGATGTTGAAGCTCTCGGAGCCCCAGCCGTACCAGTTCTCGAAGCCGCTCTTCAACTGGTGGCTTGCCCCGAGCCAGCCGTCGATGTACCGCGTGAGCCCGATGTTCTGCTGCTGGCGATACGAATCGCGGAAGTGCTGGCCGGTAGGCTCTGGACCGTCGATGTAGATGCCGGTGTCGATGTCAAAGGTCGACGAATGCTGCTGCGCGGCGGGCAGCGCATAGAACTCCTCGGACCAGTCGCTCGGCCAGTGCATGTGGAAGTAGCTCGACGAGACTTCGATGAACGTGTTCTGGCCCATCACCGACGTCCAGTTGCCGTTGAACAGGTTCTTCGGCGACTGCTGGTTCAGCGTGTTCTGCGGCAGCGGCTGCGCCACGCCGGCGCCGCGGTGCGGCTGGAACTTCTTGTTGTAGGTCCAGAAGGCGGACAACTGATTGTTCTTGTTGATCTGGTACTTGCCGCTGGCCGTGTAGTTGCGCAGGTTCGAGAGGAACGGGTTGGTCAGGCTGTCGCCGTTGACGATCGTGTATCCGGGCGTCGCCTCAATCGTTCGATAGTTCCGGAACGAACCAAACCACCACAACCGATCCTTGATGAACGGACCGCCCGCGTTGGCGTTGAAGTCATTCAGCTTCCGCAGCGTCGGGTCAGTGATGCCCTGCGCGCGAAGTTCATCGGTGATGTTGTTGCCGGTGAAATGATCCCAGTAGCCCTTGCCGGTGACGTTCCAGATCGCCTCGCCCTTGAGGTTGTTGCCGCCGCTCTTCGGGACGATGTTGATGTTGGCGCCGCCGAGGCCGCCGATCTCCGCGCCCATTGCGGCCGTGTCGACCGAGATTTCTTCGGCCGATCCGAAGTCCATGTAGTACATCGAGCCGTAGTTGGACGGCGTATCTGCCGTCACACCGTAGTAATTCAGGTTGTAGTTCTGCGCGCCGTGCGCCACCATGCCGGTGGACGTCGCGGCGTTCAGTCCGCCCGGATCCTGGCGCGCCATCGTCATGCCCGGCAGAACCGTCGTGGATCCGAAGATGGTGCGTGAGGTCGGAACCGCCTGAAGGATTTCGTGATCGAGACGCGCGCCGACTTTCGTGTTCTCGACGTCGACGGTCGGCGAGGATCCGCTCACGGTGACGGTTTCCTGCAGCGATGCCAGCTTCATCGACGCGTCGACCGTAATCGTCTGCCGCACCGGCACGACGATGCCGTCGCGCACCATCGGCGAGAAGCCGGCGAGCTCGAACTTCAACGTATAAGTGCCGGTGTTGACGGCCGGGAACCGGTAGATGCCGGCCGCGTTCGTCGTTGCGCTCGGCGTGCCCATCGCGGCCGGACCAGCCAACGTGACCGTGACGCCAGGCAGCACGCCGCCCTGATCGTCGGTCACCTTACCGACCAGTTCGCCGAACATCTGCCCGGTCTGCGCGGCGGCCGGAGCAAGCCCGAACGCCAGCACAATCGCCAGGGCTGCGAGAGCCCGAAGCACTGCACGTGTCACAAGTACCTCCTCTGAGAACCCGTTGTTTCGGTGCCGAAAGACGATACACGCGTTTGCTCCGGGTTTATTTAGAAAAGTTGGCCGAGCTGAGCGCGGCGCCGCCGCGGATTCGAAGATTTGGATTCGCGCAAACCACGGGTCAACTGCATTAACATTCGTCGCCAGCGTGACACCGGGAGGAATTTGCGTGCGCAGAATCGTGTATGCGGCTGGTCTGTGTTTAATCGCCGCCGCCGGCGCGCCGTCCGCCCAGGATCGGCCGCCCGTCGCAGACCTGGTGCAGAACCCGGCGGTGAAGGCGGCGCTTGCCGCGGCCAAGGCGAACGAGGAGCGGACAATCGAGGATGAGATTCGCTTCTGCGAGATTCCGGCGCCGTCGTTCAAGGAATCGGTGCGCGGCGAAGAGCTGAAGCGTGTATTCCAGCAGCTCGGCCTGCAGAACGTCCGCGTCGACGCGGTCGGCAACGTGATGGGCGATCGTCCCGGCGCGAGCGCGCGGCCGCACGTCGTCAT
>Ga0075434_100003114_pt1 | contig 14774 bp, 10 predicted proteins | sample RhiMethybrSRZTD3_FD_75298 | JGI IMG/M metagenome (GOLD analysis project Ga0075434, IMG submission 75298) | Populus rhizosphere microbial communities from Tennessee, USA - Rhizosphere MetaG P. TD hybrid SRZTD3 | ecosystem: Host-associated > Plants > Roots > Rhizosphere > Soil | place: USA... | reverse complement strand
GCGAATCGCTAAATCAACGAATCGTCAATCCAGCAATCCGACTCTGCGATCGGCAGATCCGTCGATTCACGATTCGTCCGATTCGCTGATCGCGCGGATTATGGATTCCTGATGAGGGATTAGGGATTCGTTTCTATTCCTCCCGCAACGCAATCAGCGGATCGATCCGCGACGCCCGCCACGCGGGCCACAGGCACGCCTGGACCCCGGCGGCGAGCACGATCAGCGTGACGAGCGTGAAGGCGATCGGATCGAACGCGGAGATGTTCCATACGCTGTGCGCGAGCAGCCTGGTCGCCACGATGCTTCCGGCGAGGCCGAGAACGAGGCCGGCGCCAAGCAGGCGTGAGCCGCGGCCCAGGATCATGCGCGCGATGACGCCGCTGCTGGCGCCGAGCGCCATCCGGACGCCGATCTCCTGCCGCTGCTGCGCGACGGCGTTCGACATCACGCCGTAGACGCCGACGACGGCGAGCACGAGGCCGATGCCGCCGAAGACCGAGAGCAGCGCCAGGTTGAAGCGCGGCCGGGCGTATTCCTCTTCCTTCAGCAGCGTCTCGAGCGTCATCACATTCGAGACCGGCTGGCTGCCGTCGATCGAATAGACCTGGCTCGACACCGTCTTCGTGAGGGTCGCCGGCTCGACGTTGGTCCGGATCACGACCCAGTTCGAGAAGCCCACGGCCGTGAACGGAATGTAGATCTCGGGCATGATTGGCTCGGACAGTCCCACGTTGCGCGTGTCTCCGACGACGCCGACGATGTCGAACCGTGCGGATTTGACGTTGAAGGGAGGCTGCTCGAGCCGCGGCACCCGGACGCTCTGCCCGAGCGGCGGCCCGCCGTTCAGCCTCGCGCGTACGAACCGCTCGTTTACGACCGCGACCGGCCGTACACCGCGAACATCATCGTCGGTCAAGAGGCGCCCGGTGACCGTGCGCAGGCCCATCGTGCCGGCATAGCCCGCGTCGACCTGGTGGATGACGACCGGATCGTTCGTCGGCGTTGCGCCCGCAATCTCGGTGGGTGCCCACAGGTTTCCGAGCGGATGGAGTCCGGAGTTGAGCCCGGCGGCAGCCACTCCAGGCAGCGCACGGATCCGTTCGAGCAGATCCAGATAGAAGGCCGTTCGCCGCGCGCCGTCGGGATATCGTTCCGCGGAAAGCGGAACCCTTAGAGTCAGGATTCGATCCGGCGCGTACCCCAGGTCGACCTGCCGCAGCGTCAGGAACGTGCGAATCAGCAGGCTCGATCCGGCGAGCAGCATGAGCGCCAGCGCAACCTCGGCGACGACGAGCGTCTTTCTGAGGAGCGCCTGACGCGAGCCTCCCGTCAGGCTGCGCCCGGATTCGCGCAGCGCGACCGCCAGATCGCGCCGCGAGCTGTGGAGCGCCGGCGCGAGGCCGCAGACGATCGACGTGATTGCGGAGACGAGGAGCGTGAAGATCAGGACCGCGCCGTTGACGGCGACTTCAGACTCGTCGGGAATCGTGCCCGGCGGTACGAGCGCGAGAATCAGCGGCAATCCGACGTAGGCGAGCGCCGTCCCCACCGCGCCAGCCAGGAGCGCCAGCAGCAGACTTTCGGTCAGCAGTTGCCGGACCACGCGCGATCGACTTGCGCCGAGCGCGGCGCGCACCGACATCTCGCGCTGCCGGGTCGCCGCCCTCGAGAGCAGCAGATTGGAAACGTTCGCGCACGCGATCACCAGGAGCAGCGAAACCGCGCCGAACAGCACCCAGATGTCGCCGGTGATGCCGCTCGGGAACGTCTGCTTGAACGACAGCAGGCCGACGCGCCAGGAATCCGGAAAGGCGGCCGGCTCGCGCTGCTTCAGATCCTGGATGATCGGCCGCAGGTCAGCTTCGGCCTGCGCGTCGGTGATGCCAGGCTTCAGCCGGCCGAGCACGTGCACGTTGCGCACGCCCTCGATCACGCGGCCACGCTGGAACGCGATCGGAAGATAGACGTCGGCGCCGCGCCACATGAAGCGCTTGGGCATGACGCCTATCACCGTGCGCACGTTGTCGTTGAGGCGCATCTGGCGTCCGAGCACGTTCGGATCGCCGCCGAACTGCCGCTGCCAGAAGCGGTAGCCGAGCACGACGACCGGTGTCGCGCCCGGACGCGCGTCGTTGGCATCGGGGGTGCGTCCGATGAGCGCCGGGACGCCCATGACGTCGAACGTGTTGAACGGGCCATGATTGCCGCGCAGCCGCTGCGGATCCCCCTCGCCGGACCAGAGCACGTCGCTGATGGTTGACGCGATGACCCCTTCGAAGATCGTGCTGCGGTCCGCGATCTCCAGGAACTGGTCGACCGAGTAGTTGGTCCGGCCCCCGCGCGAGGTCGTGTTTGCGACCCGGACGCTCATCAATCGATCCACGTCCTTGTACGGGAACGGATCGAGGACGACCGCGTGCAGCACGCTGTACATCGCGGTCGCGGCCATGATGCCCACCGCGAGCGACATGACCGCGACGACGGTGAAGCCGGGCGTCCGGGCCAGGCTGCGAGCGGCAAACTGCAGGTCGCGGGCAAGGTGCTCCAGCCATCTGAACATCGACCCCTCTTTTCCGTAGTGTCCGCCTTTAGGCGGACCGTGCAGTAAGATACGCCCGCATGATTGACCGCGTCCACAGCCACCGAGAGGCGGCCGTCGCGTGAGGTTGAGCGGGTTCGACTGGGCGATCGTCGCGCTGTCGATTGCCGTTTCCTTCCTGCCGGCGCTGCTGCTCGCCCGGCGCGCGGGCACGAGCACCGCGGAATTCTTCACATCCGGGCGTGCGGCGCCATGGTGGTTGATTGGCGTCTCGATGGTCGCGACGACGTTCAGCACCGATACGCCGAACCTGGTCACCAACCTGGTGCGCGAAGGAGGCATCGCCGCGAACTGGGTGTGGTGGGCCTTCCTGCTGACCGGTGTCACGACCGTGTTCTTCTACGCGCGGCTGTGGCGCCGGATTGGCGTGCTGACCGACCTCGAGTTCTACGAGCTGCGGTATTCGGGCGCGCCGGCGAAATGGGTCCGCGGCTTCCGGGCGATCTACCTCGGGCTGTTCTTCAACGTGGTCATCATGGCGTCGGTAAATCTCGCCGCCGCGAAGATCGCCAACGTGCTGCTCGGCTGGCCGATCGGCCGCACGCTCATCGCGTGCAGCATCCTCAACGTGCTCTTCGCGGCGACGTCGGGGCTCTGGGGCGTGCTCGTGACCGACTTCATCCAGTTCGGGATCGCGATGGGCGGCTCGTTCGCGGCGGCGTACTATGCGCTCGGGCGGCCCGAAGTCGGCGGGCTGGCGGGCATGCTGGCCAAGGTCGATCCGTCGGTGATGCGAATGGTGCCCGACTTCAGCAACCGGGACCTCGCGCTGTCGATCTTCGTGGTGCCGCTCGCGGTGCAGTGGTGGGCGACGTGGTATCCCGGCGCCGAGCCTGGTGGGGGCAGCTACATCGCGCAGCGGATGCTCGCCGCACGCACCGAGCGCGACGCGTTGTCCGGGACGCTCTTCTTCAACCTCGCCCACTACGCGCTCAGGCCGTGGCCGTGGATTATCGTGGCGCTGTGCTCGATGATCGTCTTTCCCACGGTGAACGACATCACGCGCGCGCTGCCCGATCTCGATCCGCGGCTGCTCGGCAACGACACGGCGTACTCGGCGATGCTGACGTTCCTGCCGCACGGCGTCATGGGCGTCATGGTTGCCGGTCTGCTTGCCGCGTACGTTTCGACGCTGTCGACGCATTTGAACTGGGGCACGTCGTATCTCGTGCACGACTTCTATCGGAGGTTCGTGCGAGGGAACGAGTCGGAGCGGCACTACGTGATGGTGGGGCGGATCGTGACCGGCCTGCTGATGGTCGTCGCGGCGCTGTTCACGCTCATCCTCCAGACGGCGCGCGCGAACTTCGATCTGATGCTGTCGGTCGGAGCGGGGACGGGTCTCATCTATCTCCTGCGCTGGTTCTGGTGGCGCATCAACGCGTGGAGCGAGATCGCCGCGATGGTGAGCTCGTTCCTGCTCGCCGCGGCGCTGTTCATCGCGCAGCGTCGCGGCATCGTCATTTCGACCTACGTCAGCCTCCTGGCGACGATTGCGATCACGACCGTCGTCTGGCTGGTCACGGCTTACGTGACCGAGCCGACGGATCCTGCTGTGCTGCGCGAGTTCTATATTCGCGCGCGCCCGGCGGGTTCCGGCTGGGCCCCTGTCCGGGCGCAATGCCCCGATGTGACCCCTGCCGACAACCTGTCGGCGGCGTTCATCTGCTGGTTCGCGGGACTTGCGCTCGTGTACGGCGCACTGTTCGGCGCGGGCCACCTCCTGTTCGGCCACACGACCCCCGGGATCGTCGGCGTCGTCTGCGCGGTCGCCGGAGCGATCGTGCTCGTCCGGATGCTCCCGCGCCTCTGGCGCGCATGACGACCAGGCGCGCGGTCGTGCTGGCGCGCGGACTTGGCACGCGCATGCGCGCGCACGATCCGACGGTCGCGCTGACGCCCGAGCAGCAGCGCGCGGCCGATGCCGGCCTCAAGGCGATGATTCCGGTGAACGGGCGCCCCTTCCTCGACTACCTCCTCAGCGCGCTTGCCGATGCGGGCCTTCGCGAGGTGGCGCTCGTCGTGGCTCCGGGGCACGACGAGCTTCGGCGCCACTACACGGAGGTTGCGCCCCCCGTCCGGCTGACGGTCAGTTTCGTCGTGCAGGAGCAGCCGCTCGGAACCGCCGATGCGATTCGAGCCGCGCAGCGATGGACAGCAGACGCGCCGTTTCTGGCGATGAACGCCGACAATCTCTATCCCGTGGACGCGCTGCGAACGCTGGCATCGCTGGAAGAGCCGGGGCTGCCCGCATTCGATCGTGATGACCTGGTGCGGACGAGCAACATTCCTGAAGAACGTATCCGTTCCTTCGCCGTGATCGAGGTTGGCTCCGATAGCTATCTGCGGCGAATCGTGGAGAAGCCGAGCGAGGCGGGGGAGCGTTCCCCCCTGATCAGCATGAACTGCTGGCGGTTCGACTCGCGGATCTTTCCCGCATGCCGCGACGTGCCGCGATCGGCGCGCGGCGAGCAGGAGATCCCCGAAGCCGTGGGGCTCGCGATCACGCACGGCATCCGGTTCAAGGCGTTTCCTGCGAGAGGCCCGGTGCTCGATCTTTCCAGGCGCGCGGACACGACCGACGTCGCGGCAAGGCTGGCAGGGGTCACGCCGCGTCCATGAGGTCCGCGCAATCGCTGGCGGCGGCGCTCGTCGAGCGCGGCCTCGACGCGCACGAACGCGCCGCGAAGGCCGCCATGTTCGATCGCGTGCTCCGCCGCTTCGCGGATCATGCAGGCGGCGAGCCTGATCACGCGTGGTGGGTGCCGGGCCGGCTCGAGGTCTTTGGAAAACACACCGACTATGCCGGCGGCCGCACGCTCGTCTGCGCGGTTCCGCGCGGGTTCGCCGTCGTCGCGCGGCGGCGGGATGACGGTGAATTGCATGTCCTCGATGCGAAGCGGGGCGAGTCGTTCGTTCTGCACGCGTGGGACGCCGATACGCATACGGGCTGGCGTCATTACGTCGAGGTCGTCGCGCGCAGGTTTTCCCGGAACTTTCCCGGCGCACCGCTCGGCGCCGACATCGTGGTCGAGAGCGATCTGCCGCGCGCATCCGGCATGAGCAGCTCGAGCGCCCTCATCGTCGCCGTCGCCGAGGCGCTCGTGCGGATTGGCGAGATCGATCGCCACACCGAGTGGCGGGCGAACATTCGGAGCCCGCTCGACGCGGCAAGCTACTTCGGCTGCCTGGAAAACGGCATGCCGTTCGGCAGCCTCGCCGGAGACGCCGGTGTCGGCACGCACGGCGGCAGCGAGGATCACGCGGCCATCGTGACGGGTGTTCCGGGAACGCTGTCGGCATGCCGGTTCGTCCCGATGCGGCGGCTCGATGACGTGCGGGTGCCGGACGAGTGGCGGTTCGTGCTGAGTCCGTGCGGGATCGCCGCGCGCAAGGCGGGCACGGAAATGCACAAATACAACCGGCTCTCCCAGGGGGCCGGCCTGCTGATCGACTTGTGGAACACGTCGCAGCCGCACGCCGATTCGCTCGGGGCGATCGCCGCGTCGCCGGAGCAGGTGACACGCCTGCGGCAGATGATCCGCGGCTCGCGAATCGCGGGCTGGCCGGCGGATGCGCTCGAGCGGAGGCTCGATCACTTCGTGCGCGAGGATGGCCGGGTTCCGGAGGCTGTCCACGCCTTTCAGACGTTCGATGCATCGCGGCTCGGCCGCCTCGCAGAGGAATCGCAGAAGGACGCTGAAGTGCTGCTGGCCAATCAGATTCCCGAGACCATCGCGCTTGCGCGTTCCGCGCGCGAGCGCGGCGCGTTCGCCGCATGCAGCTTCGGCGCGGGCTTCGGCGGCAGTGTATGGGCGCTCGTCCACCGCGCGCACGCCGGCGCGTTCGCCGCCCGATGGCACGAAGAGGCCTTCGTCGCGGCGCCAGGTCCACCGCTGACGGAGCTCTGATCTTCGTCGGTGCGGCGGGGCCTTTAGACCCTGCCGAAGACGCCCCCTTGACAAACGCGCGCGACTGTCATACTGTCATATGACAGTCGCAATGTTGTTCCAGCTGAATTTCAAATCGGGGAAAGCCGTCTACCTGCAGCTCGTCGATCAGGTGAAGGCCGCGGCCGCGTCGGGACGCCTCCAGGCCGGCGCGGCGCTGCCGGGCATCCGCCCGCTTGCCGAGGAGCTGCGGGTCAACCGCAATACCGTCGCCAAGGCGTATGCCGAGCTCGAAGGCGAAGGGGTCATCGAGACGGTCGCGGGCAAGGGGTGTTTCGTTCGCGCGAACCATTCGCCGTACAAGAAGGAGGTCCGCCTGAAGCTGCTCGCCGAAACGCTCGACAGGGCGGTCATCCAGGCGCATCACCTCCAAATCGGAAAGGCGGACTTCCTGCGTGTGGCCGAGGAGCGCTTCGATGCGCTCGAACACAAGCGGCACGCGGCGAACTCCTGAATCCTATGAGCCAACAGCAATCCGTCATCGAGATTCGCAACCTGGTGCGGCGGTACGGCCGCACCGATGCCGTCAACGGGCTGAGCCTGTCGGTGCCCCCGGGCCGCTGCTACGGCTTCTTCGGCAGGAACGGCGCGGGCAAGACCACGACGATCAAATGCCTGCTGAATCTGCTGCGTCCGACGAGCGGCGAGGTCCGGGTGTTCGGCCTCGATCCGGCGCGCGACGAGGTCGAGGTGAAGTCGCGCATCGCCTACGTGCCGGACTTCGTCGCCTTCTATCCCTGGATGACGGTGCGTGACGCGCTCGCCTACTTCGCGTCGTTTCGCAAACGGTGGAACACGGAAACCGAGCGGACGCTGCTCGAGCAGTTCCGTCTGGATCCGAAGCAGAAGACCAGCCACCTGTCCAAAGGCCAGCGGACGCAGCTCGCGCTGATCATCGCGATCTGCCCTGAGCCCGAGCTGCTGGTCCTCGACGAGCCGACGTCCGGCCTCGACCCGATCGTCCGACGGGAGTTCATTCGAACGGTGATCGGTGCGTATCAGGACGGCGATCCGGGGCGCCGCACCGTGTTCGTCTCGACGCACCTCATCTCAGAGTTCGAAGGGCTGATCGACGAGTTCACGATCATCGATGGCGGGCGCGAGGTGCTCACGCTCGATGCGGACGGGGCGCGCGCACGCCACGAGAAGAGCCTCGAGGAGATCTTCGTGACGACGCTGCAGCCGCGCGGGGTGACCGCATGAGCGCTCCACTCCTCGCGCTTGCGCGGAAAGAGACTCGCGCGCTGCTGCCGGTCTGGGCGGCAACCGCCACCACGATTGCCGCGGACCCATGGATCCGCGGCACCACTCTGCACTCGCTGTTTCCGCTCGGCCTTTTCGCCTACGTCGTGGGATCGCTGGCGCTCGGCGCGCACGTGATGGGCCACGAGTACTCCAACCGCACGCTCGGCTCCCTGCTTGCCCAGCCGTGCCGACGGGCGTCGATTCTCTTGATCAAGGCATCAATTCTCGCAGCCATGCTGGTCGGGCTCGTGCTGATCGCATGGCCGCTGTTGTTCGTCGGGAACGGACGGATGTTCGCGGAGGTGTCCCCCGCTGCGGCGGTGGTGCTGCCGTTCGCCGGCGGCTTGTTCGTCGCGCCGTACCTCACGATGCGGTTGCGGAGCCAGATGGCGGGTGTCGTGTTTACCGGCGCGATTCCGGGCACGACGTGGCTCATGGCGCTCCTTGTCGGGATAACTGTGTACGGCGTGCGAGCGACTGCGCCCGAGACGCTCGCGATCGCCGTCTGGCGGCCGGCCATGTGGATCATCGCCGCCGCGGGAGCCGTGTTCAGTGCGCGTACCTTCATGCGGCTGCAGGACGTCGAAGGCGGGCGAGAGGAGTTGCGTCTGCCACGATGGCTGGCGGCAACAGATCGCAATCCGGTCCGTCCTCCGCTCTGGATGCTCGTAAAGAAGGAGTTGCGGCTGCAGCAGATGACGTTCGCGATGCCCCTGGTGTTTGGTGGCACCTGGCTCGCCCTGACGATTGCCGGACGACTGAATCCGGAATTTGGCCGCGATTTCCCGATTCGTGCGGTCGCGCTGCTGTACTTCGCGCTGTTGCCGCTGCTCATCGGCTCGCTCGGGAGCGCGCAGGAGCGGCAGTTCGGGATGCTCGAGTCGCAGGTGATGCTCCCGGTGCCGTACGCGCAGCAGTGGGCGGTCAAAGCGGGTGTGGTACTCACACTGGCGCTGGTGCTTGGCGTGCTGATCCCCTGGTTCACCTTCGCGCCGCCTCAAGTGTCGAAGGACGCCTTTTGGCCCCTCACGGCCGGTGTCCTGGTCCTGGCCGCCTGGAGCCTCTATCTGTCTTCGTGGTCGCCGAGCGGAATCATTGCGCTCGCGCTGGTGCTACCTGCGACCGCTGCCGGCATCGTGAGCGCACGATGGATCGACTCGTTCATCGAGTCGTTCGGGCCGGGTCATACGCTCGGCCCCAAACCACCGGATCTGATCACGCTGGCCGCACTCGGCGCGCCGCTCACGGTCGCGCTGGTATTGTTTGCGGGTCGCAACCACCGCACGCCGGAACGCAGCGTCAAGCGGCTCGCGACACAGGCCGCCTGCCTGCTCGCCGTCTTTGCCGCCACCGACGTTCTTCTGACGGCTCTCCTGTAGCACCGCTGCCTGAACGATTTCGGCGATTCGATGATTCCCATTCAGGATTCACCGATTCGACGATGAGGGATTGGCCGATTCGAGGATCGTTCGATCAGGGATTCACGATTGGGGATTAGGGATTCGGTTCGACTTCGGTACAATCCCCTCCATGCGCGTCGCGATTGCGTTCGCGTTTCTCGCGATGACCTCCGCTGCGTTCGCCCAGCGAAACAGCGTGCCGACTGCGCCCTCAGGACTGATCGTCGGCCAGGTCGTCGACGCGGGGAGCGGGCGGCCCGTCGCGGGGGCGATCGTGGCCATCACCGGCGCTGATGGGGGACGTCGGTTGCCAGACGCGTCGCCCGTCCTCAGCACGAGCGACGGCCGCTTCTTCTTCCGCGATCTCCCTCGCGGTACGTTCACTATCACCGCGACGAAGATGGGCTACGTCGAGGGCGCGTCAGGCCGTCGACGACCTCTCGGCCCATCGCAATCGATCACGCTCGCCGACGCCGATCGCATCGGTGGCGTCATCGTGCGGATGTGGAAGCGGGCCGCAATCACCGGTACGGTCGTTGATGAGATGGGTGAGCCGGTCATCGGCGTGCAGGTGCGGGCGTTCCGGCGAGAGTTTGCTGGCGGCCATCCGCGATACGTGAATGCCGCTGAATCGATCGAGTCGTCGGCGCTGACCGACGATCGGGGCATCTTCAGGCTCGGCAGCCTGATCCCTGGTGACTACGTCGTTGCGACCGTCGGCCGGCCGGTGGCAATGTCGGTTCCGATGGCGCAGGAGCTTCAGGACCGCGGCCCTGGAGTGGCGGACATCGGACCGATTTCACTGCCCGGGACATCGGGCGCCGTGCAGATCGGGAACGCCGCCTACGGACTTGGAGCGGGCGTTCCGGTTCCAGCTCCGACGCGTGAGGGACGTCTGTTCGTATATCCCCAGACGTTCTATCCATCTGTTCCGACATTCCCCCAGGCGACGATCGTGTCGGTCGGTCCCGGTGAGGAGCGGGCGGCGATTGACCTGCAGATCCATCCGCTCTCCACAGTCAGAGTGGCCGGAACCGTCGTCGGCCCGGATGGAGCTGCGATCGCGCTGGCGCTTCGGTTATATCCCAGCGCGTCGGAGGACGTGGGCGTCCAGCTGAATGTGCCGACAGCGGTCACGGATCGCAACGGCAACTTCGAGTTTCCGGCGGTCGCGGCGGGCCAGTATCTCATCCGCGCCTCGATGCGATCGCCACAGTCGGCTCCGCGCACGCCGCTGGATGGCACGTACTGGCTCGAGGCCGCGATCGCCGTCGGCCACTCGGACATCAACGGCCTCGTCTTCTCGCTGCAGCCGGGCCTGCTCGTCACCGGCCATATGGAATTCGAGGGAACGGCGCCGCGAGCCGCGTCGCGGCTCGAGCAGGTTTCGGTGTCTCTCGACGCCGCTGGAGTGCCACCCAACAAACCGGCGCAGGTGAGCGGACGCGTCGAGGCGGACGGCCGGTTCACGGTGCCGGGCGCGCCACCCGGGCGGTATCTGGTGCGGGTCAGCGGATCGCCGGAAGGCTGGATGTTCAAGGAGGCCACGTACCGAGGACGGAGTGTGTCGGACGAGCCGTTCGATCTGGACGGTGACGCGAACGACGTGGTGATTACATTCACCAATCGGTGGACCGGTCTGCATGGGGTTGTCCAGGGTCCTCGCGGCGCTCCGGATCCGGACGCGACTGTCCTGATCTTTCCAACGAACCAGGACGGCTGGAGCGATTACGGCCTCAATGCGCGCCGCGTACGTGCAGTTCGAACTTCACGGAGCGGAGACTACAGCGTCCATTCGATCCCGCCAGGCGATTACTACGTCGTCGCTGTTCCGGACGAGCGCGCCAGCGACTGGCGCGACCCCGCGTTTCTCGTGTCGCTCACGTCAGGTGCGACACGCGTCTCGATCGGCGATGGCGATCAGAAGCTTGTCGGACTGCGCACGCGCGAGGTGCGATAGTGCGCGGCATCTCTGTTGGCGCTGCGCTTCTGCTGTCATTTTTCATCGGAGCGCAACAGCCTCCGCCGCGGGACGTTGGGCGCCCCGCGGCCGCGGGTACTGCGCGGATCTTCGGCACCGTTCGAACTGCGGAATCGCCTGCCCGGCCTCTGCGCCGCGCGCGAGTGATGCTCAACGGCGACGCGCTTCCAATCGGCCGCACTGCGATCGCGGATGACGCCGGCGCCTTTGCGTTCGATGGACTGCCGGCCGGCCGCTACACGCTCAGCGCTGCGAAAGAGGGGTTCGTCGCGATGGCGTACGGGGCGCAGCGGCCCGAGCGTCCGGGCCGGGCCATCCCACTGCGCGCCGGAGACAGCCAGCAGATCGGTTTGCGCCTTCAACGCGGCGCAGTGATCACGGGAACGGTAATCGACGCCGAGGGCGAGCCTGCGCCGGGGATCACCGTTGAGGCGCTGACGTTGCGATACCTGGCAGGAGCGGGAGAGAGGCGCTTTGTGGCCGCCGACGCCGGCGTCTCCGACGATCGCGGCGTCTACCGCGTTTACGGCCTCGCGGCCGGCGACTACGTCGTGCAGGGTGTGCCGCGCATGCCCGTCAACGACGTGCAGGTACTCAGCGATGCGGAGGTGAAACGCGCGCTTGCCAGCCTCCGCGAAAGCACCGCGTTTCGGTCCAGGCCAGGAGTCCAGACCACCGCGGCTGCGCTCCCTGCCGCCGAACCGCGCAAGGGCGCCACGCTCGCGCCGGTCTTCTATCCAGGCACGACCGTGGCCGCCGGTGCGCGGACGATCACTGTCGCGGCAGGTGAAGAGCGTGCAGCCGTGGACTTCCAGCTCGATTACGTGCCGACGGCGACGGTGAGCGGGTTCGCATCCGAGGAGGCATCTGTCACGCTGTTGCCGTCGCCCCATTCGCCAATTCCGATCAACTACTTTCGGAACACGCGGGCGGCCGCTGATGGACGATTTGCGTTCACCGGCATCCCGCCGGGGGAGTACATGCTGATAGCCAGCGTGTCTGCCACGGCCGGCAGATCGGAGTCCGCCGGCCCTCGAGCGGCCGGGCGGGCTGCGCATACGGAAATCATCGTCGCCGGCGAGGATGTGGCGGGTATCTCATTGCCGCTGCAACCCGGCGTGACACTTCACGGGCGCCTGGCGTTCGAGGGCGAGGCTGCCCCGCCACGCGATCTGCCTGGGGCGCGCGTTCCTCTGCCAGTGTTCATGCCGTTGGGCCAGACGAGCGCGCCCTTACCGCCGCTGCTGCTCGAAGGCGACGGCCGGTTCAGCATCGCCGGGATTGTGCCTGGCGAATATCGGATAGGGATGAATGCCCCAGGCATCCGCACCTCGCGGGCCGGCTGGTGGCTGAAGTCCATTGCGGTCGGCGGTCGCGAGCTTCTGGATTCGGCGATCGAGCTCGGCGAAGACCGCAACGACGTCATCGTGACCCTCTCGGACCGAGCCTCCGAGTTGAGCGGTCGGGTGAGCGACGGCCGGGGGAATGCCTGGCTGGACGGCCACATCGTGGTATTCAGCGTGGATCGCGACAAGTGGTTCTTCAACTCGCGGCGGGTCGCCGGCGCGCGCCCGAACGCCGATGGACGGTACGGTGTCCGCAACCTTCCGCCTGGCGAGTATTTCCTGGTCGCATACGACGACATTCTGCCGAATGAGTGGTTCGATTCCGCGCTGCTCGCGCGGCTGGCGCCGCGAGCGGCGCGGATACGAATCGACGAGTACGAGCAGAAAACGTACGACATCATTGTGCGATGACGCTTCGCACAATTGGTCTCGCGCTGTCGCTCGTCGCGCTCCAGGCCGCTCAGGAGCCGCCGGCGTTCGATCGCGCCCCGACTCGCGCCGACATCCTCCGCGGCGAGTACGGGCGCTACCGCGCCAACAACGATCTGCTCTCGTACCACCTCGACATCCGCGTCGATCCGATGAAGAAGACGATTGCCGGAAAGAACACGATCAGTTTCCGGATGCTGAAGGACGACGCGCGCATTCAGATTGATCTCCATGCCGACCTTACCGTCGACAAGATTCTGCTCGGCTCGACAGCGCTGAAGTACGAACGCCAGATCAATGCCGTCTTCGTCGACTTCCCGTCCACGCTGAAGAGCGGCCGCGAGTACGCGATCGATTTCTATTACTCCGGCGCGCCGAGGGAGCAGGGACGGTTCGGAGGGATGGCGTTCAGGACCGATCCCGACGGGAATCCGTGGATCAATACCGCGTGCGAAGGGGAAGGCTCGAGCGTGTGGTGGCCGAGCAAGGATCAGTGGCGCGACGAGCCGGAGGAGATGCGCATCAGCGTTGCGATTCCCGACGATCTGGTCGACGTGTCCAACGGCAGGTTCGACGGAAAGACGCCGCTCGGTGACGGCTACACACGCTGGGACTGGCATGTGCAGTATCCGATCAATTCGTACGACGTCTCGCTCAACATCGGCAAGTACGTGCACTTCGAGGACCGCTACAAGGACATGACGCTCGACTTCTACGTGCTGCCCGGCAGCCTCGAAGGCGCGAAGCGCCAGTTCGCCCAGGCGCGCGGCATGATCGAGGCGTTCGAGCATTACTTCGGCGAGTATCCGTTCAAGAAGGATGGGTACAAGCTGATTCATGTGCCGTACTCCGGCATGGAGCATCAGAGCGCGGTGACCTACGGCAATCGCTTCGCGAATGGATATCTCGAACGCGACTGGACCGGCGTGGGCATCAGCACGAAATTCGATTTCATCATCGTCCACGAGAGCGGCCACGAATGGTTTGGCAACGCGGTCACGGCGGCCGACGTGTCGGACATGTGGATTCACGAGGGCTGGACGACGTACCTCGAGGCCCTGTACGTCGAGTACACGTTCGGCAAGGACGACGCGCTGAAGTACATCAATGCCTACAAGGGCAAGGTGCGAAACCAGCAGCCGATCATCACCCAGCGCGGCATTCACCGCACCCCGTCACAGGACATGTACTTCAAGGGCGCGCTGTTTCTGCACACGCTGCGGAGCGTCGTCGGCGACGACGAGAAGTGGTTCAAGCTCCTCCATGACGTGTATCAGCGGTTCAAGTACCAGACCATCCTCACCGAGGACCTGGTGCAGTTCTTCAACGCGAGCCTGGGGCAGGACGTCACGCCGCTGTTCGACCAGTATCTCCGTCGCGCGGCGCTGCCGACGCTCGACCTTGCCTTCAACGAGCGCGAAGGCATACTCGCGTATCGATGGAAGGCCGAGGAGCGCGCGTTCGCGATGCCGATTCAGGTGGGGGCCGAGGGCGCTTGGCAGACGATCAAGCCGACGACCGACTGGGCAGTGATGCCGAACTCGATCGCGAAGGACGACTTTCAGGTTGCGACGGATCGCTACTACGTCACCGTGTTGAAGCGGTGACGATTCGGGTCCGCCTGAAGGCGGACACGACGGATCCTTTATCATCCGGAGGGGTCCGCCTGAAGGCGGACACGACGGATCCTTTATCATCCGGAGGGGTCCGCCTGAAGGCGGACACGACGGATCCTTTACCATCCGCGATTTCCCGTAGCGTCCGCCTTTAGGCGGACCTCCTCATTCCAATTGCAACGGTTCCGGTTCCTGCAGGTCCTGA
>Ga0075434_100003112_pt1 | contig 14782 bp, 16 predicted proteins | sample RhiMethybrSRZTD3_FD_75298 | JGI IMG/M metagenome (GOLD analysis project Ga0075434, IMG submission 75298) | Populus rhizosphere microbial communities from Tennessee, USA - Rhizosphere MetaG P. TD hybrid SRZTD3 | ecosystem: Host-associated > Plants > Roots > Rhizosphere > Soil | place: USA... | reverse complement strand
CTTGCCAGGCGTCTCCGCAACGACCGCATCCCGCGATCCGGTAGCGGCCATCACCGCTTCTCCGCGAGCCAGGTCAGCAACGCCTTCTGCGCGTGGAGGCGATTCTCCGCCTCGTCCCAGACCGCGCTTTGTGGTCCGTCGATCACCTCGGCCGTGATCTCGCGCCCGCGATAAGCGGGCAGGCAATGCAGCACAATCGCGTCCGGTGCGGAGCGCCTGAGCGCCTCTGCGGTCACGGCGAATGGCTGGAACGGAGCGAGGCGTTCGTCCTTCTCGCCTTCCTGTCCCATCGACACCCAGGTATCGGTCGCCACGACATCAGCCCCATCGAATGCCGCGATGGGCTCGGTCGTGGCCAGCACGGATCCACCCGTCTCGGCGGCAATCCGCTCGGCGTCGGCGACGATCGCTGGATCGGGCCGATAGCCGACCGGCCCCGCCACCCGGACATGCATGCCGGCGGTCGCGCCACCGATCAGGTAGGAGTGCGCCATGTTGTTGGCGGCATCACCGACATAGCTGAGCGTCAGCCCGGCCAGCGTCCCGCACCGCTCACGAATCGTCTGCAGGTCGGCGAGTACCTGACACGGGTGGAATTTGTCGGTGAGCGCGTTGACGACGGGCACCTGGCTCACCCGCGCCATGGTCTCGATGCGGTCCTGGCCGAAGGTGCGCCAAACGATGGCGGACACCTGCCGGTCCAGCACTCGCGTGGTGTCCTCGATCGGCTCGCCTCGCCCAAGCTGCGATGCCTGCGCGTCGATCACCAGCGGATATCCGCCGAGCTCGGCGATGCCGACGCTGAACGACACGCGGGTCCGGGTCGACGGCTTGTCGAAGATGACCGCGACCGCACGCGGCCCGCTGAACGGCTGGTAGACGAGGCGATTGCGCTTCATGTCGTCGGCCAAGTCGAGCACTTCGCGTTGCTCGTCCGGGGTGAGGTCGTCGTCGCGGACGAAGTGCCGGAGGCTCATTGCCGGCCCCGTTCGACGGCTGCTAGCGCCTGGGACAGGCGGGGCAAGGCCGCGTCGACATCGGCCTCGGTGAGGACGAGCGGCGGCGCCAGCCGGATGACGTCCGGACGCACCGCATTGACAAGCAGCGCCCGCTCGCGGGCGGCCGTTTCGACCGCGCCCGCACTCGGCGCCGTGAGTGCGACCGCACGCCACAGCCCGCTGCCGCGAACCTCCGCGACGAGGGACGAGTCGATTGCCTGCAAGCCAGCCGCGAGGTGTTCCCCCACTCGTTTCACCGAATCGAGCAGCTGGTCGTCCGCGATCGTCGTCAGCACCGCCAGCGCGGCGGCACAGGCAACCGGATTCCCGCCGAAGGTGCTCCCGTGGTCACCCGGCGCGAACAACTCGCCGGCCGGGCCGACCCCGATGCACGCGCCGATCGGCAGCCCGCCGCCAAGGCCCTTGGCGAGGGTGATTACGTCGGGCCGCACGCCGTCGGCGAGGCTCGCGAACCAGTGGCCCGTGCGACCAATGCCACTCTGCACCTCGTCGATCACGAGGAGGGCTCCAGTCGCGTCGCAGATGTCGCGCGCGGCGGCGAGATAACCGGCCGGCGCCGGGACGATGCCTCCTTCGCCCAGGGTGGGCTCGACGAAGACCGCCGCGGTCCGTTGACTTACCGCATCCTCGAGCGCGCTGACATCGCCGTAGTCCACGAACGAGACCGGCTCCGGAAGGGGCGCGAAAGGCACCCGCTTGGCGGGATTGCCGGTTACGGCTAGGGCGCCGAGCGTCCGGCCGTGGAAGCTGCCGTTCGCGGCGACGATCTCCAGTCGGGTGCCGTCCGGATTCCGAGTCCAGCCGTGCCGGCGGGCGAGCTTGATGGCGCACTCGTTGGCCTCGGCACCGCTATTGGCGAAAAACACCCGTCCGGGTACGCCGATCAGCTCGACCAGCCGCTCGGCCAGCCGAACGCCGGGCTCGTGGATCGCCAGGTTCGAGGTGTGCGCCAGGGTCATGACTTGGCGGCCGACGGCCTCGACTACCGCCGGGTGAGCGTGGCCGAGGGAGGAGACCGCGATCCCGGCGACGAAATCGAGATACACGCGGCCGTGCGTGTCCCATACCCGGACGCCGTCACCGCGGGCGATCTCGATCGGCGGAGTGCCGTAGTTGGGCATCATGACCGCCTCCCAACGGTCCGTCAGCGTCATTCCGGCTCCTTCGCGGGAAGCACCATCGTGCCTATCCCTTCAGTGGTGAATACCTCGAGCAGCAAGGCATGCGGGACGCGTCCGTCGAGAATGTGCGCCCGGCTGACCCCGCCCTCGACGGCGCGTAGGCATGCCTCCATCTTGGGAACCATCCCCGTGTCCAGCGCGGGAAGAAGTGCGCTGAGCTCGTCCGCGCGGATGCTGCTCACGACCTCGCCGGTCGTTGGCCAGTCCAGGTACAAGCCTTCAACGTCGGTCAGCATGATCAATTTCTCGGCAGCGAGCGCGACCGCGATCGCCCCCGCGGCCGTATCGGCGTTCACGTTGTAGGTCAACCCGTCGCCGCCACGAGCGACAGTGGCGATCACCGGGATCCGTCCGGCGTCCAGCAGCGCCTGCACCGGGCTCGGATCGACGGCGACCACGTCACCGACTTGGCCTACGTCGACGGGCACGCCGTCAACGACCGCCGAACGACGCTCAGCGGTGAGCAGGCCGGCATCCTCACCGGACAGACCGACTGCGTGGGGGCCGTGGTCGTTGATCTGGTTGACGATCTCGCCATTGACCTGGCCGACGAGGACCATGCGGACGACCTTCATGGCCTCGGGAGAGGTCACCCGTAGGCCGGCGCGGAACTCCGTCTCGATCCCGAGCCGATTCAGGTGCGCGGTGATCTGGGGTCCGCCACCATGCACGACGACGGGACGCAGGCCGGCATAGCGCAAGAACACGACGTCCTCGGCGAAGGCCCGTTGCAGCTGGGGCGTCGTCATTGCATTACCGCCGTACTTGACCACGACGACCTTGCCGTGAAATCGGGCCAGCCACGGCAGGGCGTCGACAAGGGTGCTCGCCTTCGCCAGTGCGACGTCGCGGTCCCGGCTCACGTCGAATACGCCGAGTTCGTGCGGACGTAGTCGTACGACAGATCGGTCGTACGGATGGTGCTGCTCGCGGCACCTGCGTGCAGGTCGACCGCGATGGTCACTGCGCGCCCGGTGAGATCGACCCGATCCCGCGGCTCCCCCGCCGCGCCCGCCCGACACACCTCGACACCGTTGATGCTCACATCGAGCCGGTCTGGCTCGAACGCCGCCGCAGTCGTGCCGACTGCCGCCAGGACCCGGCCCCAGTTCGGATCGTTGCCGAACAACGCGCACTTGAGCAGGTTGTTTCGCGCGACGGCTCGACCGACCTCGACCGCGTCGTCCTCCGAGGCCGCGCCGCCAACCACAACGGCGACATGCTTCGTGGCGCCCTCCGCATCATCGACGAGTTGGCCGGCCAGATCCGCGCAGACGGCCTCGACCAGCACACCGAGGTCCGTCGACTGAGCCGGTAGGCCGGATGCCCCGCTGGCCAGCAGGATCACGGTGTCGTTCGTGGATAGGCACCCGTCAGCATCGACCCGCTCGAACGTCCGGCGCACCGCGTCGTGTAGCACGACGTCCAGCCGGTCCGCGCTGACGGCGGCGTCTGTCGTGATCACGCTCAACATGGTCGCGAGAGCCGGGGCGAGCATGCCCGCGCCTTTCGCCATCCCGCCGACCGTCCACCCGTCGGCGTGCACCTGCACCGCCTGTTTGGCCACCGTGTCGGTCGTGCGAATGGCGTCGGCGGCGTTTGGACCGCCGTCCCTGTCCAGAGCCGCCGCCGCCCGAGTGACGCCGGCCAGCAGTGCGTCCATCGGGAGCCGCTCGCCGATCAACCCGGTCGAGCACACGGCGACGTCACCGGCGCCGATGTCGAGTGCGGTCGCGACGCACTCGGCGGTGGCGTGGGTGTCGGCGAACCCGGCCGGACCCGTGCACGCGTTGGCTCCGCCGGAGTTGAGGACCACGGCTCGCAGCCGCCCGTCGGCGATGGCCTGCCGTGACCACAGCACGGGCGCGGCTTGCACGCGATTGCGGGTGAAGACTGCCGCCGCCGCGTCCGACGGGCCATCGTTGACGACCAGCGCGACGTCACGGCCGCCGGACCGCTTCAGGCCGGCGGCCACGCCGGCGGCACGAAATCCGCTCGCCGCAGTGACGCTCATGGGGCGACGCCGTCGACGGTCAAGCCGGCTGTCTCAGGGAGACCCAGCATCAAGTTGGCGTTCTGCACGGCCTGACCGGCGGCGCCCTTACCCAGATTGTCGATCGCGCTGAGGACGACGACGCGGCCGGAACTCACGTCGATCGCCGCCTGCAGATGGGCCGAATTCGAGCCGGCAACCGCGGCGGTGTGAGGCTGCTCCCCGGGCGGCAGTACGTGTACGAACGGCTCAGCGTCATAGGCGGCGCTCAGCACGTCCCGGACCTCGTCGGCGGAGACGAGCCCAGCCGGGCGCGCGGCGACGCTCGCCAGGATCCCTCGCGGCATCGGCGCCAGCACCGGAGTGAACGACAGCGAGGTCGCGCCGGTGCATTGCAAGATCTCGGGAACGTGCTGGTGCGAGCCGACTTTGTACGGCGTGAGGTCGCCGATGACCTCGCTGGCGAGCAGGTTCGCCTTGACCGCCCGGCCGGCGCCCGACGTCCCGCTCGCCGCGACGGCGACGAGGTCGTCTCGCTCGACCATGCCAGCCGCGACAAGTGGAGCCACGGCCAGCGCGATCGCGACGGCGTAGCAACCGGTGTTGGCGACCCGCGACGATGCGACGATCTTGGCTCGCTGCCCGACAAGTTCCGGCAAACCGTACGTCCAGGAACCAGGATGGACGCCGCCGTAGTACCGCTCGTACGCTCCCGCGTCGGTCAGGCGGTGATCGGCACCCAGATCAACGATCTTGACGCCCGGCGGTAGCTCCGGTGCGAACGACCCCGAGGCGCCATGCGGCAGCGCGAGGAACACGAGATCGGCACCGGACAGGGCCTGCGGCTTGGTGTCCGCCAGCACGAGATCGGCGAGTGACCGCAGCTGGGGATGAACGGCGCTGAGCGGCCGGCCGGCGTTGTCGTGCGCGGTCGCCGCGATCACGTCGAGATCCGGGTGCGCGGCGAGGAGTCGCAGCAGCTCTCCGCCGGCGTACCCGCTCGCGCCGGCCACGGCCACCTGGCAACCCATGCGCACTATTATGCATTATGGCGCAACTTCATACAGACGACGGCCCTCTGCCGTTCACTCAGGTTGCGAGCAGCTCCGCTGGCGGCGCCAGAGTCGTGATGCAGAACGGATGGCCGGCCGGATCGAGGAGCACGGCCCATCGCTCATCGGGCTGCGGATCAGCAAGGCGTGCGCCCAGTTCGATGGCTCGCTTCACCGGCTCGTCAAGCTGCTCGTCGGCCGTGAAGTCGAGGTGCACGATCGACGCGCCCGGCCAGACCGGCGGGCGGTAGCCCGCGACCCGCTGCGGGACGAGCAGCAGGCCCGATAGCTGCACTCCGACGCTGTTCGGGCGACTCCACAGCACCCGGCCGCCGAGTAGGCGCAGGTAGAAGTGCGCGAGCTCGGCCGGGTCGGCACAGTCGAGGGAGACGCCGACGAAACGCAACCCCCCGCCCACCAGGCGGACGATAGCCGAGCCCGCTGTCGACCGAGGGTTGGATAGCGTCCGGTGGTGACCACCGACCGGGTTCTGGTCGACACGATCCGGGCGCGGCTAGCAGCAGAGGCCGATCCGGTGCGCGCCCCGCAGACCCAGGCCTACATGAAGTCGGAGATGCCCTACCTCGGGGTCCCACTGCCTCGGGTGCGCGCGATCGTGCGGGCCGAAGCCGCCGAACGCCCTCCGGCGACCGTTGCCGATCTCACGGCAACCGTCCGAGAGCTGTGGCGCCCGGCGGTCTATCGCGAGGAGCGGTACGCCGCCACCGAGCTCACCGGGTTGTCGAGCGTTCGGAAGTTACAAAGCCTGGAGCTGCTCCCGCTCTACCAGGAGATGATTGTCACCGGCGCCTGGTGGGATCACGTCGACGGGGTGGCGCACCGGATCGGCGCGCTCCTGCTGGCCTTTCCTTCGCAGATGCGGCCGACCATCCTTGCCTGGTCGCGTGATCCGGACCGCTGGCTCCGCCGGACGTCGATCATCTGCCAGCTCGACGCCAGGGACCAGACCGACCTCACGCTGTTGTCGAAGACGATCCTGGCGAACGCCGACGACCCCGACTTCTTCCTGCGCAAGGCCATCGGCTGGGCCCTCCGCCAGTACGCCCGTGTCGACCCGGACTGGGTCCGCCGGTTCGTCGCCGACCATGAGCTCAGCCCACTGTCCCGGCGGGAAGCGACCAAACACCTCGGTGGATGACTCAGGCGCGGAGCCGGGCGCCGTAGTCCTCGGCCGCTCGGGCCACCGCCGCGTCCCGCGCGACCGACGCCTCCTCGACGGTCAACGTTCGGTCGGCGGCCCGGAAGCGCAGTGCGAATGCGAGCGACTTCACCCCCGGTCCCAGTCGCTCCGCGTCCGCGTAGGTGTCGAAGAGCCGAGCCGACTCGAGCAGCGGGCCGGCTCCGGAGCGGATGGCCGTGAGTACGTCGCCCGCCGCGACGTCAACCGGCACGACCAGGGCGATGTCGAGCAGCACGGGCGGGAACGGCGAGATTTCCGGAGCGGGCGCGGGCGGGGGTGGCTGGAAGGCGCCGAGGTCGAGCTCCATGGCGCAGGTCCGCTCCGGCAGCCCGAGAGTCGTGACGACGCGCGGATGAAGCTCGCCGGCGTAGCCGATGACTCGGTCGTCCAGCTCGAGCTCGGCGCATCGCCCGGGATGCCATGGCGGCTGGTCACCGCGGCGGATGGTCAGTTCGGTTCGGGCGGCCCGGGCCAGGACGCGGGCCGCCTCGACCGCGTCGGTCCAGTCGGCCGGGCGTCCGGTCCCCCACCAGCCCGCACGATCGCGCGGTCCGGACAACACGACGGCAGCGTGCCGGGGCTGATCCGGCAGGGCCGCTTCGAGCCCCGCCAGCTCCGCATCCGACGGCCGGTGCAAGACGCTCGGCCGCGGAACGGCGGGAGCGTTCGGGCGCGGAAGATAAACCAGCCCGATCTCGAACAGGCACAGCTCACGAAGGCCGCGGCCGAGATTTCGAGTGAGCGTCGCGAGCAGCCCCGGCAGCAGGGAGGTACGCAGCTGTGGTTCGGCGTCAGACAGCGGGTTGGCGACGACCAGGGCGCGCCGGCGCGGGTCGTCGGCGGCCAAACCGAACTGGTCATGCACCGACGGCGAGACGAACGGATAGCTCAGCACCTCGGTGTAGCCGGCGGCCGCGAGCGCCCGGGCCAAGGTGCGACGTAGCCGCTGGTCAGCGGACAGCCCGCGACCGGGTGGCGGAGTAGGCAGCGCCGACGGGATGCGGTCGTAACCCACCAGGCGCACGACCTCCTCGACGAGGTCGGCCGGATCGGTCAGATCGGACCGCCAGCTCGGCGGCGTGACCGTGAGTACATCGGCACCGCGCACGGTGCAGCCCACCTGAACGAGTCGCCGCAGGACCGTCGGCGCGTCGATCTGGAGTCCAGCGATATGGCCGGGGCTCTCGATCCGGAGCCCGATCTCGACGGGTGCCGGTCCAGCTCCGACGACGGTGAAGCCGGGAGCGGCCACGGCGCCACCGAGCTGGACCAGCAGGTCCACGCAGCGCTGCAACGCAACGGCCGCGACCTCCGGATCCACCCCGCGCTCGAACCGCTTGGCCGCTTCACTCGGCAACTTGTGACGCCGCACCGCTCGGGCAATCGACGTGGGTTCCCAGTGGGCGGCCTCGAGCACGATGTCCGTAGTACCCGGGTCGATCTCCGTCGACGCGCCGCCCATGACGCCGGCGAGGGCGATCGGACCGGTGTCGTCGGTAACCACGAGATCATCCGGATCGAGCCCGCGCACGGTTCCGTCGAGGGTGGTGAGCTTCTCGCCCGGCTGGGCGCGGCGCACGCCGATGGGTCCGGTGAGCTTGCTGCGGTCGAAAGCGTGCAGCGGCTGGCCGGTCTCGAGCATGACGTAGTTGGTGACGTCGACGGCCAGCGAGATAGGGCGCATACCGGCGCCGATGAGACGAGCCCGCATCCATTGCGGGCTTTGCGCAGTGGGGTTGAGCCCGGTGACGACCCGCGCGGAGAACCGGTCACACCCGACCGGATCGTCGACGACGACCGGGTAGGCGGGCGTGTCGGCCGTGGGGATTGTCACCCGGTCGGCGACGTCATGAAACGGAGCGTCGAAGGCCGCGGCCGCCTCGCGGGCCAGGCCGCGTACCGAAAGGCAATAGCCGCGATCCGGCGTGACCGCGATATCCAAAACGGGGTCACGCATGCCGAGGGCCGTGAGAGCGTCGCTGCCCGGAGGCCCCGCGTCCGGCGACAACACCAGGATGCCGGTGTGATCGTCGCCGATGCCCAGCTCGCGGGCTGAGCAGATCATTCCGTCGGAGACGTGCCCGTACGTCTTGCGGGCCGTGATCGTGAACCCGCCCGGCAACACCGCGCCCGGTAGGGCGACGGCGACCAAGTCGCCGACCACGAAGTTATGCGCCCCGCAGACGATGCCACGTCGCTCGGGCTCACCGACGTCGACCTGACACCACCGGATCGTCTTGCCGTTGCTGTGCAGCTCAGTGGCAATCGACCAGACCCGGCCGATCACGACGGGGCCGCCCACGGCGTCAGCGGCCGCAGCCACGCGCTCCACCTCCAGGCCGACGCGCACGAGAGCGTCGCCGAGCTGGCGCGGAGTGGTGTCAGGCGGGAGGTCGACGGACTCGGCCACCCAGCTCAGCGGTGCACGCATCAAGCCTCCATGCCGAACGCCTGGGTGAACCGCACGTCGCCCTCGACCATGTCACGCATGTCAGCCGCCGAGTTGCGGAACATCATGGTTCGCTCGATGCCCATGCCGAAGGCGAATCCGCTGTACTGCTCGGGGTCGATCCCACATGCGCGCAGCACCCGGGGATTGACCATGCCGCAGCCGCCCCACTCGATCCAGCCCTCGCTGTCGCAGGTGCGGCAGTCCCAGTCCGGGTTGCCGACCGACTGGCCCCGGCACACGAAGCACAGCAGATCCAGCTCGGCGGACGGCTCGGTGAACGGGAAGTAGGACGGCCGCAGCCGGGTCACGATCCCGGCTCCGAACATGGCCTGAGCCATGTGATCGAGCGTGCCCTTCAGGTGAGCCATGGTGATGCGTTTGTCGACGACGAGGCCCTCGAGCTGGTGAAAGACCGGGGTGTGTGTGGCGTCGAGCTCGTCGGTGCGGAACACCTTTCCGGGGCACACCACGTAGATCGGCGGGGTTCGCGTGAGCATCGTCCGAACCTGCACGGGCGAGGTGTGGGTGCGCAGAACCAGTCCGGAGTCCTCGGAACCGACGAAGAACGTGTCCATGAGAGTTCGGGCCGGATGATCGGGCGGCATGTTCAGCGCATCGAAGTTGAACCACTCGGTTTCGATCTCCGGACCTTCGGCGACCTCGTATCCCATGGCGACGAAGATGTCGGCGAACAGCTCCTGAATTGTGGTGAGCGGATGGCGAGCACCGTCGACTCGCCGATCCGAGGGGAGCGTGACGTCGACCGCTTCGTCGAGGAGCACGCGGGCGTCGCGTTCGGCCGCCAGCTCGATCGCCCGCGCTTCCAGCGCAGCTCGCACCTCGCCTCGCGCGGCGCCGACGCGTTGCCCGGCGGCTTTGCGGGCCGCCGGCGGGAGCGCGCCGATCTCCCGATTCGCGAGCGCAAGCGGAGACCGGTCGCCGTCGTGGGCCAGGCGGGCTGCCTTGAGCGCGTCAAGGTCGGACGCGGCCGCAATGGCGGCGAGCGCGTCGGTGACATTGCGGGCCACAGCGTCCGGCGCGAGGGTGCTCACCTCCACCGGGTCGAAGCTCGTGCTCTCGGGCATGCAATCCTCATATCTCAGGGGCAGCGACGTCCGCGAGTATTCCATCCGGTGCGTAGCGTGTTATTTCCCGCGGTGCGCCTGCGCGCTGGCGTACAGGCACACCGCCGCCGCGGCGGCCAGGTTCAGGCTCTCCGCCCGGCCGTGGATCGGCACCCGCACAGAACGGTCCGCAGCCTCCGTCACCTCGGCCGGCAGCCCGTTCGACTCGTTGCCGAACAGCCACTGCGTCGGGGCGCGCAGCGCTCCGCTATCGGCGAGGTCGTCCAAGTCGTCGGCGCCGGAGCCGGTCGCGGCAAGCACCAGCAGGCCGGCGGCGCGGCCCGCGGCGATCGCCTCCGCCGGGCTCACGTCCACGACGATGTCCAGGTGAAACAAGCTCCCGGCCGACGCGCGTACCGCCTTGCCGTTGTACGCGTCGACGCTGCGACCGGCGAACACCACCACGTCCGCGCCGGCGGCATCCGCGGTCCGCACGATCGTGCCGGCGTTTCCGGGATCGTTGGCGTGGACGAGGACGACCACCAACCGGAGGTCGCGCGCGAGAGCTCTCTCGAGCGACACGTCAACGGCTCGGCAGACCGCCACGAGACCCTGGGGCGACGCCGTCTCGGACAGGTTCGCCGCCGCCTTCGAGCTGATCTCGTGCACAGGCACCTCGGCCGCTGCGAGCAGCTTGGCATGGCGACGCAATCCCGAGATCGTCCCGAAGACCTCCACGACCGAGCCCGGCCGCCCTAACGCCTCGGAGACCGCGGGCGAGCCCTCGGCCAGAAAACGCCCGGTGTCACGACGCGCCCGCCGGTCCGTCAGCCGACGCGCGGCCGCGAGCCGGGCGTTGGAATCAGCAAGCACGGGAGACTGTCCGCCAATCCGGAAACATGCGGGGTTCGCTCGCCTTGTCGTGGCTGATCGGGACTTAGTGTCGGCCTCTCCGGGCGTACGTCGGCGGCGACTCAGGCCGCCGGGGTCTCCGCGCCGCCTGTTCCTTCCGCGGCCACCGCATCCTTGGCCACCGCGGCCAGCGCGGCGAATGCGGCCTCGTCGGTGACGGCAAGGTCGGCCAGGACCTTTCGGTCAACCGTGACCCCGGCCAGTCGAAGGCCTTGGATGAACCGGTTGTAGGTGATGTCGTTGGCGCGGGCCGCGGCGTTGATCCGGGTGATCCACAGCCGGCGGAAGTCACCCTTGCGGGCTTTCCGATCGCGGTAGGAGTAGGTGGCTGAATGAAGCAGCTGCTCCTTTGCCTTGCGGTAGAGACGCGAGCGCTGCCCGCGATAGCCGGACGCCGCTTCCAGCGTGCTTCGGCGCTTCTTGTGGGCGTTCACTGCCCGCTTGACGCGTGCCACGGTGCTTCCTTGCTCGTCGGGCTGCCAGGTGACCGGCAGCGGATGGGTCGGGTCGGCTCAGCGGCCGAGCAGCTTCTTGACGCGGTACGCGTCGGCTCCGGATACCTCTTTGGTCCCGGTGAGGCGCCGGGTCAGACGCGATGACTTGCGCTCGAGCAAGTGGCGCTTGCCGGCGTGCTCGGTCAGCAGCCGACCGCTGCCCGTCACCTTGACGCGCTTTTTCATCCCGCTATGTGTCTTGTTCTTCGGCATCTGTCGTATCGCTTCCTTCAGTTGTGCGTCACGCGATCTCGGTATCGCGCGCCGTGTCGCGAACCGCGCGGGTGCGCGCACCGCGATGCGGCGCCACCACCATGATCATGTTGCGGCCGTCTTGCTTGGGCGAGGACTCGACGAAGCCGAGGTCGGCGACGTCCGTGGCCAGCCGCTGCAGCAAGCGGAACCCGAGTTCGGGCCGGGATTGCTCCCGGCCGCGGAACATGATCGTCACCTTCACCTTGTCGCCTTGCCTCAAGAACCTCTCGACGTGACCCTTCTTCGTCTCGTAGTCGTGTGAGTCGATCTTGGGGCGGAGTTTCATCTCTTTGATGACGGTGAGGGACTGGTTGCGCCGGGCTTCTCGCGCCTTCTGTGCACTCTCGTATTTGAACTTGCCGTAGTCCATGAGCTTGGCAACCGGCGGTCGCGCCATCGGGGCCACCTCGACCAGGTCCAGATCGGCTTCCGCCGCCAGTTCGAGAGCCTTGCCGATCGGCACGATGCCGACCTGCTCACCCTCGGGACCGACGAGGCGCACCTCCGGTACTCGGATCCGGTCGTTGATCCTCGGTTCAGAACTGATGGGACCTCCCAGGGTCGTCGGAACTGCCGTGTCGCGGCGTCTTCGTCCAGAGCGAACGACGGCCCCGCAGCGCTCATGTGCGCCCGGGGCCCGTACCGACCAATCCGACCGGGTCGATGACCCGGCACTACGCATGGCTGCGTAGCGCTCGCCCGGGACGACCCGGGCGACACGGACCGGACCCGACGCACCTCGTGATGCAGGTGGCACGGGTGGGAAGCTCGGGCACGTCACGCCGGCGCTGACTCGTCGGCGTGGCGGCACCGAAGGGCATCCGCTTGCACGCCTCCGCGGGTGCGGAGGTTTGGTCGCTTGCTCGAGGATATCAGTCTGAGGACGGCGTCGTTGATGCCGCTTCGTACAAGGCGCGCAAATCTCGCATGACGGCGACCGATCGCTCGCGGTCGAAACGCTGCACCGCATACAGCGCGATCGTCTCCTCTCCGGGGAGGACGAGGCGGGCGAACCGCAGCTTGTCCGGGAACTGCACCGCGACGATGAGGTCCCAGGGAATCTCCCGAAATGGGCCAAGATAGGCCCGAGTCCGCACACTGTGGATGTCCGCCCGCAACCGGGGCCGGGTGGGCAACAGCGCGGTGCCCGCGATGATCACACCGATAACGGCCGTTCCGACTTGGTCTTTCCAATTGAACTGGATGCCGGCATTCGCTTTCGGCATGACGATCGCCGTGACGACGAAGACAGTCAGGATGATGGCCGACGCCACGATCGAGATCCGCGCGGTTCGAATGGGTCGGGCGGTGACGACCAGGTCCCGCGGCGCTGGCCTGATCACAGCCGGCACGCGTGGATGCTCGTGACCAGGATCCCGCGGGCGCCCAGCTCCCACAGTTCGTCCATGATCCGGTTCGTATCGCGGCTAGGCACCATCGAGCGGACAGCCGACCAGCCGGGCTCATGGAGCGGGGCCACCGTCGGTGACTCGATGCCCGGCGTGATCGCAACCGCCTTCTCGACCAAGTCATCACGGATGTCGTAGTCCATGAGCACGTAACGCCGGGCGATGATGACGCCCTGCAGGCGGCGCGCGAGTTGATCGACCCGCGCGGACTCGGGCGCGCCGGTGCGGCGCACGAGGACGGCCTGGCTGATGAGCAGCGGATCGCCGAAGACTTCGAGGCCGGCGTTACGCAGCGTCGTACCGGTAGAGACCACGTCGGCGATCACGTCGGCCACCTCGAGCCGCACGGCCGTCTCGACGGCGCCGTCGAGACGAATCACCTGGGCCTGGACACCCTTAGCGGCGAGGTGAGCCGACACGATGCCCGGGTAGGCGGTGGCGATACGACAACCCGCGAGGTCATGGACCGACGAGGCGGTACCCGGCCGACCGGCGAACCGGAACGTCGAGGCGCCGAAACCCAATTGCAGGATGGGTACCGCGTTAGCGCCCGAATCGAGGAGCAAGTCCTCCCCGGTAATGCCGACGTCGAGCCGGCCCGCGCCGACATAGATCGCGATATCCCGAGGGCGCAGGAAGAAGAACTCCGTGTCGTTCTCGGCGTCGATCAACACGAGCTCACGGGTGTCGGTCCGCTCCCGGTAGCCGGCTTCGGTGAGCATCTGGCTCGCCGGATCCGCAAGCGTCCCCTTGTTCGGGACGGCGATCCGTAGTGGCTGGGGCATGATCAGCGACCTATCTCTGCAGGATGGACGGCGTCAGGATCCAGCGCTACAGATGTCGGTAGACGTCATTGGGCGTGATTCCCTGCCCCAGCATGATCACCTGCACACGGTAGAGCAGCTGGCTGATCTCCTGCGCAGTCCGCTCCGGCGTCTCGTGCTCGGCGGCCAGCCACACCTCGCCCGCTTCTTCGAGAACCTTCTTCCCCTGGGCGTGCACCCCTGCGTCCAGCGCTTCGACGGTCGACGATCCGGCCGGGCGGGTGCGTTGCCGTTCCACGAGCTCGACGAACAGCGACTCGAAGGTCTTCATGGCACCGTCGAGCCTAAACCAAGGCGTTCAGCGCTCCCGGCGCTCAGCCCAGGTCGACGATCGCGGCAACTGGACCGCCGCCGTCCGGGCCCTGGTGAGCCGCGGACACGGACACGAAGACCGCCGGGTCGCCGGTGACGGCGGCAGCGACTCCACCGACGCAGGCCTTGATCTGGCGATGCCAGTGCACGTCGGAGTCGTCGAGCATGGCGTTGCGGCGGCCCCGTACCTGTCCGTCTTGGCTGGCCTCGCACTTGAGGAACACGTTCACGAGGCGACCGCCTAGATCGGACGGATGCGGCCGGTCCGGCAGATCGAGCCCGGCGTTGCGGACGGCGGCCCAGATGCCGTCGCTGTCGAGGGCATCGGCCATGACGGAGTGCCCGATGCGGTATCGGCCGCCCACGCCGCGCGCGTTGCCGACGACGACGACCTGGGCCCGGTCGAGCTCCACGCCCGACGAGCACGACGCCACCGACGAGTACAGCCGCCGGTCCCGCAGCACGTCCGAGTCACGTGGCATGGCGATCTCGCCCAGGGCCACCGCGATACCCAGCGCCGTCGTGCCGTTGGAGACGTCCATCGACGCCAGCGTGTCTTCGGTGAACACGTCGTGGCCTCGCGATCGGGCCTCTCGGATGGTGTCGATGGTCAG
>Ga0075434_100003111_pt1 | contig 14784 bp, 22 predicted proteins | sample RhiMethybrSRZTD3_FD_75298 | JGI IMG/M metagenome (GOLD analysis project Ga0075434, IMG submission 75298) | Populus rhizosphere microbial communities from Tennessee, USA - Rhizosphere MetaG P. TD hybrid SRZTD3 | ecosystem: Host-associated > Plants > Roots > Rhizosphere > Soil | place: USA... | reverse complement strand
CGAAAGCGAGCCCGCCTCCGTGATCTCGACGTGGACCCACCCGACGCTGCGACCGTCCGGTGACCACGTCGGTTGCCGGACCTGGCTCCGACCGGCCTCGACCTCGTCGAGGACGAGCTCATTCGAGCCGTCCGGATCCATCGTCACAAGGTCGCCCGTGGCGTTGACGATGGCGAGGCGACCGGGGAGGCCTGCGACCTCCGATGCGACGGTTGGGGTGGGGCCCTCCGAGGTGGCGTCGCTCGTAGGCGCCGCCGACACGTCGATGTCGACGTCGGGCAGGTCCCGCCGCTCCGGTTCGGATGTGCACGAGGCCGCGAGGACGAGCACCAGCACCGCCACGGAGGCGCCTCGCCGGCATGCGCACGCGCGACCGCCGACGCGTGCGCGCGTGGGGGAGCTCATCTCGGCAGTCTCGAACGGGGCGCCGATCCTCGCAAGGCAGGATCACGTCGGTGCGGCGTCCGCGCGAGGATCCGACTGCGGGAAACGCTCGCGAAGGTGCAAGATGGGAGGACGGAGGAGCGGGAAGGAGGCCGTCATGGAGGTCAACGACGTCATCTCGCAGGCGCGGGACACGCTCACCGTCAAGCGCGTGTTCGGCGAGCCCTATGAGAAGAACGGCGTGACCGTGATCCCGGCCGCCAGGGTTCAGGGTGGCGCCGGAGGAGGAGGCGGGGAGGGTCCCGATGGCCAGGGCAAGGGCTCGGGAAGCGGTTTCGGCCTCAACGCCCGCCCGGTCGGGGCGTTCCTCATCAGGGGCGACGAGGTGATGTGGCGTCCCGCCGTCGATCTCAACAAGGTCATCCTCGGAGCCCAGGTCGTCGCCGTCGTCGCCCTGCTCACGATCCGGGCGATCGTCAAGACGCGGGCGAAGTCCAGGGCCTGAGCGCGCCCCTTCGGCTCCGGCGAATCAGAGATGACGCCCGTCCGAAAGCCGAAGGTCGACAAGTCGGGCCGTATCAGCGCCGGCATCCTGTTGTGGCGCGAGCGGGTGGGTCGCCTCGAGGTGCTGCTCGGTCACCCGGGGGGTCCGTATTTCGCGGGCAAGGACGCGGATCACTGGACCGTGCTGAAGGGCGAGGCGGATCCGGGCGAGGACCTGCTCGCGGTCGCCCGGCGCGAGTTCGAGGAGGAGACGGGACATCCGCCGCCGGCGGGTCCGACGATCGAGCTCGGCGAGATCCGCCAGAAGTCCGGCAAACGCGTCGTGGCCTGGGCCGTGGAGGGAGATCTCGACACGGCGACCGCCGTGAGCAACTCGTTCGAGATGGAGTGGCCTCCCCGATCCGGTCTCATGCGGGAGTTCCCCGAGATCGATCGCGTCGAGTGGTTCGGCCTGGACGATGCCCGCGAGAAGATCAAGGCCGCACAGGCCCCGTTCCTGGATCGGCTCGAGGACGAACACCAACAGGCGCGATGACCTTCACTCGCCGGGAGCCGCTTCCATCTCGATCACGCCGTAGACGTTGCCGTCCGGTGCCCGGAAGTGCGTCCAGGTGAGCCCCACCTCGTCCGATCGAACGGGGCCGAGCAGGATCGGGACGCCGGCAGCGCGGAGCTCCTCGGTCGCGGCCGCCACGTCCTCGACCAGGAACTCCACCACCGGACCGGTCGTGGAGTGGTCGTTCTGCGTGGGTCCGAACACCTCGGCGATGCTGCCGTCCGGCAGCCGGAAGGCCCACATGTCGTCACCACCGTGCATGGGCCGAAGCGCGAGGGTGCGCTCGAAGAAGTCGACCATGGCCGCGGGCTGGTCCGTTCGGGTCCCGACGAAGCCGATCTTGAGCACCTTCACGACCTACCTCCTTCCCGTCGAGCTCCACGTTCGTTCACGGACAGACCTCGTGGCTTCGCCCGCATCCGGAGGTAGGCGTCGACCCCGGCGACGCGGCGCTCGATGAAGCGGGGGATGAGCGGGGCCGCGCGCAGCTGCCGGTCCTCGATCAGCTCCGGACCCACGAGCGCGACGTCGTGTCCTCTCGTGCGAAGCGAACAGCTCCCCGCGGCCAGGACGTTCTTCACCCAGTCGGCGTCGGCTCCGTAGGTGAGGAAGAACAGGTACGCGTCCCCACGACGGAACACGTTGACCGGCGTGCGATACACGCGCCCGCTCGTGCGGCCACGGTGCGTGATCACCGCGAACGTCGGGACCCACGCGGCGAGCGGGCGCAGGACCGGATCGAGGTACCGCGTCGCGATACGACGGAAGCGCCAGGCACGCGTGCGGGCTTTCATCCGATCCCGGGTCCCGCTCAGCCGTCTCCCGCGGCCCAGGCGATCGCCTGCGAGCGCTCGGCGACCGGGAAGCGCTTCAGGTCGCCCGGGGTCATCCACCCGAACAGCGATGTCACGGTGATCATCCAGTCGAGGTCCGTGACGAGGGCGATCCGCTTCCACTTCGTGAGGTTCTTCATCCCGACCTTGAGGTCCTCCCACACCCCGCCGGCCGACATGCCGTCCCACTGCTCGAACATCAGGACGATCCGAACCTCGTCCCCCCGTTCCCACACCTCGCGGACGGCGGGCATCAGAACGTCGCGGTAGTCGGACGCCTGGATCTCGCCGGTCGCCTCGAACCCGAGGACACCCTCCGGCAGTTCCGCGATCGGCCGAAGCATGCAAGGAGCGTAGCATCGCGGGGTCAGGCGACCGGCGTCACATCGATCCGCCCAGTGTGGCGGCCACCTGGTCGAGAGTCTCGACCGTCGGACCGAGTTCGAAGGTGCTCGCGAGGCGCCGCGCCAGGCTCCTCACGTCGTCGAGCGGCATGGGATCCCAGGCGAACGGCGGCCCGGCGACCTCGCCCGACCCATCCGGCCAGGGCTCCCGCAATAAGGCAAGTGCGACGGGCTTCTGCGCGTGGTTCATGAGCGGGACCATCGCGCCCTCGACCAAGGGACCATGGTTTTCGGAGCGCCAGACCCCCTCCATCACGTCCAGCTGGAGTGAGTAACACGCGTCGAAGAGCCGGGACAGGTCGCGGAGCTCGCCATTCGGCAGGTCGGCCGACGACGGATCGACACGCATCGGATGCACGTCGCCGATGGGGGTTCGGCCCTCGACGATGTCGAGGAACCGCCAGTAGTGGGCTCGCTCGGGGGCACCCTGAAATCCGAAGGGCTCGAGCTCGAGATGGGCGAGGCGGTCTCGTTCGAACCCAACGGGCGCGAACGCCGAGGTATGGGTCCCCTCCCCCTGCTCGATGATCTCCTCGATCGCCAGCAGAGCGGAATCCAGGTCGGTGACGGCGAAGAGCGCGCCTCCGCCGTGGCCCGCGTAACCCTCCGTCACCTGTCTTCGGATGTCCCCGATGAAGATCTCGCTTCCCAAGCGAGCCAGCGCGACGACGATCGCCTCGTAGAACTGCGCCAGCGTGTCATACGCGTCGGCCTCAGGCCGCGAGCCCGGCTCGGCGGGCTGTTCGATCCGCAGGAAGACGTCGCGCACGAGCTCGACCGACGCCGGCGCCAGATGCAGGATCAGCGGCCGGCGCGGGGTGTGGTGGGGCATCGGCTCCGGATAGCGAGGCACGCTGGTGCCCGTGAACCGTGGTGATCCGCCGACCGCGGTGAGAAGGTTGGCGGCGAGCGCGGCATGCAGCATCTCCTCGCGGACCACGTACTTGATCGAGGTGGCGGCGGGAGAGTCCGGATCCATCACGCTCCAGAAGGCGTACTCGTACGGCGGGATCGTTGCGTGCTCGACCTCGATCGCCCACTGGAGGTGGCGGCGGAGATCCACGACGTCCGTGATGGGCGCGACCATCGCCATCGAATCATCGAGATTCGGCTCCCAACGTGCAATCGCGAGCGAGCCGGCGTGATGGGCGGGTGGCCTTCGGACTCCCGATGACGGTAGGGTGAGGGGCCGAGACAGGAGGTGACGATGAAGAAGCTCCTGATTGGGCTGCTGATCCTGGGTGGAGTGGTCGCCGCCATCGCCGTCGTCAAGAGACGCTCGGGATCGGGCGTCGACGAATGGGATTCGTTCGCCGCGGACGACGTGTACGCGCGGGCGTCCACGACCACCGCGAAAGCCACCGACGCCGTGAAGGACGCTGCCGTGAAGGCCAGCGACGCCGCGAAGGACGCTGCCTCGACAGCCACGAAGGCTGCGAAGGACGCGACCGCGAAGGTCACCGACGCCGCGAAGGAGGCCGCCGCGAAGGCAACCGACGCTGCCAAGGACGCCTGAGCAGGTCGACCCGAAGGAGGCCCGCATGTCCCATCAAGCCGCCGCCCGCCGGGCGGGTCCGGTCTACTGGATCAGCCGCGCGGTCATCGTGTTCGTCTACGCCTTCACGATCGCGTGCATCGTCATCCTCGCGATGGCGTTCTTCCTCCAGCTCTTCAACGCGAACACGACGGCGCCATTCGTCGATTGGGTCTACCGGGCGGCCAGAAGGATCATGCAGCCGTTCCGAGGGATCTTCCCCTCGGTCGAGGGCGAACAGGGTTCGGTCTTCGATGTCTCGATGCTCTTCGCCATGTTCATGTACGGGCTCCTCGCGCTGGCTGCGCACGGCCTGATCGATTGGATCGACCGGAAGATCGCGGCCAAGCGGTACGAGGCGATGTGGCAGCCCGCCGCCGCACCGGCCCCGAGCCCGGGTGTCGTGACGATCCCGACCGCTGCTCCGCCTGCGACGACGACCGCGTCCTCGACCGCTCCCGCCGTCGCCGCGCCGCCGCCGACGCCGCCTCGGTCCGGATAGGACCGCCTCGGCTACCTCGCCGACGAACGACGATCTCGGCGAGCTGCTCCGGCGCGCCGCTCGCGAGGAGACCGACCACCGCCGCAGGGCGCTGGAGCGAGCATCGAGGGCCTCGCGGTTCTGGCCGGAGGAGGCGGGCGAGGTCGCGGGGTCCGGGCGCCCGCTCACGGAGCTTCGTGCCGTCGGGCCGTGGGTCGCCGGACGGATCGAGGCGTGGCTCGAGGATCCTCCCGCGACCTTCGAGCCGGACGAGACGCGCCGGGGCTTCCTAACGTACGCGGAGGTCCGCCGGGCGCTCGACGACGACCCCGCGTGGGAGGCGACCCCGTGCGCCGACCTCCAGATGCATACCACGTGGAGCGACGGAACCCTCCCTCTCGAGGAGATGGTCGGAGCCGCGAGATCCCTGGGGCGGCCGTTCGTGGCCGTCACCGACCATTCGCAGGCGCTCGCGATCGCGAACGGTATGACCCCCGCCGAGCTCGCCGAGCAGGCGCGCGCGATCGACGCGTTGAACGTCGGGTTCGAGGCGGACGGGGATGCGTTCCGTGTGCTCCGCTCGATGGAGGTCGACCTGTTCCCCGACGGCACGCTCGACATGGACGAGGACTCGCTCGCGAGCCTGGACCTGGTGCTGGGCGCGTTCCACTCCGAGCTGCGGTCGAAGGACGACCAGACCGACCGCTACCTCGCCGCCCTCAGGCAGCCGCATCTGCACGTGCTCGCCCATCCGAAGGCTCGGATGTACGGGCGGCGGGTCGGCCTGGTCGCCGACTGGCGCCGGGTGTTCGCCGAGGCCGCAACGTTGGGGAAGGCGCTGGAGCTCGACGCGACGGTGTGGCGGCAGGATCTGAACGTCGACCTTGCGACCCTCGCCCGCCAGGAGGGCGTCGAGTGGTTCACGATCGGGAGCGACGCGCACGCGGCGCGGGAGCTCGAGCTGCTACCGTTCGGGATGGCGATCGCCGCGCTCGCCGGGATCCCCCGCGAGAGCATCCTCAACTACCAACCGCTGGATTTCGTTCGTCGATGGGTGCTGGATCAGAGGAGCACGTGAGGAACGGGCTTCGCATCGTCGTGTTCCCCTTCGTGATCGTAGGACTGCTCGCGACCGCGTGCACCGAGGAATCACGAGATGAGATCCGCGAGGCGCTGCCGAGCGTCAGCGGACTCCCGAGCGCGATCCCGAACCCGAGCGTGTCCGAAGGCTCGACGGGTGGGGGGCCCGGCGAACCCACCGAGCCGACCGGTGGCGGGCCCGGCGAACCTACCGTGCCGACCGGTGGCGGGCCCGAGGAGTCCACCGAACCAACGGGGCCGACCGGTCCGGTCGAGACTCCCACCGAGGAGCCTGTGGAGCCAGGGACGCAGACGCCCAGCGCCGAACCGACCCAGGGCCCGGGTCCCGGACAGGGGACGCTGATCCTGGCGATCATCGGCATCCTCGAGCGACTCGGCGAGCAACCACCGGCCAGCGAGCAGCCTTCACCGACCCAGACCACAAAGCCCGAGCCCGAGCCGGCCACGGGCCCCGAAGGCGAGACCGCCACGGGACCGACCGGGGAAGCGACCGGCGTCACGAGCGTCGCGGGGCCGATCGAGGCGACGGGGACGACCGGTTCGGCTGATGACGCTTCCGCCGACGTGGTGCAGGCCGCGGCATCGAGCACGACGGAGAGCCCGGCCTGGGTTGTGGTCGTCTTCCTCGCGATACTCGGAGGTGTCCTCTGGTACCTGTGGTGGCGGGGCCGCCGCGGGCGAGCTCATCATGGTTGAGCGGCTCCGAGGTGGATCGCCCACGAACGCCCGTCCTCACGCGCGTCAGAGGTCTCGGTAGGAGAATCTCTCGGCCGCGCGCGATATCGAAATCGGCATCGGCTCGCCGGGGAAACGCACGAGGAACCAACGCACCTCGTCAGCGAGACTTTGGCTTCGCCTCCGACCTCGCCTTCTCTTCGTCCTCCGTCGTCTCCACGGCATGCTCGGCCGCCGCCGCGGCCTTGAGCACCGCGATGGCCAACATCCTCGTCATGCCGGCTGCCATCTGCACCATCCCGCCGAGGACGCGAAGCGCTCCGCGCATCGCGTCGAGGACGGCCTCCCCCAGCTGGGAGTCCTGAGGCTCGGGCTCGTTCTGTTCCATCGGCTGATCCTGCCACGATCCCGTCCTGTTCGGGCACGCGGAAGGAGCTTTGTCCGCCGATCAAGAGGTAGGGACCTGAACTGCACGCTCGCGGCTGATTCAGCGATCCAGCAAAGGCTCGAGCCACTCCGGCGCGACCCGCCCCTCGAGCCGCACGAACGGCGGTTCGAGCTCGGGCACTCGCTCGAGGGTGGCGGCGGCCTCCTCGATCGGGATGGTGGTGCTGCGGCCCTCCGCCTCGATCTGCATCGGAAGGAGACGCACGTCACCCGCCGTGCACACGCCCGTTGCCTCCCGCCGACGCAGGGCGAAGGCCATCGCCGCATCGATCGTCGACTGGTCGTCGAGCGGTTCGTACCACGTCGCGAAACGGCGTTCCTCGCCCGCCCTCCAGAGGTTCCTGGCAACGGCCTTGATCAGCATGAGTCCCGCATCCTCCGCGCGGACGTCCTCGACGAGCGCCTCGAAGTCGTGCAGGTACTCCGGGTAGCGAGTCAGCCGGTAGTTGTAGGGAGTGAGGACCGTGTCGAAACGGAATCGTCGCAGCGCCTCCAGATGCACCGCGGGCGCCCTCATCCCGTGGCCGGTGATGCCGATCGCGGCGACGAGCCCTTCCTCACGGGCGCGGATCGCACCCTCGAGCGCCCCGCCGGATGCCGTTCGCCGGTCGAGATCGTCGAGGGCCCCCACGGAGTGGAGCTGCACGAGGTCCACCCGGGTGACCTGGAGCCGTTCGATCGAGCGGCGGATGCTGTCGTACGCCCCGGTTGCCGTCGGGTCTCCCGTCTTCGTCGCGAGGAAGATCCGATCGCGGATCGTGGGCATCCACGTTCCGATCCTCAGCTCCGAGTCGCCGTAGTCCGCGGCCGTGTCGAAGTGATTGATCCCCGACTCCAGCGCAAGCCGGATCGAACGATCGGCGACCTCCTGCGTGACCTCGGAGAGGGCCGCCCCGCCGTAGATCAGCACGCTGCTCATGTGGCCGAGGCGCCCGAGTCTGCGCTGCTCCATCGGCGCCGAACCTCCGGTCGACCCCTCCACCCTATCGAAGAGAACTCGGGCAGGCAGTCGCCCGGAGAGCGAGGGGGGCGACCTCGCCGAATCTCGTAGGCTCCGTTCGGTACCGACCCTCGAGGTCGGTCCACGGGGGTGCGGGAGGTCGACATGCGGATCGCACCGGGCATCCACCGCATCGGAGATCACAGCATCATCAACGCCTACCTCATCGAGGAGGCGAACGAGGTCACCCTCGTCGACGCGGGGGTGGCCGGCCTGTACCGCGACCTGCCGAAGGAGCTCGCGTCGATGGGCCGAACGATCGAGGACGTGCGCGCCCTGATCCTGACCCACGGCCACAGCGACCACGTCGGCTTCGCCGAGCGACTCCGCACCGAGCGACACGTCCCGGTCTCGGTTCACGAGGCCGACGCCGCGCTCGCTCGCGGCGAGGTGCCGAACCCCTCGAAGGGTTTCGGCCCGACCAAGGTCGGGCCGTTGGTCGGGTTCCTCTGGTTCTCGCTGGTGCGTGGCGGCCTTCGGACCCATCACCTCGGTGAGGTCTCGACGTTCGGTGACGGCGCGACCCTCGACGTGCCCGGGAGCCCGGTCGTCACCCTCACGCCCGGCCATACGCCGGGGAGCGCCGTGCTCCACTTCCGGTCGCTCGGCGCGCTCTTGATCGGCGATGCGTTCGCGACCTACGCGGTGACGACGGGGGCTCGGGGCCCACGCATCGCTCCGTTCACCGCCGACGCCACACGAGCGGTCGAGTCACTGACGCGGATCGAGGAAGTGTCCTCGAACATGGTGCTCCCCGGACACGGCGACCCTTGGACCGGGGGCGTGCAGGAAGCCGTTCGTCTGGTGCGCGAGTCCGCCGCGCCGAGCGTTCAGGACTGACGCCGATCAGCGACCTGCGGCGGCGCGTCGTGGCCGAAGCGACTTGCGCACCACGGGCCGGGTGGGCTTCCGCCGAGCCACTTCCCGGAATCCGGCGCGGTCGTACATGGACTTCGCGCCGAAGAACATGTCGTCCGGGTGACTACGTTGGTCCTTGTCCACCGGGTACGCCTCCACGAGGCGAGCGCCGCGCGACCGCGCGTAGTCCGTGGCGGCCCGGAGCATCCTGCTCGACAAACCCCGGCCACGAGCCTCTCTGTCGACGAAGAAGCACACGATGGACCACACCGGCCGGTCGTCCACGGGCTTCATGACCGAGGATCGGCGCAGCTTGGCGTAGTCCTCTCGAGGCCCGAGCGACACCCACGCGACCGGAACCCCGTCCTCGTACCCGATCAGCCCGGGCACGGCGCCCCGGTCCACCAAAGCCTTCATCGCCCGCCGGTTCTGCACTCCCGCACCGGTGCCGGCTCCGACCTTCCGGTAGAACATGCAGAAACAGGTTCGAACGATCGGCCGATCGAACAGCTCGACCAGATCGGGCCACCGTTCCTTCGTGACCGGGTGTGTTTCGAACCTCATCGGGCATCAATGTACCGGCCGGACGGGACCGTGCTTCCCTCACGTGACGTGAAGACCGGAAGGAGGGCGAAGGATGCAGCCGCACCCTGGCGTGTTCGTCTCGAAGGCCTCGACCGACGAATGGGAGTCCGACCCTGACGTGCCCGGAAGCCAGATGCACGAGCTCGTGCACGCCGACGGCCTTTGGGCCGGGCTGACGCGCTTCACGAGCGTGAACGGCCCGGTGCCGTGGACTCCCGAGCGGCGAGAGGTCGCGCTCATCTTGGAGGGGTCCGTGCGGATCGAGATCGCGGGTGGTGACACGCTCGATCTCCGGATCGGGGATGTGTTCTCGCTTCCTCCCGGCGTCGCGACCACGTGGCACGTCACCGCACCGTTCAAAGAGATGTGGGTGCTCGCTTCGGACTGAGTCGTCCGGCCGAGACTAGAGACGCCTCAGGGCCTCCACGAGCCGGTCGATGTCGTCGCTGTCGTTGTAGGCGTGGAGGGAGATCCTGAGCCCGTCGGCTCGACGGCCGCAGACGATCCTGGCCTCGGAAGCGAGATGTTCCGCGGTCACCGCGGGGTCGTGGTCGGCGTGGCGCAGCGACACGATATGGGGCGCCGCCGACGGATCGCTGGGCGGCCGGAACGGGCGCCACCCCAGCTCGGCGACCCGATCGACGAGGTGCGTCGCCAGACGCCGCGCGTGCTGGTCGATGCGCTCGAACCCCACCGAGGAGAGCATCGCGATCGATGACTCGAGACCGATGGCGGACACGTACGACATCGTCGAGAGTTCGACTCGACGCGCGTCATCGGCCAGGCGAAGCGTCAGCGGGTCGAGGTCGAACGGGTTCTCGGCCCCCATCCAGCCGACGAGGCCCGGAACGCCGTTCACCAGATCCGAAACGAGTGCAAGCAGCGCCACCCCGCCGTGGGCCGACAGCCACTTGTAGCCGCTCGTCACGACCGCGTCGGCACCCCACCCGATCATGTCGACGACCCCCGCGCCGGCGAGCTGCGTCGCGTCCACAACGACGCGGGCGTCGACCTGGTGTGCCCGCTCCGCAACACGCCCGGCGTCGACCCTGGTGCCCGTCGCGTACTGGACCACGCCGAATGCCACGACCGCCGTCGCCGGATCGATGGCTTCGACGAGATCCTGCGTGAGGTCCCGGTCGGCGCGGTCCTCGATGAACCGCACCGAGACCCGACCACGCTCGGCGGCCGCGAGCCACGGGTACGTCACGCTCGGGAAGTCCGATCCGACGAGCAGGACGTTCCCGCGATCGGGCCCGAGCAGCGAGGTCACCTGGCCGAGTCCCTCGCTCGCGCCAGAGACGACAGCGACTGCGTCGGATGAGGCTCCGAGCACCCCCGCGCCGGCCGAACGAACGCCGTCGAGGATCGCAGCCTCCTGGTCGTCGTCGAGGTAGAGGTTCCCGAACCGCGCCGTCTGCTTCAGGAAGCTCTCCATCGCGTCGACCGCCGGTTCGGGGATCAGCCCGAGGGACGCCTGGTTGAGGTAGGTGCAGCGCTCGAGGGCGGCGTACCGATCACGCGGAACGAGCGAGGGGATCGAGGACATCGGTCGTCACTCAGTCGGCCGTCCGGCGGGGCGCCGGCTCGGCCGCCCCCCAGCCGTTCATCGCCATCGAGATCAGATTGCGCCCGTCCTCGTAGTAGCCGACCATCACTCGCCGCGGCGCACCGCTGTGCCGGCCGCGGGTCGTGAGCCGCAGGGCGCCCCACGTGCCCGGACGCGGAGCCCAGAGTCCCACGCGCCGCCCACTGGCCTGGACGAGCCATCGGTGCACGTGCCAAGCGGTCACGACGAACCACCGCGGCGGGACACGCGCCTTGCTACCCGCCATACGCACTCCACCCCCCATAGCGACCCCGCCCTCGAGCCGGTCTCTGCGTCGTGGAGGGCTCGACCCGGTAGGTTCGGTCCGCATGCGTACGATCGGGCTCCTGGGTGTGCCGACGAACTCGGCGGGCAAGATCGACGGGGTCGCACTGGGCCCACTCGTGTTGCGGGAGGAGGGTCTGGTCGATGCCCTTCATCGGCACGCGAAGGTACACGACTACGGGGACGTCACGTTGCCCGACCCGTCGCCGACACGCGAATCGACGTCCCACGTCATCGATCCGGACGGCCTCGATGCGCTCGTCGCCCGTGTGCGAGATGCGGTCGCGTCGATCCTGGACGACGGGCGTCTCCCGCTGGTCATCGGTGGCGACTGCCCCCTGCTGCTCGGATGTCTCGCCGCCTCATCGGGACGAGACCGAGTCGGTCTCCTGTTCGTCGACGGACACGAGGATGCCTACCTCCCCACGCAGTCCTCCTCCGGTGAAGCCGCCGACATGGAGCTCGCGTTCGCGCTGGGGATGGCGGATGCCTCATGGTCCGCGGAGCTCGCCGCCCTGCTTCCTCTCGTCGCGCCTGCCGACGTCCGGATCCTCGGCGCACGTGACGGGGAGCTGCTTCGCGCCGAGGGTGTTCTGTCGCTGCGGGACCGTGTGGCGCTCGTCGACGGTGAGCGTCTCGCGGCCGATCCCGCCGGATCCGCGGCGGCGGCCTGCGCGACGCTTCCCCGGCCGTGGTGGTTCCATCTCGACCTGGACGTGTTGTCGACGGAGGCGCTTCCCGCGATCGACTACCCGCAGCCCGGGGGCCTCGACTGGGACGACCTCGCCGTCGTCGCCACCACCGCCCTGAGCGCCGGCCCTCGGGGCTGGGACGTCACCATCTACAACCCCGACCTCGATCCAACGCGGGTCCACGCACGACGCATCGTCCGTTTCCTGGGATCCGTGATCGAGCAGGCATCCGATCTCGACGCCCCCTGAGTGACGAGAGAGCGGCACACCGTCGCTAGGACTCCTGGGCCTGCGCGATGGCCAGCCCGACGATGAACAGCGGGAGACCGATGAAGACGAGGAACACGGTCATCATCAGGGTCCACCCGAGAAGCGCGATGCCGAGCCCGATGAACGCAAGCACGATGCGTACGAGGATGCTCCGGTCGTTTCCCGTGTCGTTCGACATCTCGAACACTGAGACGAGGAGGCCCTTCGCGTTGTGACAGACCGCTTCGCAGCTCAGGCCGAGATGCCGCGCGTCGGACCGCCGGAAGGAGGGATCTACGTGAACAGGTCGAGGCGCCAGTCGTTGCAGCGCATGAAGTGTCCCGTCGGGTACTCGAACTCGTCGTCGCCCATCAACTCGAAACCCAGTCGCCGGCAGATCGCGTTCGAGGGCGAGTTGTCGATCGACGGATACGCGTGCACGAAGCGCAGCGAGCGTTCGGCTCGAACGATGTCGATGAGCTGGCGCGTCGCCGCTCTTGCGACGCCCCGCCCCTGGAAGTCCGGGAGCACGGACCAACCCATCTCGAACACGTGCTCGCCACGCCATTCGCGTTCCCAGTAACCGACCCAGCCGGCGTCGTCACCCTCGACGAGGATCTTGTACTGCCGCGAGCCGGGCACCTGGTATCCCGCCTGCCGCTCCGCGAGCCTCTCGGCCGTCTCGGGCCCACCGAGGTGCGTGGTCATCCGGGGATCGCCGAGGAGCTTCTGCAGGAGCGCTCCGTCCTGCTCGCCCCATGGCTCGATCCGCACGAGAGGTCGATCGGTCCTGCCGGTCTCGCTCATGCCGATCGGGCACACGTGGGGGGTCGGGTCCTACGCGCGCTCGCGGACGACCTGCTTCGGACGCTTGTCGTCGCGCAGGCCGAGGTATCGGGGATGTCGGAGCTTGCCGTCCGGGGTCCACTCGCTGAAGCCGACCTGTGCGACGAGCTCGGGCCGTACCCAGTGCACGCCCTTCGTCGACACGCCTTTGGCGTCGGTGATCGGTGGAACCGCCTGCTCGAGGGGGCGGAGGAGCTCCGTGAGCCTGGCGAGCTCGCGCTCGTTGAAGCCCGTACCCACCTTGCCGCCGAACCGCAGCGCGCCGTCCTCGTGGTAGCCGACCAGCAGGGCTCCGAGCCCGGAGCGCGACCCATGGGGATCGGTCCACCCGAGCACGACGAACTCCTGCTCGTTCACGCACTTGAACTTCAACCAGTCCTTCGAGCGCCCGTGCGTGTAGGGGGCAGAGGCGCGCTTGGCGACGAGGCCCTCCCAGCCCTTCTCGCACGCGGCGCGGAACGCGACCTCGCCCTCCTCGTCCAGGTGCTCCGAGAAGCGGATCGGGTCCGTGAAGGCGAGCGCGTCGTGCAGCACGGACTTCCGCGCGACCAGCGGCAGCGCGGACAGGTCGTAGCCGTCGAACCAGATCAGGTCGAACAGGTAGAAGACCACCGGCACGGCCGCCACCTGTGCGGCGCTGGGTCTCGCGTTCTGCATCCGTTCCTGGAGGCGGGAGAACGAGGTGACATCCCCCCGAAATGCGACGATCTCACCGTCGGCGATCAGCGGGGCGGTCTCGTTGCGAAGGATGGCTTCGGCGAGATCCGGGTAGTGCGACGTGCGGTCCTTCTCGTTCCTCGTGATCAACCGGACGGTCGAACCGCGCCTCCACAGCAGCGAACGCTGCCCGTCCAGCTTGGCCTCGAACACCCATGCGGGATCGGAGAACGGGTCCTTGGCAAGCGTGGCCAACATGAGCGGCGTGAAGGCCGGCATCGCGCGACGCCGGAGCAGGCGACGATCGCGCGCGTCGAGTTCATCGAGGATGGGCTTCATGCGGAGAGGGGCCGACGTCGCCCGCATCGTACGCCCCCGGCGCGAGACGGAGCGTCCGTCTACCTCTCAAGCAGCGCCTTCAGGCCCGTCAGGGCGGTCTTCCAGCCCTCCTCGGACGCGGCCTTCGCCTCCTCCGACGGCAGGTTGCGTTCGGTGATCGTCAGCTCGGTCGACCCGTCGCGCCCCGAGAGCGCCCAGGTGACCTCCTGATAGTTCTCCGGCGTGTCGGGCACACCCGAGACCTCACTCCAGTGGGTGTGGACGAGCAACGCGGGCGGATCGATCTCCACGATCTGTCCCTTGTCCACGTACGGCTTGCCCTGCCACTCACCTCGATGGATCAGCTCGCTGCCGGGCTCCCAGTCGCTCTCCGTGTCGACCCCGAAGAACCACTGCTTGATCAGCTCGGGGGTGGTGATCGCCTTCCAGACCTCGTCGATGGGTGCTCCGATCGTGATCGAGCTGCTGCCGCCGAGCTCGTTCATCGCGCTGACCTCCTCTACGGATCGCGTCCGGTGCCGGCACGAGCGCGGACCGGCGGCGGGCGCATGGTCGGGGCCACCTCGACCCGCGCGGGCGCGCCGAAGCTCAGTAGCCGGCCCCCGAACGCCACCGCACACAGGCCGAACCACGACAGGCCGATCGCGAGCCCGGCCAACGCGTCCGAGAAGAAATGAACGCCCAGGAGCACCCTGGTGCACCCGACCGCGACGCCGATCGCAAGGGCGGCGCCGGCGAGCGCGGCGCGGGCCCTCGGCGAGCTGCC